>Ga0209069_10001511_pt1 | contig 11842 bp, 1 predicted proteins | sample Str013_2_FD_187202 | JGI IMG/M metagenome (GOLD analysis project Ga0209069, IMG submission 187202) | Freshwater sediment microbial communities in response to fracking from Pennsylvania, USA - Straight Creek_MetaG_SC_2013 (SPAdes) (version 2) | ecosystem: Environmental > Aquatic > Freshwater >...
TGTTCATTTTGTTTATAGTTACAAATTATGCAAAGGTGTCAACAAGCCAATCCTTGACTCCGGGAAACTGACGCTTGACTCCGTGTGGTTTTCTTACAATGGAAACGACAAAGGGAAGCAGAATCCTTATGTGTTCCATTATCACAATAATAATCCAGGCTACAATGTAAAATCTTATGACCGGTGGGGAAACTACAAAGATCCGTTGCAAAATCCAGGATATACAATCAACCGGGTCATGACAAATGCCGAATATCCATACTCGTTACAGGACAGTGCGCTGGCAGCGTACAATGCTTCAGCCTGGTCGCTGGATTCTGTGTACCTGCCTTCAGGCGGATCAATTAAAGTGGATATGGAAAGTGATGACTATGCGTACGTGCAGAATAAACGCGCGATGCAAATGTTTAAATTATACGGCGTCGGCAATGACTCCGCCAGCATAAATAATCAGTCCAACAATTTATATGTCGGATCCCAGGAAAGGCTATTCGCTTATATAAGGGTGCCGCAATCTGTCAGCAATAAGGCGGATGTTTATCAAAAATACCTGGCGGGCATTTCCAAACTTTATTTTAAGCTTTTTGTGCAAATGCCATCCGATCTTTTTGGAAGCGGCAGTGAGTACGTATCCTGTTATGCGGATATTGATTCCGGCAGGTACGGTGTGGTTCCTTTCCAAACAAATATGATATGGGTCAAAATAAAAGGCATTTCACTCAAAGGCGACGGGCCCGGTACGTATAGCCCGCTGGCAAAAGCAGCAATCCAGTTTTTGCGGCTCAACCTGCCTTCCAAGGCATACCCCGGTTCAGATGTGGGAGATAATATCGATCTGGATAAAGCTGTTCGCATGATCTTTTCACTTGGAGATAATATCAAAAATGCGTTCCGCTCATTCGACGCGACGGCGCGTAATAACAATTGGTGCTCGCAGATAGATACCAGCCGTTGCTTTGTGCGTCTGGATAATCCTGTTTACAAAAAAATAGGCGGCGGTCACCGCGTGAAGCGGATCACGCTCTATGATAACTGGGATAAAATGACCGGACAGCGTGCTGCCCTGTATGGCCAGGAGTACACTTATACTGCTCAAAGGGAAATCAACGGAACGGTAACTACCATCAGCAGCGGAGTGGCGAGTTATGAGCCGGGTCTTGGCGGCGAAGAAAACCCTTTTCGTCAGCCAATTGAATACGTAGAAAAAATCTCTCCGCTCGGGCCCGTGACGCTCGGCTATTCGGAAGAACCGCTGGGAGAATCTTTGTTTCCGTCGCCCTCTGTGGGGTATAGCCAGGTCAGGGTTCGAACCATCAACTATAAGAACCGGAAATCAGCTAACGGTTATGATGAAACGAAGTTTTATACGGCCTACGATTTTCCAACCATGACGGACAGGACATTGCTTGACAACGAAACCAAAAAAAGATTCAAACCGGCTATTGCGAATTTCCTGCGCATCAATGCGCGGTATTATCTCTCGCTTTCCCAAGGGTTCAAAGTGGAACTCAATGATATGCATGGAAAACTTCGTTCGCAGGCTTCATACCCGGAGACAGACGCAAAAAACCCGGTCACCTATACCGAAAATATTTATAAGGTGGTGGATCCCCGCGCCGAAAGCAAAGTGTTGTCTAATACGGCTACGGTCATAAAGCCGGACGGTACCATTGATACGACCGCAGTAATCGGCAAGGATATGGAGCTGATGATGGACATGCGCGAGCAGTTGTCGGTTACCAATGGCAACAATATCAGTTTGAATACCGATGCGTTTGCTTTGCCTTTTATACCTCCGATTATGGCGATCCCTTCCTTTATCAATATGGCACAACGGGAAGAAAACAAGTTTCGTTCAGTCGCCACTGTAAAAATCATCCAGCGGTATGGTATTCTTGACAGCGTGATCCATATTGATAAGGGAAGTGTTGTTTCGACCAAAGACCTGGCCTATGACAGCGAAACAGGGGATGTAGTGCTCACTGCAACGCAGAATGAGTTCAATGATCCTGTATTTGCATTCAATTATCCTTCACATTGGGCATATGACGGGATGGGGCTTGCATATAAAAACATCAATCTCGCGCTCGATCATATTTATATCCGTAATGGAAAAATTACAGCTGGTTTGCCAGCAGGTGTCGTGGACAGCAACTATTTCAGCAGCGGTGATGAGATACTTGTTGCCGGGAAACAAAAAACAGGCGATAGCCTTTCTGGCAATACAGTTGTTCCCTGCTTTGAAAAAAAATCCGCTTTCCCTTTGTATAATAAAATCTGGGCCGTTGATACCAGTGTCAATGGCAAGGGCGCAAAATCATTTTATTTTGTTGACAAAGATGGGATTCCTTATACTGGTTTCGATATCAGTTTAAAAATCATCCGTTCAGGCAGACGAAATATACATACTGTCGTAGGAACTGTTAGTTCGCTGGTCAACCCCCTGGTGCTTGACGGGGTCACGCACCAATATAAATTGCAACCCAACACAGCAAGCAAAGTGCTCACAGCTTCTGCGGGCGAGTTCAGGCAGATATGGAAGGTCGAGGACAGAAAAGCAAAGAATACAACAACTACCTGTTACCCGGATACCTTGCTGCGTTGCAATGATACAATACCTGCAATTTTTCAAGATACCGCTGCAAAAATATGTTTCGCATCTGCACGAAATTCTTTTTATTGTGATACCGGTGCAATCTTATATTCTTCTACGGCCAATGATATTTATGACGGAATTATGCTGGGGTCTGCAGGCGGCTTCTGGGGTAATCCTTTTCATAATTTGACTGACGGGAGGCTCAATCGGGTAGGTATTTGGCTTTGCGGTGAATGTTGCAACCCTGGAAATAAATGGATCGGCTTTTCCCGGCAGGTATATATACCGGTTACAGATACGGTATTTATTGGCTTAGCGGGCGACAACAATGTAAAAGTAAAAATTGATCAAACCGATTCCATTCAATTGCTTGAAGGTGGCACAAGCGATCCAAAAGATCCTTTTTTCAGATGGGCCTTATATCCTAAATATTTAACGGCTGGCTATCACAACTTTACTATTCAAGGTAAGAATGACCCGGGGACCGTCGCTTCGTTTGGTGCAGAAATATATAATATCTCCCGGCCTTTGCTCTTGACAGCCGATAGCAATGCAATCATCAGCCGGACGCTTTTTTCAACTAAGAATATTGCTGCCGATTCGTCAACATTTTCCAAAGGCTATTCCTGTCCCCTCGGCTACACTTTGGATTCTGCCGGGGGTAATTTCCGGTGTATCCGGCGCGGTCACTGCGCCGATAGCTGTTCAACGGTAACGATTGGCTCCTGCACCAGCGTGGTGACAGATACTGCCTTCAATCCTTATACCGCGGGCATGCTCGGCAACTGGCGCTCCTACAGAAGTTATACTTATTACAGCAGGAGGGCGGAATCCGATCCGCTCACGGCTACCAATATACGCACCAATGGCGCTTTTAACGATTTCACAACATATTGGAATTTTGTCGGCGGCACACTGTTGGGACAGCCCGATACCACCAAATGGGTTTGGAACAACCAGGTCACGCTTTTCAATAAAAAAGGATTTGAAATTGAAAACAAAGACCCCCTGGGAAGGTACAATGCCGGGCTTTATGGATATAGCCAAACCCTGCCTGTCGCCATCACCCAAAACGGGCAGTACCGCGAATCAACTTTTGATGGTTTTGAGGATTATGGCTTCACGACCCGCGTCTGCGATACGTCCTGTTCACCAGCAAGACAGATTGATTTCAGTCCCTTCCTATCTAAAATCACAACTGCACAGCAACATACCGGCAACAGCAGTCTTGGCCTTGCCCCGCACGATGCACTTGGCCTGACTTTCACACTTGCCAACCTGGCGCAGGATACTGCTCAGCCAAAATTGACCTTCACCATGGGAACAGATTGTTCTTCCACCACGCTGCGCGCTGTTAAGTCCAACAACACTGTGCTGCAACCTTTATTTTCTCCATTTGCAGGAAGGAAAATAGTGATCAGCGCCTGGGTGAAAGAATCCCAGTCATGTACCTGCACCAGTTACACACACAGTGAAATCAATGCAGTGTTCAATGATGGCGCTTCTACTAATCTTCATTTCAGCCCAAGGGGAAACATCATCGAAGGCTGGCAGCGATACGAGGATACGCTCACCATACCTGCCAGCGCAACCCTGTTTACGCTCAACCTGAAGGCAACAGACACAGTAGGCGTTTACTTCGACGACTTGCGCATTCATCCTTTCAATGCAAATATGAAATCATTTGTGTACAGCCCCGTGAACCTGCGGTTGATGGCAGAGCTTGACGAAAATAATTATGCGACTTTTTATGAATACGATGATGACGGCACCCTTACGCGGGTGAAAAAGGAAACTGAGCGTGGCGTGCAGACGATCAAAGAAACACGGAGCGCCCTGATAAAACAATGATAAAAAAATGAATTTTTTATGAATATCAAACTTTTGATAATACTGATTTTGGCTGATTGTGCAATGGTCGCCGGATATGCGCAATCTTCGGGTAACAGGCAGGCGCTGCAGGCGATGAGGGGCCTTGTAGAATCGTATGAACATGCCCGTTACTTAAGCTTTGACCTGCTTTACAGGGTACGGGCAGAAGAAGATGCCGGAACATGGCTGGACTCACTTTCGGGCAGTTGCAAAATGAACGGGAAAAACTACTGGTATGCAATGGACAATACGGAATCCATTGGATGCACCGGGTACACTGTTATGTTATTTAAGGATGACCGGGTGATGTACCTGGCCCGGCCACGCGCCAAGGCAACCGGGATGAATCCCCTGGCGATGCTGGATAGCCTGCTGTCAGCAAAAGACATCACTGCCACAGTTTCTGAAGAAAGGGGAGAGGGAAAAATCATACTCGCGTTCCCGCCCGGTTCCCTCTACAAGCGCATTACATATTTCATCAACCAGAAATCAGGGCTGATTGACCGGGTGTTGAACGTTGTCAAATCCGATCAGCTCTATGATCCCGAGGCATGGGAAAAGTTGACTAACCATGAGCAATATGCGATTATGGAAATCCAGTTCAGCCATTACCGCCAGGGAGGGTTCGACGAGAGCCAGTTCGACCCGCACCGGTATTTTATTAAAGAGGGTACGGAATATAAGACAACCGTGAACTACCAGGACTATACTATTTTTTTAGGATCAACTGACCTATAACTGCAACAACATGAAAAGGGATATCATGACTGGAAAAATCAGCAAACCAATTGCACACAGGAGAAGCCTCTATGCAATTTTACTATTGCTAAGCTGCCTTGCAGGAAATATTGCCATGGCAGGATCGGACCCCTGGATTTCAAAAACGCTGGTGGGAAGCCAGGGCCAGTTGAAAAAAGATTCGTTCAACATTGTGGAGGACCTGAAGTTCACTGACCCTGCATACACCGGCAAACTCGTGAAACCCTATCTCATTCATGATAAGGTCACTTTGCGGATAAATGAATTTTCTCCCTACCAGATCAAATCGGATTTTGATGTCACGGTGCAGGTGAAGGTGACCGTTACCCTCGAAAACCTTACTGTTGACTCATCCACGCAGAGCCTTACGATTTCCTATCGGGCGGGCACCACGTATACGGCCAGTTCCAGTTATGTATTCAGCGGTGCCTATAAAGTAAAAGTCAGGATCCTGGATACCCTTTCCAATACCAACTGGAACGTATGGAACCTGCTTTATGTAACCAATGAAATCCAGAGTTTCCCGGTGTACAATTTTTCATGCACTGGCAATGCTATTCAAACAGTGAGCCGCGGGAACCTCCCTTCAAATACGACAAGTGATGAATTGCCTGTCAACTGGGGCAATATGATCGGCGCAGACGTCTACGACCTCGAATGGGCATACGTGGATTCAGCTGCGTTTGTCAGTCACCGTTATGGAGCAGATACCAGCCACCCCGATTCCTCACTTATCTTTAGGAACAATACAAGCCGGGTAACCATTACCGGCACCAACTATAATATCCCCTTGCTGTATGATGGCGCAGGCGTGCTATTCTTCAGGGTGCGACCCGTACAATACCAGGGGGCGGGAGGGAGATCAGAGGCACGGTGGAGCTCCGATTTTTTTTCAACCGGGGGACTGGGGAGGTTTTATTTCAAGGGCCACCAGCGCAACCTGAACTGGCAGTCCACGGCCAGCTATGCGGAAGAAGGCAAACGCAAGCTGGTGGTGCAATACTATGACGGTACGCTCAGAAGCAGGCAAACGGTGACCAAGGACAATACCACCCGTACCACCATCGTCGCGGAAAACTTTTTTGATTACCAGGGAAGGCCCGTGATACAGGTATTGCCCGCTCCAACACTTGATTCCATTATCCACTACTCAAAAAATTTCAATATTGATCTCGGCGGTAACGCGTATGACAAGAGCATATTTGATACGCTGGCAAACCCTTCCCAATTCTGTAGTTCGGGTGCGCCTGCGATGAAAACAGATAGCGGCGCATCAAGATATTATTCATCCGCCAATCCAAACTTTAACGTCGGGTTCAACCGCTTCATTCCTGACGCACACAAGTTTCCTTTTACAGAAACCCAATACACCCAGGATAACACCGGACGTATCAGCCGGCAGGGAGGAGTGGATTCCATATTCCAGATCGGCCAGGGCCATGAAACGGTTTACTATTACAGCACACCTGATCAGCGGCAACTCGATGCTCTGTTCGGCACCGAAGTGGGCAATTCTTTGCATTATTTTAAAACAATGGTGCGCGATGGTAACGGGCAGTATAGTGTCAGTTATGCGGATATGCATGGCCGTACGATCGCTACTGCACTCGCAGGAATGCCACCAAGCAGTGTCAAGCTCGACACTTTAAGTTCAAATACTACATCTATGGTAACTGAATCGCTTGCTGATTCAGCATCGCTCGTGATCAAGGACCTTGTGATGGAAAATAAAAAATCGCTTGCCGTGCCGCTCGCCGGATCTTATGTGTTTACCTATAATCTCAATCCGCAGTCCCTGCAACTTAATGACTGCAATAACCGTGCAGTTTGCTACGATTGTCTGTACGATCTGGAGATTTTGATATCTGATGATTGTAATAACCAAAAACTGCCGGGCGGGCAGAGTTTTGATACTGTTCTTCGCAATTTCTCAGTGATAGACACTACCTGTGCGACCGGCGCGCAGGGATTTTCTTTCAGTTTTACAAAATTCCTGCAGGAAGGAAATTATGAAGTGACCAAACGCCTTTCGGTGAGCCGCTTCGGTGCTGATTATTACCGCGACAGTGTTTTTTCTAAAAGAAATACCTGCACCACCCAAAGCGCCATGATACAAACTCAGGCCCAACTGCTCGCGGCCACGCTCACGCAGTGCGCACCCAGTTGCCAGAGTTGCAAGGACAGTCTCGGCACCTGGACCAGTTTTTATACACGCTTTATGCAACGGGCAGGCATAGCCGCAGCAGATACGGCAGCCTACACCCAGGCCGCCTTGCAGGCATACCAACAAAGCCAGGACAATTGCCGGTTGCTTTGTGATTCGCTCAGTGAGCCGGATGATATAAAAACGCAGATGCTGCTGGACATGAGCCCCCAATCGGGTCAGTATGCCTTGGCTGATAACGCGCAGGATATTTATTCGATATTTTATACCGACAATTATATTGGCAATAATGTCAATCTTACTCCTTCGCATCCTGATGCCAATTTTCAGTTGGCCACCGGGTATGTTGACGAAAACGGTAACCCGGAAACAGTTTATGATGAAAGGGTCAATACGTTTGTGAGTCCGCAGAACCTCGGCGCAAGTTCCTTTGCCCAAAAATTCAAGCTCTCCTGGGCACAGGCGCTCCTGCCTTATCACCCCGAATATTGCAAATTGCAACAATATCAAAGCCTGCTTACGAGTACCCAATGGGATCACCGGTTTGAGGCGACAGATACGTACCTGGATGCAAAAAACAAAGGTTATCTCAATCCGACCGGTGAGACAACTACTCCCTATACACTCTTTGATGCAACGGTACCCGATCCTGATCCGCTGGCGGCCAATCCAGGTGGTTTTGATTATCGCACCGCACTGAAAGCAAAACTCACCACTTATTATACAGGCAGCACGAATATGAGCATGTGGGCGATGGCGACGGCATCCGCCAAATGCTCAAGGAAAGATTCTACTTGTATTCTCAGTTATTCGGCTGATGCCAGCGCCTTTACCGCTCAAATGTGCGCAGGCGACCTTGACATGGCCTGGCGCGCGTTCCGGCAAATGTACCTGGATGTAAAACGTAAGATTATCAATGACCGGGTAACTACTAATTGCGGTGGTAGCGCCCCTACAGCGGCACAACTTGTAGCCGCAGGTCATCAGCCGCATTTTAGTGATGCGGGACAACTATTGCCGCTCAGTGGTATTACTGTTCCTACTACACAGGCGCAGGTATATGCTCAAATGAAACAGGGTTCTGATTCAATCAGCAGCTATTACGATGCCAATTGCAAGGCCTATGCCACTGCTTGGCTGAAACAGCTTTCGACATGTAGCTTTTATCCGCCTGACAGCATCAATAATGTCATCGTTCCCCAACTTGTACAGGTGTGCAAAGGAGGCTCAGATCAGTCACATCCTTATGGATCAAGTTCCGTTGCGCCTGCAAGTAATAACACATACAAAAATTTCGAAGATGTCATTAAAGCATATAACCAAAGTCACGGCATCACCGATTCAATTCACTGCAACGCCTACGTCATAACAACTCCGAAACCTTATGATCAGCAATTGTCATATAGCTACAAACCTGTCTGGACAAAACCCGATACCTGCGAATGCAACCGGATATCTTCACTCTATACCAGTTACCAGGCTGCGTCCGGATTATATACTTCATTTTCGGATTATATCAATAAGAATTTTCATACGGTCATATCTGATTCCGTACTGACCTTGCTTCGCAACAGCTGCAATGCAGGGAACTCACCAGCCTGTGTGTATTTAACATCACCAGTTCAATTGCCCCCGGCCCTGCAGTGCAATACCGGCAATACTTGCGCGAATTGTACAAAGATTGAGTTGGTGTATGAAGACTTTCAAACTAGATACCCCGGTGTTAGCCCCGCTACTACTACAACAGACAGCATTCAGTTGACGAAAAACGCTTTATTTGAAAACTTCATGAATTACCGTTTGGGATATAGCCTGCATGCAACAGACTACCTAAACTTTATGAATACCTGTCAAACAACGATTAATTATTTTTCTCTCGTCAATACACTTAAATATGTTAAGGGATATTCATCAATTTTTTTTAATGGGGTCGTTTATAAGTTCGGAACGCAGGAAGGAGAAATTTTTAGCAACCTGCGCGATCTTGTTCACAACGGAGCGATCCAATTGCCTGATACCGTTAGGCAACGACCCGGCCAATGGTATAATAATATCAGTATTGGGCAAATTCAGGATCACCATTTTTGTGGAAGCAATGGCTTTGCTATGGAGGGAAGGCTCAAATTTTTGACGGACTCGCTGGAAGGAGATGTTTTCTATGTAGGGATGAATTTTAATTTTACTGTGGTCTTCGAAAGATTCTTTTCTAGTTTCGTTTACAAGAGCGTATCGTATCCGGCAGGCGTTTATTTGTCAGCTTTTGACGGCGGGGGACACCAATACGGCGCAGGTTACGATGAAAGTTTGTTCACCTACATATTAGTAGACAATAATCCACATGGAATCGCGAATTGGTTCAGGGTAAAATTAAAAACGGCTCCTTCGCACTTTGATATATTTTATAATGGCAATCTTGCCATAAGTATTCCAAGAGACTCCACACTTGCCATCTCCACGTCGACGGGCTTTACATGGGGATTGCGTGGACGGCAAGGTAGTCTCGACTGGTTTAAAATATTTAATCAGAATGATCAGGTCGTATATTTCGAGGATTTCAATAATCTCAATGATCCGGCGCTGATTGATTACTCATTTTTCTGCCCGGCACTTACACCTACCTGCCAGACTGTATTTTCTGGTTTATTTAATACGCTTCTGCTTACAAATTATACCTATTCGCAGATAGATTCTATCTACCGGAAATTCGGTGTTCCGCTAAGTCCCTGCGGCGGGCCTTCGGATACAATCCCGTTGCATATTATAGATTCCTGTATTTCCTGCAAGCAAAGCGATACGCTCATGCTATGCGGCCGATCCGAGCCCGTCTTCCCACCAGTGGCGCTGGACACCATCAACAATTGTAGTGATTCCACTTTTTTTTCGGTGAGCAAGGGCACGGAACTATATAAAGTGTATACCGATTCACTGTCCGGAAAATTCGACAGCAGCTACCGGGCAAAATGTTTGGGCGCCTACCGCTTTGAAAAGTTTACCGTCCGGCACATAAATAACGAATACCATTATACGCTGTATTATTATGACCAGGGGGGCAATCTTGTCAAAACAGTTCCGCCCGCAGGCGTGCGCGCCAACTATGATTCCCTCTGGCTGGACAGTGTCGCCAACGCTCGCGCGCTCCGGCAGACCAAGCTGCCAGCGCATACACTTATTACACAATACCGGTACAATACGCTGAACCAATCCGTCGCCCAGCAATCGCCTGATGCCGGCCAAAGCCTGTTCTGGTACGACCGGTTGGGAAGGCTGGTGATTTCTCAAAATTCCCGCCAAAAATCAGCCACTGCCTCTGAGACTGGCAGGCCATACAGTTATACAATCTATGACTACCTGGGACGTATAAGCGAAGTGGGGCAGATCAATAATGCCGGAAGCACGGCGATGGCAGACAGCATCAGCCGCAGCCCGTCTTTGCTAAACACATGGATGCTGAATGCGGTGGCTAGCAAGCAGCAGATTACCCAAACGCTCTATGATGTTCCTTACCCGGGGCTTTCGGGATTTACGCCGGTAAAAATCACACAGCGCAATCTGCGCAACCGGGTGAGCTATACAAGCTATACTTCCAGCAGCTCCAACCCGGCTAATTATGATCACGCAAGCTTTTTTACCTACGATATTCATGGCAATGTGGACACGCTGCTGCAGGACTATGGCAGCAGTTCTATCGTGGCCACCCAGAATGTCATGAACATGAATGGCAACCGCTGGAAAAAGATTGTCTATAATTACGACCTGATCAGCGGCAAGGTAAATATGGTGAGCTACCAGCCTTATGCTCCTGACCAGTTCTTTCATCATTATCTCTACGATGCGGAGAACCGGTTGACGGATGTGGAAACCAGTTCTGACTCGGTAACGTGGCTGACGCGGGCGCATTACCAGTACTATAAGCATGGACCGTTGGCGCGCCTGGTGATTGGCGATGCTCAGGTACAGGGCGTCGACTATGCATATACGTTACAGGGATGGCTGAAAGGCGTCAACAGCACAAGCGTCGGGCCGACATTTGATATGGGCAAGGATGGCGACACTGCGACCTTGAACCGTTATGTAGCCTGGGATGCTTACGGTTTTAACCTGAACTATTTTACCGGCGATTATTTTTCGATCAATTCGTCCTATACACCATTCCCAGGATCAAGTGCATTTTTAAGTGCAGCCAGTCCTTACCGACCGCTTTTCAACGGGAATATTTCGAGTATGGCCGTGAACGTTCCAAAATTTTACGCGACTGATACGACAAGCACTTGGAAAAAACCTTTACTCTATAATTATGCTTATGACCAACTCAACCGGCTAACGAAAATGGATGCGTATTACGGGCTCAACCAGTCGACGAATAGTTGGAGCGGGCTGACCCTCAGCAACGACTATAAAGAGCGGGTTGCCTATGATGCGAACGGGAACATCACCAAATACCGTCGCAACAA
>Ga0209069_10001512_pt1 | contig 11837 bp, 9 predicted proteins | sample Str013_2_FD_187202 | JGI IMG/M metagenome (GOLD analysis project Ga0209069, IMG submission 187202) | Freshwater sediment microbial communities in response to fracking from Pennsylvania, USA - Straight Creek_MetaG_SC_2013 (SPAdes) (version 2) | ecosystem: Environmental > Aquatic > Freshwater >...
CCATTTATTAGCCTTTTTATTTATTTTTTTACCGATTTGAATTTTTAGTCCATCAACAATTATATGTGAAGTGGAGATAAATGATCAACCACCAATCATTGAAATTCCATAGCAACAGCCATGCTATAAGCCCGGTCATTAACCCATGGAGCCAGAGGTATTTTGATTTCCATATATTATTTTTTTTGCCTTCTACCCAATAGCTGGGTTGCAATAGAAAGTCTGTCAGACAATGCGCAATGAGAAGCCTGATCAATATGCTTCCTTCCTGGTATGAAAAAAATGTATTCATTTTGCCCAGCTTTGTATGGTACTTTCAAAATACTCAATTAATTTCTCAATTGCATGCCATTGAGCAGTTTTTGTTCTTTGATTGACTGCCGACTGACTTATTCCGAGCAATCTTGAAATTTCATCCTCTTTTTTATTTTGGAGTTTATAATAAACCAATTCAGCTTGATTTTGTGTCCATTTTTGAATAAGCCCATCCAGTAAAAGTATGGCTGGTTCTGTTTGCTGATTGAAATTTTTGTTGTAAGTTTTTACTGCCAGTTTTTGAGTAGTTTGTTTTAGCTTATCTAGAGTATTTCCTGATAAGCGAAAGGCTTCTCCGTCCGAACTGGTTATTTTCTTTTTATTAATAAAATCTGCTTTGCCAATACCTATTGCAAGGCGAATATCAAATGAGGTTGTAAAATAACCTTTAATGAGGCTTTTCTTTTTTCTTTTTATCATCTTTTGCCCGGTAGCTGGTGTATATGCCTTCAGAAATGAACGTATCATCAAAGCTATCCTCAGCGCATTTTCCGGTGAGGTGGCAGCGCACTGCAAGCTGTCTCCTCGATAAGTTTCGTATTCGGATATCCATTTTTTTTTCAATCCTTTCAACAGGGCGTTGATGGATTCAAACAATTTTTGCCTGGTTTCTGGCCTGATTTTTCCAGATGAAACAATATCCCCTGTTATAATAGCATGTAATATCATTAAAATTAGATTAGCCTCCAGCCTTATATGGTATAAATATAAGGCTCCAGACTTATATAATGTAAATATAAGGCTCCAGCCTTATATAACCAAAATAAGAACCCAATGTTGGTAGAGCTTTTGCGGGCACCTGGCAAGGTTGGCAGTGTTTGATTGTTTATCGAGGCTGTAGTTATTCTTGCAAACGAACAATTGCTATCTTTGCCTGATCATAAAAATTTTACTGGAAAATTTCTATATGAACAAACAAGAAGTATATATTGCTGCTGCGATGCGCACGCCGATAGGAAGCTTTGGAGGCACATTGAAAGATTATTCAGCAAGCCGTTTAGGGGCCATTGCGATCAAGGCAGTACTGAATAAAGCAGGTATTGCAGCGAATCAGGTGGAAGAGGTTTTGATGGGGTGTGTGTTGCAGGCTAATCTTGGCCAGGCGCCGGCAAGACAAGCAGCAAAATTTGCAGGCCTGCCGAACGAAACAAATTGTACAACCATCAATAAAGTGTGCGCTAGTGGCATGAAGGCCATTGCACAGGCCGCGCAGAGTATTTTGCTGGGAGACGCGAGCCTGGTGGTAGCGGGTGGTATGGAAAGTATGAGCAATGTACCCTTCTATATTGAACAGATGCGTTGGGGAAATAAATACGGCAATTCGAACTTGATAGATGGGTTAGCCAAAGATGGGCTGACGGATGTATACAATGGCCAGGCGATGGGAAATGCGGCTGAACTTTGCGCTGCAACCTGCGGCATCAGCAGGGAAGACCAGGATGCATTTGCTATTGAAAGTTATAAAAGATCGCAGGCAGCTTCAGATACTGGTAAATTTGATGATGAAATTGTACCCATTGAAATTGCCCATCGGAAGGGTGATACGGTTTTATTTGCAAAAGATGAAGAGCCATTTAATGTAAAATTTGATAAGATACCGCAGTTAAAGTCTGCTTTTCAAAAAGATGGAACTGTAACAGCAGCCAATGCGAGTACGATGAATGATGGAGCTGCCGCACTTGTATTATGCAGCAAGGGAAAAGCAGATGCTTTGGGAATTAAACCCATTGCCAGGATTGTTTCATATGCCGATGCTGAACAGGCCCCGGAATGGTTTACAACCACTCCTTCGCTTGCTATTCCTAAAGCTGTTGCTAAAGCAGGCTTGAAAATGGAAGATATTTCTTACTGGGAACTTAATGAAGCTTTTTCTGTTGTAGGTATCGAAAATACCAGGCGGATGAAACTTGATCCGACAAAGGTGAATGTACATGGAGGGGCTGTATCAATGGGCCATCCGCTCGGATGTAGTGGAGCAAGGATCATTGTAACCCTCATCAATGTGCTGAAGCAAAACAATGCAAGATATGGCGCAGCGGGCATATGCAATGGCGGAGGCGGTGCCAGTGCGATGGTGATTGAAAACCTGGTTCTGGCCGTCTAGCATCGGTAAATTGAAAAATGGTTTCCGTTGCCTCCTTACTGTTTTTGATTCGAGATATTTGTATAGCGCAGGGAATCGACCATTACAAGCCTTCGAGAAATTGCGAGTGGATATAATCAACCACTTTTGTCAGGTCATGGGTTTGTTCAAATACTTTTAACTGCCGGTCCGCACCTGTACCATGCTCAAATATTTTACTCACAATATTCACTGCATGGCGGCTGCCCAGGTGGTCTACTACGTCATCAACGAAATCAAGCAATTCGTAAATCAACACCCTTGTATTTACTTCTTCTTCTTTTCCGAAATCGATCAGCCGCCCATCAATGCCATACCTGCTAGCTCTCCATTTATTTTCGTTTATTAATGCACGTTGGTAAATGATGAAGTTTAGGTTTTGAGAACGCAGCTTGTAAATCTTTGCGCATATCGCCTGGAATAAAGCTGCAATGCAGATGGTTTCCTCTACTGTCATCGGCACATCACATATCCGGAATTCAACAGTATTGAAAAAAGGGTGTACGCGGAGGTCCCACCAAATTTTTTTTGCATTGTCAATGCAATTGGTTTTGACCAGGAGCTTTACATAATTTTCGTACGCTTCAATACTTTCAAAATATTCGGGTATGCCTGTACGTGGAAACTTGTCAAACACTTTTGTCCGAAAAGATTTATATCCTGTTTTCCTGGATTCCCAGAAAGGGGAGTTGGTACTCAATGCATAAATATGCGGAAGAAAATAGCGGGTTGAATTGGCGATATGGTTCGCCATTTCCCGGCTTTCCATACCTACATGCACATGCAGGCCAAATATGAGGTTGCTGCGTGCTGCTTCCTGCAATTCATTTACAATTTCATTGTAGCGAACATGATCAGTAATCAACTGGCTTTCCCAATGACTGAAAGGATGTGTGCCAGAAGCGCCTACCCATAAACCCAGGTCACCAGCAATTTGGGAAATGGTACGGCGGAGCGTTCCCACATCTTTGAAAGCCTCATCAATGTTTTGGCAAATATCGGTCCCTACTTCAACTACCGCCTGATGCATTTCCGCTTTCACTTTGTCTTTGATCACTTTCTGCCCTTCTAACACTATTTTTTGTTCATGGCTTTTTAATTCGCGCGTTTCGGGATCCAGCACCATGTATTCTTCTTCCACACCGAGTGTAAAATGTTTGTAATTGATATTTGCCATAATGATTATTTGGTAAAGAAATAAATCCCGTTTTTCATATTCTAAGTCAGTGGTTGTTTGGCGCTGCTTCGACTGATATATTCTCCCCAGGTGAGATTATCCATATCGTCCTTGTGCGACAATGCTCTTTCGATGGCATAGCCGGCTGCGGTTTCTACCACCCAATTAAAATTATCTTCTCCTACACTGGCTTTTTCCGCATCGGGCGCGGGGTTGCAAAAATCAATGGCATAGGGAATTCCATCACGGATAGCCAGCTCCACTGTATTAAAATCATAACCCAGGTAATGATTGATGCGCAATACAATCTGTTCCATCAGTTGCAATCGGTCAGAAGAAGGGCTGAAATCACTCACATATCGGAGATGATGCGGGTTACGGGGTTCATAAGGCATGATGCGAACATATTTGCCCCCGATGCAATAACAGCGGTAGTATTCATCAAAAACAATTTCTTCTTGCAAGAGCATAACCAATTGGCCGGTTTCGCTGTGTTTTTGAAAAAACTCTTCAGTACTCCGCAGTTTGTATACATGTTTCCATCCACCACCCGCAAAAGGTTTCATATATGCGGGAAAGCCAATGTACTTGAAAATATCTTCCCAATCCAACGGGAATGCAAGGTTTGAAAACGATTGATCATTAGTATCTGCAGGATGTTCACGCGAAGGGAGGATAACTGTTTTGGGAACAGGCACACCTATTTTTGTTGCGAGGCAATTATTAAAAAATTTTTCATCCGCACTCCACCAGAATGGATTATTGATGACTGCTGTTCCGCATAAGGCCGCATTTTTAAGAAAGGCACGGTAAAAAGGAACGTCCTGTGAAATGCGGTCAACAATAACAGCATATCCGCTCGAATCGCCCTGTACAACTTTTTCGATGCGGACCGGCTCGGCAGTTATACCTGGAATATTCCTGCTGTTGATATTTTCTACAAATGCCATGGGGAAACTTCTTTCCTGTCCGAAGAGAATGCCGATTTTTTTCATGGTAAAAAATTTGTTGGTCTAATGAATATACAACTTTAGCCAGAACCCTGATGCACCGGACTTCTTATTTAAGGGGGAATCGTTTTGGTTCTTTAAAATATCATCTTTTATTTCTTCATAATCTTTATTAATCCTGTGAATCATGGTTCTATTTGATCAGGGAAAGATAATGTGGGAACATTTCCTTCCATATGGGCCAATCGTGTGTGGCATTGGGGCGGATATCGAGCCAGTGATCAATGTTTTTTTTGCGCAGAATATCACTCAACCGTAGATTGTCTTCCCTGCAGATATCATGCTCGCATGTACCCAATACAATTTTTATTTTCCAAAGATCCGGATCGTTATCACCCGGGATGAAATCTACCGGGTTGTTGAAATATACATTGTCGTCATAATGCCCGTCCATAAATTGTTTGACGTCAAAAGCGCCGCTCATCGAAAAGCAATAGCTTGTGATGGAGGGATGATGAAAAGCAGTATTTACAGCATGATATCCTCCAAAACTGCATCCTGCCGCGGCTATTTTGGCATATCCGGTTTCCTGTTGAGCCCTTGGTATTATTTCTGTTACAATTAACTTATCATAACAGGTATGGTTATATGCACGCACTGAAGGAGAGATGGACTTATTGTACCAACTAAAAGCATCAATGCTGTCAGGGCAATAAATTTTTACCAGCCCGTTTTCCAAAAACCAGGCTGCTGCATCAATCAATCCCATGTCCTTATTTTGATAATAAGCTCCTTTGGATGTGGGGTATAGGATAAGTGGTTGCCCTGCATGGCCGAATACCAGCATTTCAAAATCTCTGCCGATTGACGGGGAATACCATTTGTGATATGCTTCCTGCACGCTCATAATATAATTGGCTTAATCAAATGTATTTTTAAAACAACAAAAAAACAAATTCGTTATTGGCGAAAAAAGACAAACGAACAAAAAAAATTGTTTACCTGCATTTCCCTATTTTTGAAACCATGGAAATTGAAAAAACAGTGAGTATTTTGAAAGAAAATATCAAAATTGAATCCGTGTCCCTCAATCGTGCAGTAACAGTGGATTTTTATTTGCCGCCTTATGCTGCCTCCACGGATGCTCCCAGTTTACTATTGATCAATGACGGACAGGATATGGATCAGCTTGGCCTTGAAACGATCCTGAGCGACCTGTATCGGTCAAAAAGTATCCAATCATTATTTTGTGTCGGCATTCATGCCGGTGTTAACAGGAAAATGGAATATGGCACAGCGGCCATGCCTGATTATAAAGGCAGAGGCAATAAAGCAAAAAACTATACCGCTTTTATTTTTGAAGAACTCATCCCCTATATCCGCTCGAATTATTACAAGCAGGGTTTTAGGGAAAAAGCTTTTGCAGGCTTCTCCCTGGGAGGGCTTAGTGCACTGGATATTGTTTGGAATCATCCCTTCGAGTTTTCCAAGGTGGGCGTTTTTTCAGGTTCATTGTGGTGGAGAACCAAAGACAAGAACGACAAAACCTATAACGATGCAACAGATCGGATCATGCATCAGCAGATAAGGCGTGGAGGATATTATCCCTGGCTTAATTTTTTTTTCGAATGTGGGGCTGCTGATGAAGAGGGCGACCGGAACAGCAATGGTATCATCGATTCTATTGATGATACTGTCGATCTCATAAAAGAACTGGCTGCAAAAGGATACAACGAAAACAGCGATATTTATTATATGCAGTTGGATGATGGCAAACATGATATTGCAACCTGGGCACGCGCAATGCCTGAATTTTTAAAATGGGGATGGGGGAGTGAGGATCATAAATGAGAAATAAGGAATGAGAAATAAGAAAGTTCTTTACTTTCTTATTTCTCTGTTTCTAAGCTTTTATCTTAATTAAACAGGTACCTGATTCCAATTTGCATTTGCCACCTCGAATTAGGCAGATTGGTAAAGCTATTATTACTTGTATCATCCTTAAATGTTTTGGTAAGCGGCGTCTGGGAAGCCGGAACCAGGTAAGGGAATGAATATTTAGGATGTTTATCTGCAGTTAGACCTTCGTATTTTAAGATGGAAGATAAATAGGGAATCGTTGTTGTGCCCGAATTAAAAGTTTTAGTGATTCCCCAGTTCTTATTCAGGAAATTTCCTAAGTTAATCATATCCATGGATACCCGCAGGGTATGTTTGTTTCTGTGTTCGCCTTTTCCGATATACATGTAAAAATCCTGGGTAATATTCATATCAAGTCTTTTGAAATAGGGGAAGATAACTGCATTCCGTTGAGCTACCTGCCCACGATGTTTGTTGAGATATTTATCCTGGATGATATAACTATTCAATTGAGCCCAGATGGCATCAGGCGTTCTGGTATCTGTGATCCCATTTACAGGATTGCCATTATTTACCGGGACAAGCACGATATCAGATTGATCTTTGGGGATGTATATCAAATCGTTGTTGCCGCCAGTGCCATCATTATTTACATCACCGTTATAAGTGTAAGAGCCAACTCCAGAGGGTGCAACTTCATATATTAAGCCAATCGAGGTTGCAAAATATTTCGCATATTCTTTACGGTAAGAAACCGATGCAATCAATCTGTGGGGCTGATAGAAATTGGCAAAGCCCAGTTCTTCCGCATTCGGATCGCCGCTTACCGGCCGATCTCTCCAGGTACTTGCAGCAATCGATCCACCATCGTTTAAAGATTTTGCTTTGCTGTACGTGTAGGCGACGTTCAGGTAAACATTGCGGAAATTTTTCTGCAATTGTAACGTAAGTGTATAGGCATATCCTTTGTTTGAATTCTTCATCAGGATAGAATTGGTGATATTTGGATTGGTCGCAGTAGCTGTGGGATGGCCGCCATGAATCCTGGTACTGTCATATCTAATTCTTGGATCAGAACCCGCAAGCGTAATACCTGTTTGTGGCAGGTTGACATTTTGAAAATATACGGCGTTTATTTCTTTTGAATAAGTGCCTTCCAGTGTAACGATAATATCCCAGGGAAGTTTCCTGTCGATGGCAAGGCTTGCTTTTAATACCTGGGGATATTTAAAATTATGATCTGTGAATACCAGGTTGTACGAAGTGTTGGCAGCTCCAGCAGCGGGCCTATATGCATTGATGTCGGGATTAAATGCATATGGTGTATTGGATGTAAATGATCCAAACTGAACGCCATTGTTGCTAGCCTGGTTGCTTATATATACAAATGGGGGCGGGCCTGCGAATAGCCCGACACCGCCCCTGAACTGCGTTTTCTGATCGCCTGTTATATCCCAGTTAAATCCGAGCCTTGGCGAGATCAGCAGATTGGTTCCGGGTTTTTGGCCCACATCATATTGTTGCCCATCTCTGAAAATCAGATTTTTTGCGTTATCATTTGTTTCAAACTGGTCTTTAAATACGGGTGCATCTATCCTCAATCCATAAGTAAGCGTGAAATTATTATTAACCCGCCATTTATCCTGTGCAAAAAATCCCAGCTCATACACGCCGACATATGCGAATGGGAAAACGCCGCCTTTTTCAGCGGAGTATTGCAATTGATATTGCAAGGAATTAGCAACTCCATTTTTCGCGCTGTTATAAAAATCCGTAAGCGTATTGAAACGATAGTTTCCTTCATAATTCGGAGCAAACCCATTTTTAAATTTCTTGTAATAATCCTGCGTTCCAATGGTTATTTCGTGCGAGCCTTTATAAAAAGTAAAAATATCAGATACCTGATAAATGTCTGAAGACAACAAATTATGATAGGTAAAAGGTTCATAGCCGAAAGAAGTATAGCTTTGTCCCTGCCCGTTCATGATATCCACAAGGGGGAAATCCCCTCCTCCCAAACTTGTCCTGAAATCCCTCAAAGCGCTATACCCAACCTGCAATTTATTAGAGGCTTTGTTGGTGAAGCGGGTATTTAATTCCGCAATAATGATATTGAAATTATTGTTGCTTTGATAACCCGTGCCGTTGAAAGGAAGGCTGTTGATGCCGGGTTGCCGGTTTCCTCCGGGCGCCCCGCTGTTGCTTGGCGCAACATCCCGGTGAGATTTCAGGTAATTGTATTTGATGGTAAAAGTATTTCTGTGGTTAATGTTCCAATCTATTTTAACTGTCAGTTTATCGCTATACGTCTTATACGAATACCCCTGGAAGTTGCCCGGATTATATTTATACGTATCTATCAGGAATTGTTTTAAAGCATTCAGCGTATCTGCATTGGCGTTAGAAACATTTCCTCCCTGGACCACAGGATGATTTGCATCTGAGGCAATGAAACTGGTAGCCGGATCGGTTCTTCTTTCAGATTCTCCGCTGATAAAGAAAAATAGTTTATTCTGTATAATCGGTCCGCCAATGGATGCGCCTCTTAAATTATATTCAAATGATTGCCTCGGAACTTTGATGCTCCCCACATCATAACCCAGGGTGCCTGGTCCTTTTAAATAAGTGTAAACAGTTCCCCTGAACTTGTTGGTGCCACTCCTGGTTACTGAATTGATACCTGCTCCGGAAAACCCGCCTTGTCTTACATCATAAGGCGAGATATTGACTTGTATTTGTTCGATGGCATCCAAGCTTATGGGTTGCGAGTTTGTTTGGCCCCCTAATGTTGAGGATAACCCGAACGCATTGTTGAAATTGGCGCCATCAACAGTAACGTTGTTATATAAGCTACTCCGGCCCCCAAAGCTTAAACCGTTGGCAGAAGGGGTCAGTTTGGTAAAATCTTGCAGGCTGCGATTGATAGTTGGCAATCTTTCAATCTGCGTTCGATTAATGATTTCCTGGCTGCCTGTATGGCTGGTATTAAAAACTTTTCCCTGACGGCCGGCTGCAGTAATGGTTACTTCAGTAAGTTCTTTTGATTCCGTCGTTAATTTAAAATCAGCTTTATAATCCTGCCCGAGGATCAGGATGATACTATCCTGATGTTCTTTTTTGAAACCAATATATGTAACGGTTACGAGATAAGGTCCGCCGATACGCAGGTTGGGAAGATTATACCGCCCGTCCTGACGCGTTGTGGTACTATATGCAGTGCCTGATGGAGTATGAATGGCGACGACGGTTGCCCCACCCAGGCTATTTCTACCGTCGGAAACAGTTCCAAGGATCTCTGAAGTAGTTTCCTGGCCAACGACAAAAAAAACAAATAATAGGCACAGCGCAGATGCCAATAAGTGTTTTATCATAAACAATAGTTTTTCAGACAACAAAGAAATGATATAACTGTTTTGCTACAGTTGAGGGGGTATTAAAAAAATATTAACAGATGGTAGGAAATCAGGGACAAAATTAAATTATTATTAAAGAAAAATAAAAAAATTAGTATAAATTCATCTTATTCACTCTCTGATCTTCCGCAATTTGTTGCAAAAAGAGCATATTCTTCATCATTACAAACTGGAAAAAATATTATTGAGAAATGCGACAATATAAGTTGTTGGGGTTAGGAAGCGGCCGACCTCGGGTTCAAGGTCGACCACCTCGTCCGCCAAGGCAAGTTGGCATCATACTATGAGGCATAATTGTTAACTTTGAATATAATTTTTTGAAATGCTGGATTCCATCACAAGCGCCATTGAAGATATCAAACAGGGTAGACTAATTATTGTAGTTGATGACGAGGACCGTGAGAATGAGGGGGATTTTATTACTGCTGCAAGAAACGTTACCCCAGAAGTAATCAATTTCATGAGCAAACATGGCAGGGGATTGATTTGCGCGCCACTCATTGAAGAACGCTGTGATGAGTTGGAACTGGAACTCATGGTTAATAACAACACTGCTTTGCATGAAACTGCTTTTACCGTATCAGTTGATTTATTGGGGAATGGATGTACCACGGGTATTTCGGCTAATGATCGTGCGCTGACGGTCCAGGCATTGATCAATCCGGCAACAAGGCCCGCGGACCTTGGCCGCCCGGGACATATATTTCCTCTCCGCGCAAAAAGAGGAGGTGTGCTGCGCAGATCAGGGCACACAGAAGCAACGATTGACCTGGCAAGGCTTGCAGGCTTTGAACCTGCAGGTGTGTTGGTGGAAATCATGAATGAGGATGGAACGATGGCAAGGCTTCCTGAATTAAAAGAAATAGCGAAAAAATTTGATTTTAAATTGATTTCCATCAAGGACCTGATTGAATATCGCCTGAAAACTGATTCATTGATTGAAGAAATAGTTCAGGTGGATATGCCAACCAAATTTGGACATTTCAAGTTAATCGCATTCAAGGAAAAAAGCTCAAGCAACGAGCATCTCGCTCTGATCAAAGGCGAATGGGATAAAAATGAATCTGTTTTGGTACGGGTACATTCTTCCTGCTTTACCGGGGATATTCTTGGTTCGTTACGTTGCGATTGCGGCGAACAATTGCACAAGGCCATGCACATGGTGGAAGCCAATGGGAAAGGTGTGATCCTGTACATGAACCAGGAAGGCCGGGGTATTGGTCTTGTGAACAAATTGAAAGCGTATAAACTGCAGGAAAACGGAATGGATACAGTAGAAGCCAACCTGCATCTAGGATTTCCGATGGATAAAAGAGATTATGGTGTGGGTGCGCAAATATTGCGTTACCTGGGAATCTCAAAAATCTGTCTTATCAGCAATAATCCAAAAAAACGTGCCGGCTTATCTGGTTACGGGTTGGAAATAACTAAAACTGTTCCTATTGAAGTGGACCCAAATCCACATAATGAAAAATACTTACAGACAAAACGCGACAAACTGGGGCATGAGATTTTGAAATAGTTAGAACCGGGATTTGCTAACTCAGGTCGATCACCTCTAGCTGATTGAGTAAAGAATATAGAGGTGGTCGACCTGAGTTAGCAAATCCCGGTTTAGGTTATTTCGATTGTGAAATCTCTTTTGGCGGGTCTTCGGTTTTTTTCTTTTCCTTTTTAGGCTTTTCTTTTTTCTTCCCCTTGAACAATTCGTCAATCCGGTCAAAATCTCTCCGGTAAGAAATACTGGTGCCGGAACTATTTTGCGTGTGGTTGGCTACAGAAAGGTAGTTATAAGAATCCCTGTAGAAGAAAGTGAGTACCACCCGGCCATTTTGCGTGATCTTCCATTCAGCCGTGATGTTAGGTAGGAACTGAACGGATGCCGCCTGCACCTGTTGCGTGGTAAGTCCGAAATCCACGGCGCTTCCAACGGTAAAGGTCAAACGCTCATTCAAAAAACTTTTGATAACGGACAAGTTGAGGTTGGTGCGGTCGTAATT
>Ga0209069_10001513_pt1 | contig 11836 bp, 15 predicted proteins | sample Str013_2_FD_187202 | JGI IMG/M metagenome (GOLD analysis project Ga0209069, IMG submission 187202) | Freshwater sediment microbial communities in response to fracking from Pennsylvania, USA - Straight Creek_MetaG_SC_2013 (SPAdes) (version 2) | ecosystem: Environmental > Aquatic > Freshwater >...
GGGCCCGTGCGGGAATTACCTGGTCGATTTCGCGCTAGATGCCTTGCCCAGCACGACTTCTGTGACATGTCCAGAGTGGACAGTGTAGTTCCACTCGCCATGAAACCGGTCGCGGGTAAGGGGAACAGCCTCGACCTGCTCATCGGTGACTTTCACCCCGATCGGGTAGATTCCCTCGTCCAGGACCGCCTCAACGCTCAACCCGGTCTTGGTGGTGGTCGCCGCGATGGTCTCCACAATGACCTGGTAATCGGTCAACGGCCGACCCCGCCAGTTGATGGAAATGAACGAAAACAACCGATGCTCCACCTTGTTCCACTTGCTGGTGCCGGGCGGGAAATGGCAAACCGTGATATCCAGGCCGATCTCAGCAGCCAGCCTGCCCAGTTCGACCTTCCACGCCCGCAGCCGGTGGCCGTTGGAGCCGCCCCCGTCGGCGGTGAGCATCAACCGCCGCGCGTGCGGGTACCGGACCCGCCCCACCCGCTGCCACCAGGTCCGCACCGCGTTGACCGCGAACGGTGCGGTGTCGTGATCCACACCCACCGACACGAACCCGGCGTCGGCGCCGACGTCGTAGACGCCATACGGGATCGCCTTGGGCACCCCAGCCGGGAAGTCGTGCCCGTTGACCTTCACCGGCTGCCCCTTCGGCTGCCACTCCCGACCCTTGTTGGCGTACTCACCAACCAGTTCCTTCTTCTTCGCATCAATCGACGCCACCGGGTCGCCGGCCGCGAGGAACTCGGCTGCGGTGGCGTTGATGTGACCGAACTGGGCGTCCCTGTCCGGATGCTGGGACCCCTCCTTGGTCTTGAACGTCGCCTGCAACCGGTAATCGGCCTGCTTGAGCAGCCGGGCCACGGTCCTCTTGCTAGCCGCGAAACCCCTCGCGGACAAGCCCTTGACCAGATTGCCCAGCGACTTGGTCGTCCACTTCAACGGCGAGCACGGATCACCACGGGTCTCCGGCCCGACCAGTTCCTCCAAGGCATCCTCGATACCGGGCTGTTCGTCCTGCACCGTCGGGCGACCCGCACCCGGCGCGCGAACCCGCCCGTCCGGCTCCAGACCAGCCCGGATCTCGTTCACCCCGGTCTGCACCGTCGTACGCGAGGCGCCCGACAGACGAGCCACCAACGTGATCCCGCCCCAACCGATCGCCTGCGCCTCCGCACCCAACAGCAGCCGCCACTGCCGCTCATCCAGGAACGGCTTGACCGCCGCGAGCTTCGCCACGAACGCTTCCTCAGTCTCACTCACCACACACAGACAACGAGTCAGTCCGGGACGGAATTGCGACCATGTAATTCATCGTCGGGCCCTATCTCCTGAGGCGATCCTGTGCTGTCGTTCGACATCACCCACCGGCTGACCGATCTGCTCATCGCGATCGAGGCCGCCACCCATCGCCACGGTCTGGGACTGCCGGCGCTGACCGTCGTCCTTACCACCCCGCGCGGCGGCATGACGTGGCTGTACACCGAGCCGGTACCAGTACCTGAGCACGCCTGGCGTCAGCCCGGCGGCACCGTCGGTGTGCTGAGCACCCTCGCCACGGCGCTGCGCTGCCCGGCCGGCACCCAACAAGTCGCGCGCGCGTACCGCGCCCGGCCCCACGATCGGGTGCTGGCCTACGTCCTGGCCTACCAGTACCGGGGGTGGGCCGGGCCGGTGCGCATGCTCGACGCGGTCGACACCGACGGGCGGTTGTCCCGGGTCAGCCGGGCCGGATGGGACGGGCAGGTATCGCTGAGCGTCCACGACGACCCCGACCCGCACGACCCGCCGACCCGGGCCGCGCTCGCTGACTTCTTGGCCGCCACCCACACCCGGTAACCGGCCCCGAACCCGGGGGAGTTCCCGGTTCGGCGCCAGTGCGCGCATGGCCTGTGGCCTTGCCGACACCTCTGTTCCATCCGTTCACCTCGTCTGCACCCCTCGCCGGGAACCTGCTGCGCCCATCCGCGCGCCCCGGCAATGGGGCCACGAGTGGGCGTGCGGGTTCCCCGGGTCACGAGGGCGAGACCCGTACGAGAGGCGAAATCCCGTGACATCTCACGGATCCACGCAACTCTGGTTTCCGATCGCGGATCTGCTGCCCCTGGCCGACCGCTGCCAGACCGCCTACCGCCACGACCCCGACCCGGAACACGGCCCCATTGCGGTGCTGCACCTGACCAGCCAGGGCGACGAGCTGTTCTACCTGAGCTGCAATGCGTTGCCGGCGCTGCTGGTCGACGCGTTCGACCCGGCCAGCACCCAGCGGGTGTACGCGCTGGGCTACGGTCACGACATCGGTGGCCTCACCTACCCGGCCGACGTCGACCGGTACGGACCACCCGTACTGCTCGCGTCGATCCCAGTGAACACCGGCCCGCTCGGCCGCCTGGCCGATCGGTTGCACCACGCCGCGCGGATCGGCTGCGACTGGTTCGTCCTCGTCCTGCATCCCGATGGGCGGCTCGAACCGTCCATGCGGTCGATGCCACACCCCGCGCCGCCCGCGCGGTGGCGCTACGCCCGCCTGGAACTGGCCTGCCTGCCGGGCGTCTGGCCCGGCCAGTTCGTTGACAACGCCACCCACGACGGGTGGCTGCTGCCGCGCTTCTCCCAGGAGATCGCCCAACAGATCGCCGCGACGATCGCCGACATGGCCGCGGCCGGGCCGCTACCGTACCCACTGTCCCTGATCGAACTCACCGACACGCCCGCCGCGCGGCTGCCCGCCACCGGACCGAGCCGCCTGGTCGGCCCGGACCTCGACGGGTACTTCCGGGTAGGGCCGGGGTGGCCGTGGGTCAGCCTGGACCTGCTGCCCGACGGGCTGCTCATGCCTTACCCCGGACCGACCGAGCCCGACATCGACCCGGCGCAACTGCCCGCCCCGGGGCAGCCCGCCTTCACCGGGCTCGGGTACCTGATGTGGCTCGACCACCACCTGAACCTGGCATTGCGAACGATCGACGACGGCCATGTCGACCCCGCGGACGAGCCAGGGATACCGGAGTACGGCAACCTTGACCCCGACGTCGAATGGCAACTCCGCGCGGTCGAACACGTCCTGCGCAAAGCCACAGCCGGGCCGCCGCGCACCGGGATCGCCGCCGAGTTCACCGCCGACGAGGTGGAAGCGCTGATCATCACCGCCGCCGACGTCACGGCCGGTGCCGGCGTGGAGAGCCTCAGCCGCCGCCAGTTCGAACTGGCCCACCGCGCCTACGCCCTACTGTTCGCCGCTGCCGACGCCGCCGCCGACGATCTCGCCGAGGGCGGGGACCGGTCGTGACCGCAGCACAGGACGGTCAACCGCCGGTACCGGCGCACCTGGCCGGGCGGCCCACCGTGGGCGGCCTGGTGGTCCCCGCGATCACGCCACGCACTCTCGACGGTCGGTACCTGTTCGGCAAGCTGGGCGACCTGACCCAACAGCGCTGCCTGCGCGGATACCGGTGCGGCGTGTGCGCAACCGCGTTGCCCGAGCGGGCGGTGTTCTTTGCCCGCCCCACCGATCTGTTGTGGCAGTGCACCTCCGAGCCCGCCGTGTGCCCGCCCTGCGCCGCCTACAGCGCACGAGCCTGCCCGATGCTGGCCGGGCGCATGGCCCGGTACCGGGCCAGCGACCACCCCGCCCTCGCGGGGATCCCGGTTGGTGACGGTGAGGATCTGCGGCTGGGCGCACCGGCGGAATCCTGGTACCAGGTGTGGGCCCGCGGCTACACCGTCGTCGAGCATCCCGCCAAGCCCGGCACTCTCGCCGGATCCTGGGCCACCATCGCGCCGCTGCGCATCCGGCCCGTCCCGAACACGGCATAACCCCGATAGCCGACCGACGGCCCGCCACCACCGGACCGCCCGGTCAGGCCCGGTTCCGGGCCAACCTTGCCGCCCGCCTACCGCCTACCACATACCCGGCTGGGGGAGCGCGGCTTCCGTCATCTGTTGAAAGGAAACAGCTTGAGCAAGATCATTCGAGAGGTGGACCACGGCATCCGAGTCGTCGTCGGGGTCCAGGTCCGCGTGTGCGAGTTGGTGTGGAGCGACGCCGGCACCTCCTTCGAAGTCCACCGCGTGGACACCGGCGCCGACCTGACCGAGGCGCAGTGTTTCGACGACATGCCCACCGACGACCAGATCGCCGCGCTGCTGCCGCCGGTGGGCTGGTTCGCCTGCCCCGGCTGCGGCGCGGTGTTCAGCGACGACGACGGCGACCTGTACGTCGACCACGTCCGGGACTGCGACCGGGTCGACGGAGCCGGCAACCCGCTGCCCACCCAGCCGTAAACCGTCCACGCCCACCCCTGGCAGGGACTGGTTCGGCCAGACCGTGACAACCCTGTTGACCCCATTTCCGGGAACCTGACCGGCAGCGCACCAGCTCCCGGGGGCATCCTCCGGTTGGTGTGCGGCCAGGCCAGGGCATCCCGGGCGAGTTGCCCCTGGAGGCATCACTGTGCACAACACGAAAGCACTCACTATCGACCCCGACGCCGTACGGACATGGCTGCGCCAGCCCAGCAACGAGCACCCCGAGTTCACCAACGCCGAACGCCTCGGCGTGGACGAAGAACTGACCGGCCCCGGTCTCGGCGGTTTCCTACACGACATCCGCGAACTCCTCGCGGCCGACCCGGACGGTGTGCACCGCCGGGCCGATGTGGCACGCGTGGAGCTGTGGCTGATCCCCGACGGTGAGGTTCTGGACCAGGGCGCGCTGATCACCGTCGACCTGGCCGGCGGGGTTCGCCTGGCCAGCCTGCACCAGGACGTCAAAGACTTCACCGACCGCGACCAGCTCGGCCAGGCCGCGATCCTGACCGCACTGGAGCACATCGCCGCGCAGGTGTGCCTGCTGACCGACCGGTACCAGGCCGAGACCGAGGGCCACGGCGGGCCGCTGGCCGGCGCTTCGGCGACCACGACGACCCCGCGGACGTTCACCGAGGAGGCTGTCACCGCCGCGGCCAACCGCGCCGCCGACGACATCCTCGACGCCGTCGACGCCGGCGACACGGGGGTCCGCGACGCATTGAACCTGCAAGTCAACGCGACCCTCGGCTACCTGACCGGGCAGGCGCAAGACCTGTCCGAGGTCGTCAACCAGGGCTACGAGGCCACCTACGACGAGGTCCTGTCCTGGATCCGGGAGGCGGAGTGATGGCGTGGCTGGACCGGCAGGAACCGACCCGCCGCGCAGCGATCAGCACGGCACTCGACGGCGAGCACGGTATCCGGTACCTGGACTACGCCCACGGTGAGCGGGGCTTCGCCGGATGGCTGCTGGTCGCCGACGCGCTGTGCCGGCACCGGACCGGGGTGTCCATCTTCGACCTGGCCGACTGGGCCTGGCGCGACGCCTACGACAGCGGCGAACCACCGGGTGCTGCGGTGCGGGAGGCGCTGCGCGGCGACGACACCCTCTGACCCGCTCCGACCGGTAGCGGTCCGCCGCTCGGTAGCGAGCCCGGGTTCGGCGCGGTAACCGATCCACCTGCGGTCTCCGGCTGACGGCCGGGCCACATGCCCTCGCGTCGAGCGTGGGCGTTCAGTTCGTCGAGGTTGTCCCGGACGCGTTCGCCGACGCAACCGTCGGGGGCTGGCACCTCGCTAGACCCCCGTAATCACAACGCTTTGACCCTTCCCGGGTTGCTGTACCGGCCGCGTGCCGCACCGTCCCGGGAAGCCCGGGGTGGCGTGTGCGCGCGGCCCGGTACGGCACCCGGTCGACCCGAAAGGGAGGACCACCAATGTTCGCAATCATCGAGCCGTCCGAGCTGATCGAGTCCGTGCTCGGCGCCGTCGCCGTCAAGCCCGGCGCCGCTGACGGGATCCGGATGGTGATGGCCCGCGAGGCCGAGTTCGGCAGCCGCCTGGCCGCGCAGCTGACCGGCGTCGCGCTGAACCCGACCGGCCGGCAGGTCGCCGATCAGGTGTTGGACGCCTACTGGGCCGACCAGCGGCGCCAGCAGGACCTGCTGCGCCAGGGCGGACCCGGCGTTGAGGTCATCATCGGCGGCGGGTTCCACGCCGCCGTCTACGCCGCCACCCGGATGCTGGCCGGGTTCCCGAGGCCTCTCGTGGTGGAACGTGGCCCCCGCGTCGGTGGCACGTTCGGGATCACCGGGTGGCCGACGTTCTTTCTCAACTCCCGCAACCGCGCCGGCGGTGCGGGGCTGGCCGGGGACCAGGGTGCCGCGCTGAACTACCTGCCCGGCGCGCCGATCCAGGCCGCGAACGTGTCGATGACCGAGTACCAGACCAACACCGACATGGCCCTGGTCATCCGCCTCACGTTGGCCCAGTACGCCGACGTGCTCACCAACGCCGAGGTGCTGTCCGTGACCCGCGACGGAACCGCGATGGAGATCGACATCGCCGACCGTGGGGTCCTGCGAGCCGGCCGGGTCATCGACGCCCGCGGCCTGGGCGACCCCGCCGACCAGAACCTAGCCAACGGCACCACCATCGTCACGTTCCCGCAGTTCCTCGCGCGGATGGCCAGCCCCTGGCCGCTACGAGGCGTGTCGCGTGCGGCGGTCATCGGGGGTGGTGACTCCGGCAAGTGCACCGTGGAGTCGTCGCTGGGCATCGCGCCGCAGCCGCTGATGGCCGCCGCCGCCCTGGACCGGGTCGAGCGCGTGGACTGGTACGCCACCGACCTGCCCGACACGTGCGAGCAGTGGCAGCAGGAGATCCGCGGCCGGTACCAGGCCACCGGCCGGTACCTGCGCCCGGACCGCTTCGGGGTACGGCGCCTTGCTGTGGTGAACCGGCGAGCCCAGCCCGTCGGGGTGCCCGGTGCGGCGTTGATCGACGGCCGCTCCTACGACCTTGTCGTGGTGTGCACCGGGAACCGGGAGACCGACATCGACGGCCTGGACTTCGGCTCGTTCGGTGAGTACGAGATCGGCGGGGACCCGGCGGCCCGCCAGCACGACAACCTGCCCGCGTTCCGGGTCGGCCCGCACGCCCGGCTGCCGTTCACGTTCCGCGAGCGACAGGACGGCATCGCCGACATCGGCGCCAACGCGGTCTCGATGTTCCGCACCGCGAGCAAGACCGCCGCGCTCGCGGCGACGCTGCCCGCGCTGACCCCCGCCTGAACCACCACCGCCTGCCCCCAATCGCCTGACCCGTCCGAATCTGTTGTGCCGGGCCGTGTCCGTCCCCATCGCCCTCCGGCCGCGGTGCCGGTGGCGCACGGGTGGGCACGGCCCGGCACCCCGTCACCGGGAGGCAACCCATGCCCGACATCCGCACCATGCTCGACCTGTCCACCGCCCACCTTCCCGAACAGATCTGCGACCAACTCGGCGCCATACCCGGCGTGCTCGCCCACCAGAGCGTCTATGGCTGGCTGATGTGGGTGCCCAACCACCCGGGCGACCCCGACGAGCACGGCGGTGCCGAGGTTCCCGACGTGGTGCTGACCATCCAGCGCCTGGCCCGGGCGGCCGGCTGCGACTACGTCCTGTTCGACGCCGACGCCGACCGGATCGACGCCCTGCCCACCTGGGACTGGTAACCACCCGGCCCGTCAAGACCGTTGGAGGACAACGACATGACCACCGTGCACGAGTACGTGAACCTGGATCCCGTCCAACGCGACCGCGTCCGCAGCGCGGTGCACGACCTCGCGGTACGGACCAACGTGCGCTACGCCGACCTGCTCGCCGCCGAAGCGGTTCTCACCGCTCGGACCGTGTACCCGGGCATCCACCGGCTGGTGTTCCGCCTCGGCGAGGACGTCACCGGTGCCACCGCCACACTCGTGGCCGCCTACGACCGCACGGGCGATTTGCTGTGGCACGTCGAGCATGACGAGGATTGGCAGGACGAGTCGGAGGTAACCGACCTTCTCGCCGCCGCGGCCGACTGGCACGACGGCTACGCCCCGTTCAGCGACGCCCGCGAGGACAAGCACCTCGACGAGTACGAACTTCCGGTGCCCACCCTTCCCGTGCCCACCGCGTCGCAGCCGGCCGGCGTCGACCGGTGAGCCCGGTACCGACCCCGACACACGTCAGGGACCTGCGCTCGCCGGTCCAGGCCGCGCTCCCGTCCTCATCGACGGGCAACGCCGCGACATGACGGTCACCGACACCGGGCTGCACGACACCGGCCGCTGACACCGGTGTCGCCCGACAGGTCAGGGTCTCGTGCGTGACATCGACCCCGGGCACACCGGTGTCACCCCGGCCTGGGTACGCGACATGCTCACCCGCGCCGACCGGCCGTCCCTCGCCGCCGCCGCATGGGCTGGCGACGTCGTGGCCGGCTACGCCGAGGACAACGCGACACCCCTGCCGTCAACCAGCACCGCCACTCGTGCGCCCTCGGGACGCCGGCGTCCAACGATCCGGCACCACACCGCACCGGCGCACACGTGTTCCAGCAATCCATCCGTACTACCGGTCGTCGGGACCGACAGGCATGGTGCCGCCCGACGGGCGGTACAGGTGCGCCGGTCGGCTCCCGACCCGGCCAGACCTGTTAGGAGCAAACACCGATGCGATGCACCATCGCCGAAGCGCTGCGCGATATGCGGCGCCTGCACGACGTCGACGCCGGCCGGCTGCGCGGCCAAACGGTCTACCTGTCCGGCTACACCGCCGACCAGCCCCTACCGGCCGCGCCGCCACCGTGGGCCGGCCACCTCGCGCAGCTGATCGCCGCCGGACGCACGGGCACGGTCACCCCGGTCACCCCGCGATACCTCGTGTACTCCGACGGCGTCGTCGTGACATGGCTGAACGTGCAGGCACAGGTGGTCGCCCCACCCAACATGCCGCTGACGGCGAATCAAGCCAAGCACCAGCGCCAATCCGCTCAGGTTCTGTCCGACCTGGACCGCAACACGTTGCGGGAACTGGCCGACGAGCGCGACCGCCGCGAAGGCCGCCCCGAGGGCGCCGACGCCGAGTACGACGCCGGTGAGGGGATGCTGCGCGTCGCCCCGGCCGACGACCCGACCCGCACCGCCTTGATCCCCGTCGACACCGATGCGCAGGTGACCCGTGCCCGCATCCGCCGGGCGCTGGGCCTGGCCGCCGACTCCGAAGTGATCGTGATCAGCGCCTGGGGGTTCGGGCAGCACTGCGGCCGGGTACACCGGCTGGATCTGGGTCTGCTGTGCGCCATCCACGCGGTCGCCGCCGCGCACGGGGTGGACGGCACCACCGTGGGGAACTGGATCGCTCACGAGGACGGCCTGGCCGGCCACGTCGACCCGGCCACCCTGCCCGCCTTGTTCCGAGCGGCGTACCTGGGCCGCTACCCCGACCGGGACGCCTACATCCGCACCCGGCTGGACGAACGCGGCCTGACGAAGGCGATCGCCGAGCTGGGCCTCGCCGCATACTTCGACCATCGCGCGTACGAGCGTGACGTGTTCCGGTACGAGGTCATCGCGATCGCCCCGGGCGAGCACCACCGCCGCGACCGCGGGATCCAGGTGTTCGGCCGCCAGCCCGCCCCGGCGTAGCCGGCTGCCAGTCGTGCCTGCCGGCCTGCGGATCGTGGGGCACCGGCCCGCAGCCTGGCCCCCGCTCCGGCACGTACTGCTCGTCGCCGCAGGTACACGCGGTCCGTAGGTGTCCGCCGAACCCACAACAGCAGTCCTGCACCCCGTACCGGACCGGCGGCAGCTCATGCCCACGCCGGCACCGCGGCACCTGCCCGTCATCGACCCACTCCCGGACCAGGCGGTACCCGTACGCCTCGATCCGCGGATCGGCGCGCGCGGCAAGCACCGTGGCGCGTAGCCGCGCCACGGTGTGCGCCTCGATGACCTGCTCCCGGTGCCCGGTCGGCGAGTACATCCCGGACTGCCAGGTCAGGGTCACCCGCCACCACCGCCGGAACCCCACCACACCGGCCATTCTATCGAACACATGTTCGAGGTGCCTGCGGAGGATTCACGACCCATGCAGGTGCCCACCGATCGCTTGCGTCGCAACGCCATCCCGTACCTCGGGGTGGCGTTGGCCTTGCCCACCAACCGTTTGGAGGTTCCTGACCGATGACCACCCGTACCCGCCACCGACGGGGGTGGCCGTGAGCGCCCGGCCCAGGCGTACGCACCGCACCCGCCGCGCCCCAGGGCCCCTCGCGTGTCGGGCGCCCCGCCCACCGCGGCTCGCGCCGAGCGAGCTGCGGGCTCTCGTCCTCGCGCACCTGCGCACCTACCCGCGGCTGGATTTCACGCCGCAGGAGCTGTCCCGGGTGCGGGGCCGCTCCCACGGCGCGATCCGGGTCGTGTGCGGCCAGCTCGTCGAGGAGGGCCTGGCCCGGCGTACCGGCACGCCGGCGCGCTACCGGGCCACCACGCCCTGATTGACCCGCCTCCTGTACCCCGCTGGGAGCCGGGGTGACGCCACGCGTCCCACTCACCTGGAAATGGAGTTCACCGTGACCTTCCCCAACCCTGACCTGAACCTGTTGCCGGTACGCTCACCGGCCGACCTGCTGGCCCTCCTGCCGTACCTCATCGGGTACAAGCCGACCGACAGCCTGACGGCCGTGGCCCTGGACCGGGGGCAGATCATCTTCGCCGGGCGCATCGACCTACCCGCCGACCCCGCCGCAGGCGAGGAACCCGACGTCGGCTGATACGAGGTCGAGGCGCGCGAGAGTGCGGCGACGCTCGCCGCGACCGTCGCGCGGCAGAACCCGACCAGCGTGCTGCTGGTCGGCTACGGCACCCGCGAACGGGTCGCCCCGATACTGGAGGTCGCTACCGGCGTCTTCACCGCCGCGGGTGTGCCGGTCGGCCCGGCACTGCGGGTCACCGACGGACGCTTCTTCCACGACAACTGCACCGAGGGCTGCCCGCCTCAGGGAACCCCGTTCGACCCTGCCAGCAGCCCGGCCGCCGCGCACGCCGTCTACGCCGGCCGGGTCGCTCTGCCAAACCGGGCCGCGTACGCCGCCCGGCTGGCACCGACCACCGGATCCGAGCGCGACGCCATGGTCCAGGCCACCACCCGGGCCGCCCGCAGCCTGGCCCAGCTGCTCGACCGCACCACCAACCACCCCGAGATGCTGCACGAGGTCGGTCGGGAGGCCATCCGCGACGCCCTGCTGCGCTATCAGTATGGCGGCCGACTGTTCGACGACGAAGCCGCGTTCCTGACCGTGCTCCTGCTGCACATCCCGATCCGCGACCACGCCTGGTCGCTCACCGACGCCTCCACGCACCACATCGCGTTGTGGAGCGACCTGACCCGCCGCGCCCGCTCCGACCTGGTCCCCGCCCCGGGCAGCCTGCTCGCGTTCGCCGCCTGGCGTGCCGGTGACGGCACCCTCGCCACCCTCGCCCTGAACCGGGCGCTGGAAGCCGACCCCGATTACCGGATGGCCCAACTGCTCCACCAGATCGTGCAGGCGGGCCTGCCGCCCTCCGCCCTGGAAAACCCGACCGCGTAGCACCCGCATCTGGGCGCCTATCCCCGCCGCGTGCCGGGATCGCTTACCCACCAACACCAACCAGGCCACCCGAGTCACGCTATGGAGGAATCCCTTGCACAGCAACGACACCACGCCCGTGGCCCAGCGTCAGCTGACCGCGGCCGAAATGCAGAACCTGCTCACCGCGGTCAGCAACGCCACCAGCACCGCCGGCCTGCTCACCGTCACGGTCGTCGACCTGTTCACCATCCTGCTCGCCGACCACGGCAAGACCCTCGCCGACTTCAACTCAGACAACCGGCTCGACCCGTCCCGCTACGCCATCCCCACCGCACAGTGGACGGCACTGTCCGCAGCCACCATCGACCGGGCAGCGCAGTGGGGCACCGGCCCCGAACTGGCCCTGCAACTGGTCAATCTCATGCCC
>Ga0209069_10001514_pt1 | contig 11835 bp, 12 predicted proteins | sample Str013_2_FD_187202 | JGI IMG/M metagenome (GOLD analysis project Ga0209069, IMG submission 187202) | Freshwater sediment microbial communities in response to fracking from Pennsylvania, USA - Straight Creek_MetaG_SC_2013 (SPAdes) (version 2) | ecosystem: Environmental > Aquatic > Freshwater >...
GGTCGCGCAGCTTGATCGGGGAAAACAGGGCGCTCATGAAAGGGGCATCCGGGCGGGAGGGACGTTGGATCACCCCTTCTGTAACGAGCCGATGCAAGCTGCTCAACCCCGCGCGATTGCAACCCTCCCCTACTTGCCAGGGTCGGGACTATCGATCGACCAGCGTGAACTGCAGCAACAGATTGCGTTGGAGCAGCGAAAAATTGTCGTCGGAAACCATGGTCAGAACGGTTTCGCCTTCCGGCGAGACATGGGCGTCGATGCCCTCCATGTTGTCGATCTCGTTGCCAAGGTCGGCATTGAAGATCGCGGGGCCATCGACCACGGCGCCGGGCGCAACGGAAGCGAGCGCGACGCGCCGGATGCGGATACCGATTCCGCCAAGCCAGGAAAATTTTCTCTCCAGCAGCAACAGATCGCCTGAGGGCAACAACACGGCGTCGCTGACGTCGAAATTTTCGGTACGGCGGACGCTGAACTGACCGGGCGTTTTGCCACCGACCAGAAACCCAAGGAGGTTGCCGTCGGCGTCGAGCCCACGCTCGGAGATCGCAATCAGCGTGCCCGCGAGCGGCAGACCCTTCGGTACAAAGACCAGCGCCTCGAGCCCCTTGTTGTTGGGCAATTTTCGCGCCGCCGGCGGCAGCGGTACCACCTCGCCGGACGAGCGGGTGAAACCTTTCGCGAAATCGAACCGCAGTATCTGGTTGACGCGTTCGAGCCCGACATAAACCAGCGAGCCGTCCAGAGCGATCGATTCCGAATCGTACCAGCCGCGCGACGTAATCGGTCTGCCATCGGGACCAAGCAGCGGTGCGGCCTCGACGTCATCGAGTCCGATCATCTCGCGGCCACGGTAGACAATGCGGCCGGTGAACCAGCTACCCTTGTCGCTGACGGCAATGAAGCGCTCGCCTTTGGCATCGAGCCGCAGGGCCGACAAGCCGCCGAAGCCGCGAAACGCCGAGGTCAGGATCAGCCCGCTGCGGTATTCCAGCGCGCCGAAGCGCACATGCGAGCGATCGCGGGTGTCGAACGATGGCAACGGCCGCGCGTTGACCTCGATCGAAACCGGCGCGGCGACCGAGAATTCCCCAGGCTTGATCGGCTTCAACGGCGGCTGGAACGCGGTCTGCGCCCAAGCGATGTCCGACATCGCGGCCAGTGAAAGCCCCGCCGCTGAATTTTTCAGGAAGCGGCGACGGCTCCCGGATACACGCATCCTGTTACGAATGCAGACGGCGCCGCCGGCCGGTCGCGGCCGGTGCAGCGCCATGGGTCTCGCTGAACAGTTCGGCGAGCTTCTCGGTGATGGCGCCGCCGAGCTCTTCGGCATCGACGATGGTGACGGCGCGGCGATAATAGCGCGTGACATCGTGGCCGATGCCGATCGCGATCAGTTCGACCGGCGATCGGGTCTCGATCTCCTCGATGATGTGGCGCAGATGGCGCTCCAGGTAGTTACCGGGATTGACCGATAGCGTGGAGTCGTCGACCGGCGCGCCATCGGAGATCATCATCAGGATCTTGCGCTGCTCGGCGCGGCCCAGCAACCGCTTGTGCGCCCAGTCGAGCGCCTCGCCGTCAATGTTTTCCTTCAACAACCCCTCGCGCATCATCAGCCCGAGGTTCTTCCGCGCGCGACGCCAGGGTGCATCGGCCGATTTATAGATGATGTGGCGGAGATCGTTGAGCCGCCCCGGATTGGTCGGCTTGCCGGCGGCAAGCCACGACTCGCGGGACTGTCCGCCCTTCCAGGCGCGCGTGGTGAAACCGAGAATCTCGACCTTGACGCCGCAGCGCTCCAGCGTACGCGCCAGGATATCCGCGCAGGTCGCGGCGACCGTGATCGGGCGGCCGCGCATCGAGCCGGAATTATCCAGCAACAGCGTCACCACGGTATCGCGGAAGGTGGCTTCCTTTTCGTGCATGAACGATAGCGGGTGATAGGGATCGGTAACCACGCGCGACAGCCGCGCCGGGTCGAGGATGCCTTCTTCAAGGTCGAATTCCCAGGCACGGTTCTGTTGCGCCATCAACCGGCGTTGCAGCCGGTTGGCGAGCCGCGCCACGATGCCCTGCAGATGCGCCAGCTGCTTGTCGAGGTAACTGCGCAGCCGTTCCAGCTCATCATGGTCACAGAGGTCTTCGGCCGCGATCACCTCGTCGAACTTCGGCGCGAACGCGTGGTATTCCGGCCCGCGCGCCTCATTGGCGCCGCGCGAATTCGGTCGCGTCGCCTCGCCCGGCGTCTCGTCGTCACCGAGTTCGCCGTCGTCGAAGGTGTCGCTGGTGGAGGCTTGCGCGCTCTCCATCGCGCTTTCCGACATTTCATCGGTGGTGGCCTGCGCCTGATCGGCGCTCATCTCCTGCGCGGCGTCGCTGTCGGGCGAACCTTCGGCTCCGGACTGATCGTTCTCGCCGTCGCGGCTCTCGTCCTGATCGTCGTCCTCGTCGGCGTCCGCGTTGCGGTCGTCGCCGAGGTCGAGCGCCGACAGCAGATCGTGCACGACGTCGCCGAATTTGGCCTGGTCCTCGGTGACGCGACTGAGCTGATCGAGCCGCGCGCCGATCTTGTCTTCCAGAACCGGACGCCAGAGGTCGACCATCTTGCGCGCCGCGGCGGGTGGCGCCATGCCGGTGAGGCGCTCACGCACCAGCATCGCTAGCGCATCCGAGAGCGGCGCATCGGCGCGATCGGTAATCTCGTCGAACTTGCCGCGATGGAAATGATCGTCGAGCATCGCGGTGAGGTTCTTGGCGACGCCGGCCATCCGCCGTGAGCCGATGGCTTCGACACGCGCCTGCTCGACTGCTTCGAACACGCCGCGCGCCTGCGGATTGCCGGGCATCAGCTTGCGATGCACTTTGGGGTCGTGGCAGGCGAGTTTGAGCGCGATCGAGTCGGCGTGGCCGCGGACGATCGCCGCATCCCGCCTGGTCATCTTGCGCGCCGGTTCCGGCAGCCGCGCTTTGCCCGGCGCGAGGCCGGGGCGTTCGGCCGCAAACGTGACTTCCAGTTCCGGCATCTTCGCGATGGCGCGCAGGCACGACGTCACCGCGCGCTTGAACGGCTCGGTCGGCGCCTCCTTCGATCCGGTGCGGAATTTGGAGTTCGGTGTGCTCATAGCGATTTTGTAAACCAATGGCGCGTCACGCCGGCCGGGTAACCGTCGATCGAACCGAATTCCTCATACCCGCATGCATGATAGAAGCCCGGCGCTTGAAAGCTCATCGTGTCGACGTAAGACCGCGTCGCCCCGAAACGCCTTGCTTCGTCTTCAATCGCCTTTATCAGATTCGTTCCGTGGTCCTTGCCGCGAAGTTTCTGTTCTATCCAGAACAACTGGATGAACAGCACCGTGGTCCAGACCTCTCCGACGATCCCGCCGACAATCTTTTTGCCTTCGCGCAACGAAACGGCAAGGCGCTTGTATTTCTGCTTCCCCATCTTCTCGGTGTTGTAACCAACAAGTCCGCCGATCACCGCCTTCTTGGTCCCCCCGATCGTGCGCTCGACGGATATCGACGGCATGGTCTAGCTCAGAGCCACGTTTACCGAACTCTCGGCGAGTTCCTGGTTGAAGCAGCGCTGATAGAATTCGGCCACCAGCGGCCGTTCCAGCTCGTCGCATTTGTTGAGGAAGGTGACGCGGAACGCAAAGCCGATGTCGGCAAAAATCTCGGCGTTTTCCGCCCAGGTGATCACTGTGCGCGGGCTCATCACCGTCGACAGATCGCCATTGGCAAAGGCGTTGCGGGTGAGATCGGCGAGCCGGACCATCTTGTTGACGATGTCGCGACCTTCCGAGGTGCGGTAGTGATGTGCTTTCGCCAGCACAATCTCAACTTCCTCGTCATGGGCGAGATAGTTCAGTGTGGTGACGATCGACCAGCGGTCCATCTGGCCCTGGTTGATCTGCTGGGTGCCGTGATAGAGGCCGGAAGTATCGCCAAGGCCGACCGTGTTGGCGGTCGAGAACAGGCGGAACGCCGGATGCGGCTTAATGACCTTGTTCTGGTCGAGCAGGGTCAGCCGGCCGGAGACTTCCAGCACGCGCTGGATCACGAACATCACATCGGGACGGCCGGCGTCGTATTCGTCGAATACCAGCGCGATGTTGTGCTGCAGGGCCCAGGGCAGGATGCCGTCGCGGAATTCCGTGACCTGCTTGCCATCTTTGATGACGATGGAGTCCTTGCCAACCAAGTCGATCCGGCTGATGTGGCTGTCGAGGTTGACGCGCACGCAAGGCCAGTTCAGTCGCGCCGCGACCTGTTCGATATGGGTCGACTTGCCGGTGCCGTGATAGCCCGTGACCATGACGCGGCGATTCCTGGCGAATCCGGCAAGAATGGCGAGGGTGGTGGCGCGATCGAAGCGGTAATCGGTATCGACATCGGGCACATGCGGATCGACTTCGGAATAGGCGGGCACCTCGAGGTCGCTGTCGATGCCGAATACCTGCCGAACCGACACCTTCATGTCGGGCAAACCGGCTAGCGCTCCGGCGGATTCCTGGACTTTGGTCATGGCGGCGGTCGTCATCAATCCTCCGAGGTCCCGGGCGTTCCCGAAACCAGATTTGCGGCATGGCTGCGGATAGGTGCTACTATAAATCTAGCAGAGAGCGACGGCAGGCAGAAGCCCGCGGACCAATCAAAGTTCCGTTGCTTTATCATGCAGATGAGCGCCGGACTCGGTTTTTCGGAAGGCTGCCCTGCGAATCACGCTCAGCTTGTGCGGAGACCTTCGGGCACCTCTCTTCGAGAGAACGGGCGCATGGCACTTTCCATGACCCTCATGAGCTATTAGGTCTGGCTCTGTTCAGACGGTGACGAAGAAACGGAATTTAGTGACCTCCTTCCTCGATCCATTGATTGCCTTCGTTTCGGCCCATGTCTGGCTGGCGTATCTGACGCTGTTTCTCGCCGCGCTGCTGGAAGCCGTTCCGGTGGTGGGATCTCTGATCCCCGGCTCGACGGTCATCCTGGCGCTGAGCGCGCTCATTCCAGGCGGCGAACTCAAGCTTTGGGCGGTGCTGGCCGCGGCGATTGCCGGCGCCATGGTTGGCGACGGCAGCGCGTTCTGGATCGGCCATCGGTCGCAACGCGAAATCCTCAGCGCCTGGCCGCTGACCAACTATCCGCGCGTCGTGGCGGAGAGCGAAGCGTTCTTCCATCGCTGGGGTGCGCTGGCGGTGTTTTTCGCGCGGTTCGTGCCGCCGATCCGCGCCTTCGTGCCGATGACGTCGGGAGCGCTGGGGATGCCGCCGGCGCGATTTTACGGCGTCAACATTCCCGCGATCCTGGTCTGGGCGCTGGCGCATGTGCTGCCTGGCGTGCTCGCGGTCTCCGCGCTGCACCGCTATGCCGGCCTCCCGCATCATGAGGGTGTCGGTAAGCACCTCTGGATGCTGACGGCAGCCGGCGGCGCTCTGCTCGTCGCGCTCGCGATCTGGTCCATCCGCCGCCGCCATGGTCGCGGCGTGGTCGAGCTGGAGGCGAAGGCGGCCGTCAAGAAAACGGGTTAAAGAACGGCCGACATTCAGCCGCGCGTTATGCTAGCTGTTCAGACTGGGGCAGATTGGCAGACATCCCGATGATGAAGCGCCGCGAATTCATCACCGTTCTGGGAAGTACTGCCGCGTGGCCGCTGGCGGCCCGCGCACAGCAGGCGATGCCGGTTATCGGTCTGCTCAGCAGTGCGTCATCGAAAGATTACGGGCCGATGATGGCCGCGTTCCGAAAGAGCCTTGGCGAGGCAGGCTATATTGAAGGCCGAAACGTCACGATCGAGTACCGTTGGGCGGACGACCAGTACGAGCGCCTGCCGGCGCTGGCAGCCGATCTGGTCAATCGGCAGGTAAGCGTCATTGTTGCTGCAACAACGCCGGCTGCGCTAGCGGCAAAACCCGCGACCAAGACGATACCGATCGTTTTCGCGATAGGCGGCGATCCGGTGCGGACGGGACTGGTGGACAGTCTTAACCGCCCCGGCAGCAACCTCACCGGCGCCGCCCACCTCAATGTCGACACCGCACCAAAAAGGCTTGAGCTTTTGCATGAATTGCTGCCAGCGGCGAAGGTCATCGGCCTTCTCCTCAATCCGACAAATCCGCTGGCCGAATCTGTTGGGACGGCCGTTCAGGCCGCGGCTGTCTCGCTCGGGGTGGAACTACAGGTCGTCCATGCGCGCACCGATGAAGACCTGGATCGGATGTTTGCAAGTTTGCCCGGCGTGCGGGTCGGCGGCCTGGTGATCGGCACCGATCCATTCTTCACCAGCCGGACGGAAAAATTGGGCGCCATGTCACTTCGCCTCGCGATGCCCATCATCTATCAGTATCGCGAATTCACGGCGGCCGGCGGTATGATGAGCTATGGCGGCAGCATCACCGATTCCTATCGTCACGCCGGTCTTTACGTTGGCCGGATTCTCAAGGGCGAGAGACCAGCCGACCTGCCAGTGCAGCTTTCCACCAAGGTCGAGCTGATTTTCAATCTCAAGAGCGCCAAGCAGCTTGGCCTCACCGTCCCGCTCACGCTACTTGGCCGCGCCGACGAGGTGATTGAATAGGGCGGCTCAGCCGGCCTCGCGCCCGGACGGCGGAGAAAACGCTATGCGCCGCGCACCACGGTCTTGAGGTAATTGTAGGCCTTGATGATCTCGATCAGGCGATCCTCGGTGGAGCGATCACCCCCATTGGCGTCGGGATGGTGCTGCTTTACCAGTGCCTTGTACTTCGCCTTGACGTCCTCGAGCGTCGCCGCGACGCTGAGCCCCATCACTTGAAGCGCCTTGCGCTCGGCGTTCATCACCTTGCGGGTTTCGACCTTGGCCTCCCCACCGGGTCCCGGCCGCCAACGGCCGCGGCCGTTGAGTTCGCTGAACACGCTGAACGGATCGGAGGCGCCTTCGATATCCGCTTCCGGGCTGCCCTTGCTCTTCTTGGCGCTGGTGTTGGCGCCCATCTTCCAGGTCGGACGGTGTCCGGTCAGCGCATCCTTCTGGTAACGCGCGACGGCATCCGCGTTCATGCCCTGGAAGAAATTGTAGGACTGGTTGTACTCACGGACGTGATTGATACAGAAATGCCAGTATTCCCTGGAATTCTCGCGGCCCTTGGGCGCACGATGCGGCCCCTTGTTCTTGCAGTCCGGCCATTCGCACAGGGCGGATTCTTCGCGCGCCTGGGCCTGCTGCTTCGCGCTCAGCTTGTTCGGCTTGATGCGAATGGAGTCGAAGAATTTCGATGAATCAATCGGCATGGCTGACTTTGACTACGCAATGCCCGCGGCTTCAAGTCTTGACATTGCGAAACCCTCTCTCCCGAAACGCCATTGACGGAACGTGGCCTTGGCGCGTATTGCCGCCACCATGAGCACCAGGGACGCTATCATAAACAAGTTGCGTGAAGCTTTCCTGCCGGAAAGCCTCGACGTCGCGGACGAATCACATCTGCATGAGGGCCACGCCGGCCACAGGCCGGGCGGCGAGACGCATTTCAGGGTCCATATCGTGTCGCCGGCGTTCGAAGGGAAGAGCCGGATCGAACGCCATCGCATGATCAATGCGGCGCTGGCTGGGGAACTCGCGGGCTCCGTCCATGCGCTGGCGATCCGGGCGCAGACGCAAGGCGAAACCGGGAATTGAGGCTGACGCCGGGATTGCCGCAAGACCGTCGCGCGCCGCGCTCAGAAAGCGGTTCCCGCCCGCTTCGGTTTCTTCTCGTCCTCGATCTCGGCCTCGCGCGGCACGGCGACGATGCGCAGCGCGGTGATGCGGTTGCGCTCTCGCCGCAGCACGCGAAAGCGGAAGCCGTGGAAGGTGAAGCTCTGGCCGCGGTCGGGAATCGAGCGCGCCTCGTGGATCACCAGCCCGGCGACCGTGGTCGCCTCCCCGTCGGGCAGACGCCAGTCCATCGCCCGGTTGAGATCGCGGATCGGCACCGAGCCGTCGACCACCACCGAGCCATCGGGCTGGGCGCGGACGCCGGCCACCACCACGTCATGCTCGTCGGAGATGTCGCCGACGATCTCCTCCAGAATGTCCTCCAGCGTCACCAGCCCCTCGACCTCGCCATACTCGTCGACGACGAGCGCGAAGTGGGTCTTGCGCCGGCGGAACGCCTTGAGCTGTTCGGACACCGGGCGCATCTCCGGCACGAACCAGGGCGGCAGCGCGATGGTCGAGACGTCGATCCGCGAGGTGTCGCCCTCGGAAGCGCGGATCGCACGCAACAGATCCTTGGCGTGCAGCACACCGATGATGTTTTCCGGCTTGTCGCGCCACAGCGGTATCCGCGTGTATTCGGTCGCCAGCACCTCGCGCACCAGTTCTTCCGGCGGCAGGTCGGCGTTGATCATTACCATTTCGGTGCGATGGATCATAACGTCGGACACCTGCAACTCGCGCAGGTCCAAGAGCCCGCCGAACATATCACGGTCATGTTTTTCGACCTTGCCTTCGTGATGCAGCAGGTCGACTGCGCCACGCAGTCGCTCGGTCGGCGACAGGATTGCCTGGTTGGCGCCGATCTTGATGCCGAGCATTTTCATCAGCGCCACAACCACCGTCTCGATCACGGTGAGCATCGGTCCGAGGATAAGGATGGTCAACCGCATCGGCCGGGCTACCATCAACGCCAGCCGGTCCGGCGCGTTGATGGCGATGGTCTTCGGCAACACTTCGGCGAAGATCACCACCATGACCGTCATGACGCCGGTGGCGTAGAGCACGCCGACCTCGCCGAACCATGCCGTGAAGATGCCGGTCGCCAGCGCCGAAGCGCCGATATTGGCGATGTTGTTGCCGAGCAGCAGCGCGCCAATCAACCGCTCGCGCATCCCAATCAGGCTGGAGACGACCGCAGCGTCACTGTTGCCCTGCTTCGACAGCCGCAACATGCTGGCGCGCGAGGCGCCGGTCAGCGCGGTCTCGCTCGCGGCAAAGAATGCCGAGACCAAGAGGCAGCCCATCACGATGGAGAAGGCGATCCAGTCCACATTACCTCATCTTGGCATAGTTTGAGGTCTGGTTCGGGCTCCTGGCCAGCCTGGCTCTCAGAAAATCGCGAACCAGGACGGGCTCGACATCGTTCGCAATCACCGCGCGGCCCACCGCCTCCAGCAAGATAAATGTGAGTCGGCCGCGCTTCACTTTCTTGTCCTGCGCCATCAGCGTCATCAGCGCGTCGGCATCAGCGAGGCCTTCCTGGGCGAACCCGGCGATGTCCTGCAGATGGGTGGGTAGCCCCACCGACGCAAGGTGGCGTTCGACCCGCGCGGCATCGGCTTCGGAGATCATCCCGAGTTGGGCGGAGAATTCGGCAGCCAGCACCATGCCGACCGAAACTCCTTCGCCATGGAACAGGCGATCGGAAAAGCCGGTCGCGGCTTCCAGCGCGTGGCCGAAGGTGTGGCCGAGGTTAAGCAGCGCGCGCTCGCCGGTTTCCCGCTCGTCGCGGGACACGATCGCGGCCTTGGCGCGGCAGGACGTCGCGATGGCGTGCTCGCGCGCCGCGCCGCCGGCAAAGACGCCGGCGTGATTGGCTTCGAGCCAGGCGAAGAAGGCTTCATCGCCGAGCACGCCATATTTGGCGACCTCGGCATAGCCAGCCCGGAACTGGCGCGGCGACAGCGTATCCAGCACCGAGGTATCGGCAATCACCAGAACCGGCTGATGAAACGCGCCGAGCAGATTTTTCCCCCGCAGCGAATTGATTCCGGTCTTGCCACCAACGCTGGAATCCACCTGCGCCAGCAGCGAGGTCGGTACCTGCACGAAATCGACGCCACGGCGCAGGATCGCCGCCGCGAAGCCGGCGAGATCGCCGACCACGCCGCCGCCGAGCGCGATCACCAGATCGTTGCGCTCGATCTTGGCCGCGATCAGCGCTTCGCTGACATGTTCGAGACCGGCCCAGGATTTCGAGCCCTCGCCCTCCTCCACGACGATCCGCGACGCCGCGATGCCGGCGGCGATCAGCGAGGCCTCGGTCTTTTCCAGCCAATGTCTGGCGACCGTGCGGTCAGTCACGATGGCGGTCCGTACTCCCGGCCGCAGCGCCGCGACGCGGGTGCCAAGCGAGCCCAGCACGTCGCGGCCGATGACGATGTCATAGGCGCGGTCGCCGAGCGCCACCTCGACGGTGATGGACGCGGAAGGTTTCAAGGGGCCTCCTTGCACAGTCTGGCATGCAGCGCGTCGACGCATTCGTCGACGATTTTTTCGTGCGGAACGTCGCGTGACGAGACCGTCAGGTCGGCGCCCCGGTAGACCGGCTCGCGCTGCTCCAACAGGCGATTGACGGTCGCAACGGGATCGGCGGTCTGTAGCAGCGGACGATCGGCGCGGCGCCTGACCCGGCGCATGATGATATCGGCGTCCGCCTTAAGCCAGACCGAAACCGCCTTGTCGCGGATGCGATCGCGAGTGTCCTCGCGCAGGAAGGCGCCGCCGCCGGTGGCGATCACGGCCGGGCCGTTGTCGAGCAATCGCGAGATCACCCGCGCCTCGCCATCGCGGAAATATGGCTCGCCATGGACCTCGAAAATATCCGGTATCGACATGCCCGCAGCCGCTTCGATTTCGCTGTCGGCATCCAGGAACGGCAGGTGCAGCCGCGCCGACAGCCGCCGGCCGATGGTGGATTTGCCGGCGCCCATCATGCCGACCAGCACGATCGAGCGCGTTCCCAGCGCCGCGGCGATGGCGGCCTCCTGGGATGCGGCTTCCGTCGCCGATATGGCGGTTTCAGGCATCGAAAAACCCTGCGGTTCGCGGTTCTCCCGCGCTTGCGGTCACCTATACTACCCCCGCCGATACCGTTGCCAGAGACTCTTGCAACGGCGGGACGAACATGTTGGATGATTTCAATGGTTAATTCGCCGTCCGAGCCACCGACATGCCCAGCCTGTTCCGATTTCTGACGGTGGTCGCCGTGATCGGCGGGGTTGGCTATGGCGTGATTTTCGCGCTGGCGAACTTCGTCAACCCGAAACCGCGGGAAATGACCATCACTATCCCGCCGGACAAGTTCCTCAAGAAATAGGCGGTAGAAACTTGGGATGCGTTCCAGGCCCTCAGACGCCAAACTGATCCATCTGTTCCTCGACATGCTCGCGGCCGAACAGGGCGCCGGGGAAAACACGCTCGACGCTTACAGGCGCGACCTGACCGATCTATCCGAATTTCTCGCCCGAAATGGCCAAGGCTTTGCCGGCGCCGCGACCCAGGCGCTGCGCGACTACCTCGCCGACCTCGACACCCGCGGTTTCAAATCGTCGAGCGTAGCGCGGCGAATGTCGGCGATGCGCCATCTCTATCGTTTCCTGCTCAACGAACGAATCCGCGGCGACGATCCGGCGGCGATCCTGTCCGGCCCCAAACGCGGTCGCGGCTTGCCGAAGGTCCTGTCGATCGCCGACGTCGATCGCATGCTGACCCGCGCCAAGGAACTGGCGCAGGCGACGGAACCCTCGGCCCCGCAGCGGCTTCGCGCGATGCGGCTCTATTGTCTGCTGGAAGTGCTGTATGCCACCGGATTGCGGGTTTCCGAACTGGTGGCGCTGCCGCTATCTGCCTCGCGCCGCGAGGCACGTATGATCGTAGTACGCGGCAAGGGCAACAAGGAGCGGCTGGTACCGCTGAACGAAGCCTCGCGGCAGGCGATGGCCGATTATCTCGCCGCCATGGCAACGCTAACGCCAGACAAGAAAAACGCGCCGGCATCGAAATGGTTGTTTCCCTCGTTCGGCGAGAGCGGGCATTTGACTCGGCAACATTTCGCGCGCGACCTCAAGGAGCTGGCGGCCACCTCGGGGCTGGCG
>Ga0209069_10001515_pt1 | contig 11829 bp, 11 predicted proteins | sample Str013_2_FD_187202 | JGI IMG/M metagenome (GOLD analysis project Ga0209069, IMG submission 187202) | Freshwater sediment microbial communities in response to fracking from Pennsylvania, USA - Straight Creek_MetaG_SC_2013 (SPAdes) (version 2) | ecosystem: Environmental > Aquatic > Freshwater >...
TTCTTCCCCTCCAGCCTCTCATCCAGAGTACCGATGAAAGTCCCAACGGCCCGCTTGAACTTCGCGTCTATCCTGGACCGCAATGCAGCGGCTCACTGTATCTCGATGACGGCCACACCTTCCGTTACCAGCGCGGTGAATTCCTGCGACAAACCTTCACCTGTCAGTCGGACAGCAATTCCATGCGCGTCAATTTTCGTGCGCGCCAGGGAACTTACACCCCTTGGTGGAAAACCATCGAGGTCGTAATTTACAACTGGCCATCCGCGCAGGCCAGCGCCACGCTGTCGACGAGTCCGTCCTCACTCAAGACGTCGTATGACTCCAGCAGTCACGCCCTCCACATTCAGATTCCAGATGTGGCCAGTGAAGCCGAACTTCGCGTAGGAAACTAGTTGAAAGTAGTTGCAGAGCAAAGCAGGAGAGCGGATCGGACTGTGGGAGTTGAGCCGAGGTCGAGCGCTTCCTAGATACCGGCGATCCGCCACTTGTCTTTACGCTCGGCTCGGCGGCGGTCGGAGTGGTCACCATCAGAAAGGGCGTATTTTTTCGTAAGTCCTTTCCCTGCGCCAAGCTCCGTCAAACCCAGGCGCCAGCGCATCGCGCATCTGAAGTCGAGCACGGCTCAGGCGGGTCTTCACATTAGCTTCTGAGAGATCGAGGATTTTTGCAGTTTCGCTGATGCTGAGCTGCTGCACGTCCCGCAAAATTAAAATCGTACGGTATTTTTCAGGCAGAGAGTCCAAGGCGTTGGTGAGCGCACGGCGAAGTTGTTTTTGTTCCAGGGCCTCGGACGGTATTTCTCGCCAGTCCGCAAAGTCTCTAGGAATGTAGTCGCCATCGTCCCCGAGTTTTCCTTCTTCTATCGATTCGTAAAGTGGCCGGCGGTCCTTCCGTAACCTCATCTTCGCTTCGTTGATCGCAATCTGGATCAGCCAGGTGCTGAATTTCGCTTCCTGACGGAAACGTCCAAGATTTTTGAAGGCTTTCAGGATGGCTTCCTGTGCCACCTCTTCCGCATCCGCCTCGTTCCGGACGATACCCAAAGCAGCCAGAAACACGGCGCGTTCGTAGGGGTGCACAAGTTCGTAAAAGGCGTCGCTCTCGCCGGCCCGAACTCTTTCAATCAGCGCCAGTTCTCCACCTTGAGAGGGGAATTTCGCGCCACCACGGATTTCGGCTTGGCCTTCCGTCTTCGTTCGTGCGAAGCCAGATGTCTCCATTCCTCGGGACATCGCTGCTACCGCCCGCGTCCCCCGATCCAGGGCCCCTACCGCGATTTCATGGAGTGTGTCGGCTGGCGTCATAGAGCAACTCCTCTGAACACAAATTGTGATTCGTCAGGCAACATGACTCGCTAACGTCCCGCAGTCTAACTCGACGTCGAGAAAGGTCAATCCACTCGGCGTCTAATGCTTACCTACTAGAGGTCTCCGCCTACGAACCACAAAATAAAACACTTACATCGACACATCTCCTCATCAATGACAAGATAAAGGGGGCGGCATGCTACACTCCTGCCCGAACAAACCTGTTCCAAATGAATGCTGAGCGCCCTAATGTGCGGCGGATCCTATTTGGGGTGTTTGAACTCGACCCCTCTTCGGGTGAGCTCTACAAGCATGGGATAAAGATCAAGCTGCAGGACCAACCGCTCCAGGTTTTAGGCTTGTTGTTGGAGAGACCCGGTGAGGTGGTCACACGGGACGAGCTTCGACAGCGAATCTGGGATCAGGATACGTTTGTTGACTTCGACCACAGCCTGAACATCAGCATCAACAAACTTCGGGACGCCCTCGGAGACTCCGCTTCAAGTCCCCGCTTTATAGAAACGTTGCCGCGGCGCGGCTACAGATTTATTGGGTCAGTTCGGAATCCCCAGCCACCGGTGCCCTCCCCTGCCTCATCCCCCCCGCCAGAAGTAAGCCCTGTCTCGCCACCGCCGGTGCCCGAGACTGTTGTGGGGGCAACGCCATCGACTGCGACCACTACATCCGTGACAAGGCTCGAGTCTTGGAAACGGTGGTTCGTTCCGGCTGCGGTTTTACTGATTTTCGTGCTAGCGGCAGTCTGGTTTTGGCAGCGAAATCGTGACCCGTTGCAACGGCGAAGGGTTATGTTGGCGGTGCTGCCCTTTGAAAATCTCGCTCCCGATCAAAATGAGGCTTATTTCGTCGCCGGCCTTCACGATGAACTGATTGCACAGTTGGGAAGACTTCACCCTTCCCGGCTTGGCGTGATTGCCCGGACTTCTGTGACCCAGTACGCTACGAATCGAAAGCCAGTGGATCAGATCGGGCGCGAATTGCATGTCGACTACGTACTCGATGGCGCAATCCGCAGGGTTGGAGATCGCTTTCGGATCACGGCCGAGCTGATTCAGGTCTCCGATCAAACCCACCTGTGGACCGAAACCTACGAACCGAATATGTCCGACATGCTGGGAATGCAGGAAGATGTGGCTCGGCGCGTTTCACAAGCCATTGCGATCGAATTCCTCCCGGAGGCGCAGCAGGAATTCCGACAGGCTTCGACGTCGAACGCTGCTGCTTACGAGGCTTACCTGAAAGGCCGCTATCTGTGGCATCAGGAGACGCGTCCGTCTCTCGAAGCTGCGATTGCGCAGTTCCAGCGTGCCATCGAACTCGATTCCAACTACGGCCCTGCTTATGTCGGTCTGGCGGACGCCTACGGCGTGATGGGCGGCTATGGGTTCGTGCCCGCCGACCAAGTCCTCCCCAAGGCCAAGGCCGCAGCAGCTAAAGCTCTTGAACTGGCTCCGAATCTCGCCGAGGCTTACAACTCGATGGCATTCGTGAGCTTCTACTACGAGTGGGACTGGAACGAAGCTGAGACCTTATTCCGCAAATCAATTGCTCTCAACCCCAACAACAGCCTGGCGCATGAGTTCTTCTCATCTTTCCTGCATGCGATGGGACGGCTGGACCAGGCTGAAACCGAGAACCGGATCGCTAAGGAACTCGATCCGCTCGACAGCTGGCTCTATGACGATAGGGGATGGATGTTTTTGTCCCGACGCCACCCCGAAAGCGCCATCCCGGAATTCCGGAGAGCGATCGAGCTTAACTCAAACTTCCCCGCGGCCCATCTCAGTCTGGCGGTGGCTTACAATCGCACTGGACAATTCGCACAAGCTCTCGCCGAAGTAAAGAAAGCTGAAGCGTTGAGTGGAGATCCCACTCGAGTTCTCGAAATTCTTGGTTCCACGCAGGCCCTGTCAGGCGACGTCGCCGGGGCCAAGGCTACGCTTGACAAATTGTTGTCCGGTAATATCCAGGGTCGAGTTTCGCCATACAGCATCGCACTCATTTACAACGCTCTAGGAAATAAGGAAGAGGCCATGAACTGGCTTGAGCGCGGCTACCGCGAAAAGGACACCTGGATGGTATGGACGGGAACGCTGGTTGAGTGGGACACCCTCCGTCTCGATCCTCGCTTTGTGGAACTGCAACGGCAGTTGAGACTACCGCCACGCTCGTGAAGACGGAAAAAATAGGATCTCAAGGAAGCAATTAGTGCGTTTCGGTACGACGCCCTGCAAGGTGATCGTTCAACTTCTTATAGAACCGCTCGCTGGCTTTCGCCGGAATCTCGAACGCCCGCCCGTCACCCACAAGCTTAACAACATTACGAGTGCCATCCAGGATTGCGCTGCAGTGAGCACAGTCCTTGAAGTGTGAGGACATGCTGGCACGGAGACCGGAATCCAGTTCATCGTCAAGATAGTCTGAAATTTGCCGCCACACTTCCACGCAATCGATTTCGATGGGTTTTCTGGGCACGCCTTACTCCAATTCCGACCTTTGATGGGCTCCACTGCACTAACAAACTTCTCGTGTTCTCAGGCTCCTGCGACTCCATCGAACCAGAATGAGCGCGAGAATACGTCTATCCGTCTGATACCGAAAACTGGAAAAAGTGACAATTTTTACTTTCTCCTCTTTGCCGACGGCGTGGCTCGCGCCTTGCGAATCTTCGACCGTGAGCTGCGGGCCGTGCCAACGGAGATCGCTCCTCGCATCTCTGCCAGAACCTCTTTAGGAGGCATCTGGGGCGGAACATCCAGATTGTCGAGGAAAATCGCAATCTTCCAGCGCTTGTCTGCTCCCTTTTGCCAAACCTCCAGGTACCGTGTGCGCTTCGTGATCGCCTTTCCGCCTTTTTTCGGCGTAAGCCTCAACTGGTGCCATCCCCAATCGAAAGCCACCGGCCCTTGAACCTGTATAGAAATAATCGTGACCGCCATCTTCGCCTCATATCTCGCGAAGAGCGTTTTCAATCGATGCTTGAACACTAGCCGCGCTTCTCCGCCGTAAAAGGACGCAAGGCCGGCCGACATGTCGGAGTATCCATCCCCAAAAACGGACAACACACCGTTGACGTCCCCTTTGCCGTAAGCGTCTCGCAGCTTTGTCTTTGCCAGTCGAATCGCGTATCGATCATCCATCTCTTCTTTACTCTCCCGACCTTGCACACTTCGGAAAAAATGCTGCCGTTTATTGCGGACGGATCCCCGGAATATTCAACCGTATACGATAAAGTCCAGTCTTGGCGCACAAGTATAAAGTCTTACCGTCATCATCGCCCCACGCAAAGTTATGCGGATGCTCCGGGCCCGCGATCGTTCCCAGGTGCTTGCCCTCCGGAGAGATAATCCACAAACCGCCGGGTCCCGAGACATACAGGTTTCCCTTCTGATCAACTTTCAACCCGTCGAGCGCATCTTCGCCTTCAGCAGACGTCATGTCGAAGAAAGCTTTGCCGTTCGACAACGATCCGTCCGGATTTAGTTCGTACCGCATGATGATCTTTTTCTTTTCGTCCCAGTTGTCTACGTAGAAGTACTTTTCGTCGGGTGAAAAGGCCAGGCCGTTCGGGCCGCTCAGTTCCTTGGTCAGCAACTGGACGTTCTTCCCGTCTGGCGACACACGAAAGACTCCACTGTAAGGCAACTCTTTCCGTGGATCGCCGAAGAACTTCGGCAGTCCAAACGGCGGATCGGTGAAATACAACGCTCCATCGGACTTATAGACAAGATCGTTGGGACTGTTCAGCCGTTTGCCATCGTAGTGATCAGCCAGCACCGTAAGCTGGCCGTTCTTTTCCATACGAACCACTCGGCGATTGCCGTGCTGATTGATGGTGAGGCGTCCCTGCTTATCGAGCGTGAGGCCATTCGAACCCGGCTGACCGTATTCTCCAATGTCCATGCCACGATATCCACTCTTGGTCATGAAGATCGAGAGTTGACCTTCCTGTGTCCAGCGGTAAATCAGGTTGTTATTCGGATCGCTGAATAGAAGATAGCCGTCTCCTTCTTCCGAACGCGGCACCCAGATTGGCCCCTCGGTGAACAGAAATCCTCCGGCAAGTTTTTCGATCTTCGCTCCGGCCGGCACGATTTCGTCCAGCCCCGCATCTGCCCTGGTGATCTGCGCCGGCGTTTCGCTGATGGCAACTTTGGGCGACTTGTAGAAATCAAGCGTAGCCGATTTGATCCATATAAAGTTCTGTGGACTGTACGAAATCGGCCCATTGATCCCGAATACCGCCAACTGAATACGCTGGCCGGGTTGGGCATTCCTGGTGATGATCACGCGATTGGGAGCGTTGAATCCCTTGACTACCGGCCCGCCAGGTTGTCCCAGAATCCGCGGCATCTTGCCATTGACCCAAACTTCCGCATAGTCGTCGATCACAATTTCAAAAGCGACCGTCGAGCCTGCTGTGCTGAAGTTCCCTACCTTTTCTGGAATGCTCACATTGATGCGATACCAGTTGAAACAGACCTTGGCTGTGGAACGCCGCTGGTCAAGCGTAGTGGCGTCGATGGTTTCCCATTGCGAGTCATCGAAATCCGTAGGGCCGGCGTGAGGAGCATAGTCGTACGTCCTGATCGCGGCGCCGCTCGGCTTCAGATCAGGGCCTACTGCTCGGGAGTCGGCATCCTCGATTTTCACGTCGTGATATCTCCACTGGCCGTTCACTAGCTGCACGCCCTCGTGCGAGGCCAGGTCGATCACTGCGTCCGGACGGCCCACCGGCGGATCCTGTATTGTCTGCCCCGTCGCTCGCAGTGCTGCCAGTGAAATGATCATGGTCAGCAGCGCTGCAGTTGCGGTCAGTCGCCAGTCGTTATTGATTTGATTTTTCACTGGAATTCTCTTTTCAGCGTACTTTTACGACGTAGTAGAGGAACGGATTGGTCACTTCCAGAAACTGGTGCGGCACGCCGTGAGGCACGATGACGACGTCCCCTTTGGCGATTTGCCGGGTTTGTCCATCGCGGATGCTGGTACCGCGCAGTTCGTCCGGCGCGGTCGTTTTGGCGTCGACGGCTTCGCCGCCAGTAACGACGGTCGCAGATCCTTGCAACACATAAATGATGTCGGCGTCTTTAGTATGGATCTCCGCCTGCCCTGGCTTCTCGCGCCGGCTGGCGTGGACCATGTAGTTGCGTCCGTCGCTGCCATCGAACAACACCGAGCCCTTGGAAAAAGCATCGTCTACTTTGCTTTTCTCCCAATAGGACACCGCCGGCCCAGGTTCTCCACTCATGCTCATGGCACCGGAATCGAACGCTTTCGATCCCGCAATCGCCAGTTGTTCATCCTGATCGGCGGTGGCCGCGCCACTCACGCCCACCCCACCCACAATCTGTCCATCGACGACAATGGGAATTCCTCCGATCAGCGGAGTGAAGTTTTCAAGGGCTGTCATCACCGTTCGGCCTTTACCGCTGGAGTTGATGAGTTCTTCAAAAACTCGCGTGGGCTTCTTGAACATGACCGCGGTTTTCGCCTTGCCGATCGAAATGTTTGCACCGGCTGAAAATGTGCCGTCCAGCCGTTCCAGAGCCATCAGATTGCCCCCATCGTCCACCACCGCGATCACGCCTCCGGGAGCCTGCACCTTCTGCGCCTCAGCCTTGGCTGCGGCGATAACACGCTCTGCGCCTTGCAGGGTCAGCGTCTTCTTTTCCACGGTTTGGGCGTTCGCGAAGCTCGCAAGGCACAAAACTGCCGTCGCGAGTGCGGAATAACGAGCTGAGTTGATTTGTATCTTCATGGTTTTCGCCTCTCTGAATTTGAAGGGCGCGCCGTCCAGGTTCGAACCGGTCCGCGCCCCTTTTGTTAAGTCCTTCCTTTACTTCACGGGTGAGCTGAAGCTGGCCTCACCCAGATTGACTTCCGCGAAGGCGCACCAGATCACCACCTTGGACACGTTCTTCACGTAGCTGGGCACAACGATTTCCTTCTTGTAGTTGGTTCCGATGAATGCCTTGGTCTTCAGCTTGTCGACCAGGTAAACGTTGCCGTCGGAGTCGACCAGCTGCCAGTGCGGGTCCGGCGTGTCAGGTACGACGAAGTCGTCCGACAGGGTGAGCACGCTCTTGCCGCCTTGTGTGCTGTGAGTAACGGTCCCTTTATTAGCTTTCGGACCCTGAAATTGGCTCGAGGTGTGCATGTCCTGAGCCACGGCCGAGACAGCGAACAGCATCGTCGCCATCACCAGCCCTCTGAGAAGAAACTGCATTGCCTTATTCATGTTCATTCCTTGTTTTTGAGATTGATTCGTGTGCCTGCTCACGCACTGAGCGATGAATCGTTAACGATTCGCGAACCCTATTTGATGTGGGCTCATGTGCCGTGCTGAACTGCTCACGTGGGGATGGGATTCAGAAGGCTCACGAAGGTTTCACGGGACAGGCAATAAGAAATCAATAGGAGTCCGAAGTAGTCACTGCCCCCATTTTCCTGTCACTTTCCCCAATCATTCGAATCACACCGGGCAGATTCCATGAACCGCACCGACAACAATCTGGCGATCGACATCGGCAACAACGAAACGCCGAACCTGGCGCTTACGCAGATGCAGATGCCGACTCGAATCGCGACGTCGCCGGCGCCCAAACTGGGCGCCGTGGCGTCTGCACGTCTGCACTGGCCTGAATACCTGATGGAAGCCGGACTGCTCGGTGCGTTCATGGTGTCGGCTTGTGTCTTCGGCGCGCTGTACGAGTTTCCGCAGTCACCCGTACATAAGGCGATTATGTCTGGCACCTTGCGGCGCTTCCTCATGGGAATATCTATGGGGTCGACCGCCATAGCGATCATCTATTCGCCGTGGGGAAAGCAGTCGGGTGCCCACATCAACCCATCGGTGACGTTTACTTTTTTCCGGTTGGGCAAAATCAAGGCTTGGGATGCGCTCTTCTATATAACTGCGCAGTTCCTGGGAGCGGTCTTGGGTGTGCTCCTGGTCGCACGTTTTCTAGGTAAACAATTGGCGGATCCGGCGGTGCGGTATGTCGTTACCTTGCCCGGGCCGGATGGGCCGTGGGTGGCTCTCTTCGCGGAGTTTACGATCGCATTCATTCTGATGTCCGCCGTCCTCTATTTTTCCAATCATCACCGCCTCGACCGTTATACCGGACTCTTTGCTGGCCTGTTAGTCGCTACCTACATCACCCTTGAAGCTCCGTTCTCCGGGATGAGTATGAATCCTGCTCGAACTTTCGGATCGGCATTACCTCCCATGATCTGGGACGGACTCTGGATCTACCTGACCGCGCCGCCGCTGGGCATGCTGGCCGCCGCTGAAGTCTATCTATGGCGGAAAGGACGGCTGGCGGTGAAGTGCTGCAAGCTTCATCACGACAACGACAAACGCTGCATCTTTTGCGGAGCTAATGGAGGATTTGCATCATGACCGACAATCGCTATGACGTGATCATCATCGGGACCGGAGCGGGTGGTGGAACACTCGCTTACCATCTGGCTCCATCGGGGAAGCGGATCCTCATTCTCGAGCGCGGCGACTACGTTCCTCGCGAGAAAGCGAACTGGGATCCCCAGCTCGTCAACGTGGACGCCCACTACAACGCCAAAGAATCCTGGCTCGATAAGGACGGCAAAGACCTGCATCCCCACACCAATTACTACGTTGGGGGCAACACCAAGTTTTATGGCGCGGCACTATTTCGTCTGCGCAAAGAGGATTTCGGCGAACTACGCCACCACGGGGGCATCTCGCCGGCATGGCCGATCAGCTATGACGATCTGGAGCCGTATTACACGCAAGCCGAGAATCTCTACCAGGTTCACGGCAACCGAGGAGAAGATCCGACCGAACCGCCATCCAACTCCCCTTATCCCTGGCCCGCCGTTAGTCATGAGCCACGCATCCAGCAACTCTCCGATGACTTCGCGCGTTCCGGACTGAAGCCCTTCCACGTTCCGGTTGGTGTCATGCTGGACGAAAGGAACCCACACAAAAGCCGCTGTATTCGCTGCAATACATGCGATGGTTTTGCCTGCCTGGTCGGCGCAAAATCTGACGCGCAAGTTGTGTGTATCGACGAAGCGATCAAGTACCCCAACGTCACCCTCCTCACTAACTCGTTGGTGGAGCGCCTGGAAACAGATTCGTCGGGTCGCGAGGTGAAGAGTGTAGTCGTAGAACGCAACAGCAGGCTCGAGACCTATTCCGCGGATGTGATCGTCGTCTCTTGCGGAGCAATCAATTCGGCCGCGCTTCTCCTAAGATCCGCCAATGACAAACACCCGCGCGGATTGGCCAACAATTCCGACATCGTAGGCCGCCACTACATGGGACACACCAACTCGGTAATGATGGCGATTTCGAAATGTCCCAATCCGACGATTTTCCAAAAGACCCTGGGCGTAAACGACTTCTACTTCGGCTCGAAAGACTTCGAGTATCCCATGGGACACATCTCGTTCGTCGGCAAGCTGGATGCGATCACGCTGAAGGCTGGAGCCCCAGCGATTGCCCCTAACTTCACGCTGGATCTGATGGCGAAACACTCTCTCGACTTCTGGCTTACTTCAGAGGACCTTCCCGATCCGAACAATCGCGTCACCATTGGCCGTGACGGCAAGATCGTTCTGACCTACACGCCGAATAACCTGGAAGCTCACGAAAGGCTTCAAGGCAAGCTCAAGCAGGCAATGAAGCAGACGAATTGCTCCATGCATGGTCACGAGTGTCATCAAGGCCTATTCGGTCGAAACCTGTACGTCGGGCAACGTATTCCGCTCGCTGGCGTGGCCCACCAGAACGGCACCATTCGTTTTGGACACGACCCCAAAACATCGGTGCTGGACGTGAACTGCAAGGCCCATGACATCGACAACCTTTACGTGGTGGACGGAAGCTTCTTTCCATCGAGCGCGGCCGTGAACCCCGCCCTTACCATCATGGCAAACGCGATGCGTGTCGGCGATCACCTGATGAAGCGTCTGGGTGTATCAGCAACGAAACTGGAGCAACCAGTTTTAGCCCAAGCCTGAAAGGTAGCGCCTGGCCTCCGGCCAACCCGAATGGCGGGCGGGACTTCGGCGCTACAGAAAATCTTATGAAGCATATTGCCGAACTCGTTCATTCGCGCTTCAGAATTGCCTTGATCCTGGCGCTCCTGTCGGTCCTGGCCGTTCCGCAAGCTCGGACGCAACCGGCCCCTGCCCTAGTCGAAAGCGTAGACGCGATCGGAATCACCGTCTCCGACATGGATCGCGCCATCGATTTCTATTCCCACGTCCTGACTTTCGAAAAGGTTTCGGACACCGAGGTCGCAGGCGACAGCTTTGAGCATCTCGAGGGCGTGTTCGGGTTACGCATGCGCGTCGTGCGAATGCGACTGGGCGATGAGTTCATCGAACTCACCGAGTATCTCGCACCGAAGGGTCGGCCAATCCCGGTTGATTCGCGCAGCAACGACCGCTGGTTCCAACACATCGCGATCATCGTCAGCGACATAGACAAGGCTTACGCCTGGCTGCGCCAGAACAAAGTGGAATATGCCTCCACAGAACCGCAGCGCCTTCCGGACTGGAACAAGAACGCGGCTGGCATCTCAGCCTTCTATTTCAAGGACCCCGATGCGCACCCAATAGAAGTCCTACACTTCCCTTCCGGCAAGGGCCAGGAAAAGTGGCATCGTCCCACGGACAAACTGTTTCTCGGTATTGACCACACCGCGATCGTGGTATGGGACACCGACGCCAGCATCAAGTTTTACCGCGATTTGCTCGGTATGCACGTGGCCGGCGAGAGCGAAAACTATGGAACCGAGCAGGAGCACCTGAACAATGTATTCGGCGCCCATCTGCGTATCACTGCATTGCGCGGCGCCAGCGGGCCGGGCATCGAGTTGCTGGATTACCTGGCACCTCGCGACGGACGACCCTTCCCCGCGGATGAGCATGCCAACGACATCGTTCACCGGCAGACCATCGTGCTGACCCGAAGCGTAGACAGTGCTGCTCGCCAACTGCAAAACAGCCGCGTCAATTTTGTCTCTTCTGGCGTGGTTGCGAATCAAACCGGACAGTTGGGATTCAGCAAAGCGCTGGTAGTCCGAGATCCTGACGGCCATGCGGTCGAACTCGAAGAAAAGTAACAAGGATAAGAAGATGAGCACTGACATTCTAAGCAAGGCGTTTACGACCACCTGCCGTCTCGAACTCGAATACCGGAAGATTTCGCTTTTTCGAGAGTCCGGGCTCGTCTTCGAGTTGTCCACCCGAATTGACGAACCCGGAAATCCCTCGATCGCTACTGAGCCAGCAGTTCTCGCGGACGCGTTTTGGTGCTAGGAGAATTCTCATGACACAGGAAGAGATACGACTGTCAGAATCCGGAGCACGGCGGAAGCACTGGAAGCGTTGGGGGCCCTACCTCAGCGAGCGCGCCTGGGGCACGGTGCGCGAAGACTACAGCTCCTACGGGAACGCCTGGGAGTATCTCTCTCACGACCAGGCCCGTTCACGCGCCTACCGCTGG
>Ga0209069_10001517_pt1 | contig 11824 bp, 11 predicted proteins | sample Str013_2_FD_187202 | JGI IMG/M metagenome (GOLD analysis project Ga0209069, IMG submission 187202) | Freshwater sediment microbial communities in response to fracking from Pennsylvania, USA - Straight Creek_MetaG_SC_2013 (SPAdes) (version 2) | ecosystem: Environmental > Aquatic > Freshwater >...
AGCTTACCCGGCGCCGAATGAAGCGCTCGATAAGAAAATGCAAGATCTTTGGACTGAGATGATTCAGGCCAAGTAATACCGTGGCTTTAATCTCCAATCGCGCTGGTTGGGCCAGCGTCAGTCCTGCATTGGGTTGGACGCTGGTATTCTTTGTCTTGCCATTTGCAGCGATGTTAGCAATCAGTTTCTACCCACAAGACGGCAGCGGATTTTCTCTTGCTGCCTACACGCAGTTTTTCGCAAGCCCCAGCTATTACTATGCGTTGTTCAATTCATTGGAAGTCACAGGCCTCGTCACTGCCATATCAATTTTACTGGCCTATCCTTTTGCTTGGATTTTAGCTGATGTGGTTCCCGAGCGATGGCAAAGGTTGGCCTTAACCCTTGCCGTGCTTCCGTTTTGGACATCCTATGTGGTGCGGTCTTACAGTTGGCTATTAGTGCTTTCAGAAAACGGCCTTGTGAATGCTACGTTAGTGAAGTTTGGAATCTTGTCGGCACCAATTCAACTCGCTAATACGCGCGGCGCAACGGTCATTGGCTTTGTGCATTTCTTTGTGATGCTCCTTACACTGACGATCTATGCAAACCTCAAACAGCTCAGCCCCAACTATCGCAAAGCCGCTGCTGATTTGGGGGCGGGGCCGATCCGCAGCTTTATTCATGTTGTTCTGCCGCTCACCCTGCCGGGAATTATGGTTGGTGCATTCCTCACTTTTGTATTGGCCATAGGTGATTATATTACGCCGCAAATTTTAGGTGGCAACAATGAATTGCTGATGCCGCAATTGATCATGATGCAAATCGGCAGGCGCGGGGATTTTACGTCAGCATCGGCTTTGTCTATTATTCTCATGTTGGTCGTAACGTTGGCCTATCTGCTGTGCGCCCGTTGGTTGAAGATTGAGCGCACATGATGCTGCGCCTCACTTCATCAATTTATGCGGCACTCATCTATGGGTTCATTTTCTTGCCAGTATTTGTGTTGGTGCTGTTTTCATTTCAAGCTTCGCTTTTTCCCATTCCACCATTCAACGGCCCATCGCTTCGCTGGTATGCGGCGGTGTTGGCCGATAAACGCTTGGTTGCTGGATTAGGAAATTCAATCTTATTGGCGCTCTCAACATCGGCCTTGGCCACGGTGTTAGGCTTTTTGTCAGCATGGGGTTTCGCACGATTTCAACTGCCGAAATCTGGATTAATGCGTGGGCTTATCACTGCACCGCTAACAATTAGCTATTTGATTATTGGGATGGGACTGCTGGTGTTTTTCAACTGGATTGGGATTCCAAAATCTTTGATAGCAGTTGGCATTGGCCATGTGGTGATCAACATGCCACTGTGTTTTGCCATCATCTATAGCCAGATGGGCGATCACCAAGCCAATATAGAACGTGCCGCGCGTGATCTGGGCGCACCGGAATGGAAAGTTCTCTCACTCATCACTGCGCCATTATTGTGGCCTGCAATATTCGCCAGTTTCTTTCTATCAATGACGTTTTCATGGGATGAATTTGTGATTTCATTTCTGTTAACGAGGTTCGACACGACGCTGCCTGTAGAAATTTGGAATCTGCTGCGGGCTGGCCTCAACCCTAAAACCAATGCAGTGGGCTCGCTCGTGTTCGGTGTTTCCATACTTATGGCTATTTTGTTTGAAGTATTCGCGTTTAGGAAACGTCCAGCATGAAAGATCTCGTTACCATTGAAAATTTGTCACGAGATTTCGCCAACACCAAGGCGCTTAATGATGTTTCCTTGGCCATTAAGCCAGGCAGTTACACAGTTCTGCTCGGACCGTCTGGTTCTGGTAAAACCACCTTGCTGTCGATCCTCGGGGGCTTTCTGCAACCAAGTTCAGGGCGCGTTTTAATCAACGGTGCAGACTGTACAAATGTCCCGCCAGCCAAACGGCCAACGGCCACTGTTTTCCAAGATTATGCATTGTTCCCGCATATGACAGTTGAAAACAATGTGGGCTTTGGACTGCGTATGCGCGGCGTAGATTCTGCAACCCGAACGGCACGTGCCGAAGAGATGTTGACCCTCGTCGGTCTTGCTCAATCAGCGGGCAAAAAGCCACACCAACTCTCTGGCGGGCAGCGTCAACGTGTGGCTTTGGCCCGCGCACTCATCGTTGAACCTGCAGTGTTGCTTCTCGACGAACCTTTGGGTGCGCTGGATTTGAAATTGCGAAGGCAAATGCAAGATGAACTGAAGGCTATTCAAAAACGTGTGGGCACCGCTTTCATTCATGTGACCCATGATCAGGAAGAGGCGATGGCTTTGGCTGATCATGTTGTGGTGATGAACAATGGTGAAATTGAAGATGAAGGAACACCTGAAAAAGTTTATGCCCAGCCTGCTTCACGCTTTTCGGCAACCTTCATGGGTGAGAGCACGATCATCAATAATCACGCCATAAGGCCAGAACACATAACGATCGTAAAATCCAAAGGTCGTCTGGGTTCTGCAACGGTCGCTGACATCGTTTATCAAGGCAGCTATAAGCGAGTACTCGCAAAATCAGATGCCACGCAATTCATAATTCGTATGCCTGCGGAAACTACGCTTACGGTTGGCGAAACAGTTCAGCTTGATTGTGCATCAAATCACATGATAAAACTTCTACGATGATTAAAGCTGAAGATTGGTATGAAACAATCCGCATGAGTGATGACATTACCCTCATTCATGAGCCCTGGATCAAACCTTTCTTTCGGTGCAACATGTGGCACGTGCGCGGGCGCAACCAAGATCTACTATTTGATTCAGGCCTCGGACATTTCAGTTTGCGAAATCATGTGAAGCTGGTGAGCGAACGTGAAATCACCTGTATTGCCAGCCACACGCATTTTGATCACATCGGTTGCCACCATGAGTTTGGCAAATGTGCAGTTCATGCAGCCGAAGCGAAAATTTTGGCTGATCCTCGCAATGAATTAACTGCCGCCGACCGTTACGCCAATGAAGACATGTTTGATGTTTTGCCAGAGGGTTGGAACACCAAAGCCTATCATGTGAAGCCTGCCGAAATTGGTCTTATCCTGCAAGAAGGTGATGTTTTTGATTTGGGCGACCGGGCCTTTGAGGTAATCCATACACCCGGTCATTCGCCCGGCGGTATAGGGCTGTTTGAACGCAAGACAGGCATTTTTCTATCTGGTGATGTAATCTATGATGGCCCATTGATTGATGATGCTTATCACTCAAACATCGCGCAGTATTTGAGCAGCATGGAGAAGTTGCGATCTTTGCCCGTCAGTATTGTGCATGGCGGGCATTTTCCAAGCTTTGGCGCAGTACGCTTCAGGCAATTGGTTGATGAATATGTTGAAGGTAAGCGCAAGCAGGGCTGTCACTTAGCGCATTCGTAAGAATTATCTGTTTCAATTAACTCACGTTTGTTTTATGAGGATCAGGGTTACAGTAGATCACAGATGCACATCGCATGTGGGCAAGAGCAAAGGAGCGGCAAATGAAGAAGATTATTTCAAGCATAGTAGGTTTGGTTGTAATGAGCGGCTTGGCCGAAGCGCATACGGGCCATGGCGCAACCGGTTTCATGCATGGTTTCAGCCACCCTTTCACAGGAATTGATCATATTAGCGTGATGATTGCCGTCGGTTTGTTTGCAGCCATGCTGGGAGGTCGTGCGCGTTATCTGGTGCCAATGAGTTTTGTTGCGATGATGACGGTTGGTGCCGCACTGGCGATGAATGGTTTTGTTTTGCCATTCGTTGAAATAGGTATTGCTGCGTCGATCATTGTCTTGGTCGGGGTTGTGGCTATGCGTTGGAATGCATCGTTGAGCGCGGCCACTGCCCTGTGTGGTTTCTTTGCAGTGTTTCACGGTTTTGCCCATGGCGCCGAAATGCCAGTTGATGCCTCTGGCTTGAGCTATGGTTTGGGATTTGTGGTTGCTACCGTAGTGCTTCACGCGATCGGATTGGCTAGCGGTATGTTTGTTGGCCTGAAAGTCTCACAAAAAGCCTAAGCTATTTTTTCAACGCATGATCACGCAAAGCTGAAACGGCGTTTGCGTGGCCATCAAAGCCTTCGTATTTAGCAAGTACCGAGGCGTGCCTGGCTAAGGCTGGATAGCCTTTTGAAGTGACATAAGCGATTGATGTGCGCTTCATAAAATCAAACACTGAAACCGCCGAAGCAGTGCGGGCCCAACCAGAGGTTGGCAACACGTGGTTTGCGCCGATCACGTAATTGCCGAGCACCGATGGGGTGTGTTCGCCCAGCAAAATTTCGCCTGCATGTTTTAGGCGACCTAGATATTGAAATGGTTCCTTGGCCAAAACTTGCAAATGTTCTGGTGCGTATTCATTGCAAAAGGCGATGGCATCATCTTCATCTCGCGCTAACACGATGCCGCCACTTGGGCCGCTTAAAACATCAGTGGCGAAACCAGCGCGTTGAGCACTCATCTGTTTCATAAATTCGGGCAGGGCAGACATGGCTTCATCGGCTAGGCGTTTGCTTGATGTTACCAAATAGCCCGAACTATCGGAGCCGTGTTCGCATTCAATCAAAAGATCAAGTGCTGCGAGTTTGCCGTTGCTGGTGTCGTCTGCAAATATGATGACTTCGCTTGGACCAGCGGGGGAACCGGTGTCGAGGACGTGAGACACAAGCCGCTTTGCCGCTGCTACCCATGGGCTGCCGGGTCCAACCACCTTGGCAAATTTGGGTATAGTTTGGGTTCCATAAGCTACAGCGGCGATGCCTTGTGCCCCGCCTGCCTTGAATACTTGAGTTACGCCCGCCATGCGCGCTGCCACTAATGTGGCGTCATCAATTTTACCGTTGGGGCCAGGCGGGGTGATGATGCAGACATCCATCACACCCGCGACGCGTGCAGGGATGGTGAGCATTAATGCGGCCGAAGGAAATGCGCCCTTGCCGCGTGGAACATAGCAGGCAACCGATGGGATGGGTGATGTGCGGTTGCCAGCGAAGCTGCCGGGCGAGATTTCATGCAGCCACATTTCTTCAGGTTTCTGGTCTTCGTGGAATTTTCGGATGTTTGCTGTGGCAAATTCCATGGCTGCGCGAACATCTGGCGCCAGTGAATTTTCGGCGGCCTGAAAATCGGCTGCAGTTGCGGCAATCTCGTGGGCTTGTACCGGGGCTTTATCAAACTCGCGCGCAAAACGGGCCAAGGCTTCGTCGCCTTCATCGCGCACTGCCTGCATGATCGGTTTTACTTTAGTTTCGAAGCTCGTAAGATCAGCTTCAGTTCGCGACATTAGCTTTTGGCGCTGTGCCGTGCTGAGCTTGCTTAAATCATGAAAATTAATTTTGGCCATCATGGTCATTCCGGAATTTGCAATAGAGCCTATATCGTGCATTTTCGCCAGCCGCCAGAGACAATGCGGCTGTGGGTTTTGTTATTATGACCTTTAACGACTAATTTGCATCGGATTTTGGTCTAAATGAAAACACAATTCCTATTATCTAAAAATAGTCCTTGACACCGTGCGCTTGGTCTGCTAAATCTATTCATACTCCACAACTGGGTCATCACCTTTGGAGTCCCTTACCAACAATAGTCTTGAGCCCATCAGGAAGACGACGTTGGGATTGACGGAATTCAGACCTGTGAACTTGAAAGCGCCACGATACATCCCTACCTGATGGCCGCCCACGCTAATCTGCGTTCGGCTTTTGAAAGGAAGATGCGATGCATCATATTGAAAAGACCACCGTGAGTGGCCGCGTCGAACATGTGTTCGCCCACCGCTTCACCGTTAAAACGGCAGACGCCGTTATCCTCGCTGATCTTACCCCGCATGGACTAAAATATGTGCCGCTGAAAGGCGGCGATGATGTGGTGATTGAAGGCGAACAGAAACCATCGGAAATTCGTGTTGAAAGTATTTCCATTGGCCCTCGCACCTATATCCTGCCTCCGCAACCTGAACATCGTGGGCCACAGCATTCTGGTCCAGGCATGCACCACCGTGGCCCTCCGCATCGTGGTGGCTCGCATGGACGTGGCGAGGACATTGACACATCAGTTGCGAAAAAGGCGTTGCAAGCTGAAGGTTATGACATTGTTGGTGACCCACGTTTGCGACACCGCCATACGGAATGGCTGGTGAAAAAGGGCGGAGAAGTTTTTGAAGCTCATGTTACGTTTGACGGTGAAATCCGCCACGTTGACCCAGCCGAACCACGCGGCAAATGGGATGGCCGCAAGGTTTGATAATTTGAGCAATAGGGCCTTTCTTCCTTGTGGGGGAGGGGCGCTCTTAAATCAGAACATAATATCAGCAATATAAAAAGGCGGGGCTTCCCCCGCCTTCACTCAATTACTTCAGATCTGCATCATCAATGTGATAGGCCGTGATTGTGTCTTCCAGCATGTGCGGCACCAAAGCCTCATGGCCGTTATCCATCACGTCAAGATCGGCACTGCCCGGCTTCATTGGCATCAGCAGTTTGAATGAACCATCCTTTTTAACATCGATGAGGCCGCCCTTGTTAAAGTCAGTCACCAAATAGCCACCATGATAATCGCGCTCCAACCCATCAATATTGCCGACGGGGCGGCCATCACCGAGGTTTTTGTATTCTTTGGTTTTGAGGTCGACGGTAAAGAGATTGCCCAATGAATCAGTGGAGCCGTCATCGTGCATGCCACGTCCCCAACCTGCTACAAGCAACTTATCGCCACGGATGACGCGCGCGCCGTTAATATGCAGATTATCTGGCGTGTTGTACCAGAGTTCCATTTTGCCATTGCTCATTTTCCAAATTGAAGATTTGGCGATGTCGGTGACATAAACATTACCATCAGCATCAACGGCTGTGTCGTTCAAGAAAACTGCACCCTTGGCATCATATTTCTGTGTTACTTTGCCGGTGCGCGTGTCGATCTCAACCAGTTGATCAATATCCGAAACCCACATTTTGAAGCCCTGCATCACAATGCCTTTTGGTGCATTGAGGCCTTCAATCCATTTTTGGGTAATCATTTTCCCGTCGCGGGACATTTTTGAGATGAAGCCATTTCCGTCTTTGTCCAGTGGCTTGCCATTGATATTGGACACATAAAACACACCGTGAGCCAAATCAAAATCGACACTTTCTGGATGGGAGAACCCTGTGAGTGACCACATTTCTTTGACTTCGGCCTGTGCTGTGGAACCCACTGCGCCCAGCAACAATGCTGCGGTAAAGGCTTTTAACAATACTGATTTCATCTCAACAAACTCCCGTTTCTTATTTCATTTTGGAACACACCTGACCAGCGATGCAAGACGCAAGCCTTGCTGGCCGCCAATCAAAGGTTGATCGATCGCTTTTGGCCCTGTGACTTCCGCATATTGCTGCTTTCTTCACAATCAAAAGTTTGATTTATCCCATGATTTATGGTCGGCCGGTCGCGCTGGCGGATACAACGGGCGCTATTTGGAACTAAGTCCAGAGTGGAGTGAATGTGGCTGGGGGACTAGGATTCGAACCTAGACAGGCAGAGTCAGAGTCTGCAGGCCTACCGTTAGCCGATCCCCCAAGCGTTTTGCCTGAGCACGTGTCTGATAGCCCTCGCCGCGTTGCGGCGCAAGGCTTCAGGTGCGGAACTGTTTGATCAGGCTGGCGAGGCTTTGTTGGTTTGCGGGTTGAGCTTGCGCAGGTTGCACAGGAGGCGGTGGTGGAGGTGCCATTTTGCCAAAGCCCGTGGGTTGTGCAGTTTGTTGGGTGAATTGGTTTTGAGCGGTGACTTGTGGTGTCATAAAGCCTTCACGGCGCAAAGAGGGACGCGCAGGCGCTGATGGTTGCGGTGCGGGTGCTGGTTGGCCAACGGCTATGGGTTCGGCTGTTGCTGCATCATCGATAGAATAACCAGCACTGTCGGGATTGTAGGTTTGCGCGCGCCAACGGCTAACAACCTCGTGCAAGAATGTGTCATCAGGTAAATCCTTGGCCCAATTTTTGGTGAAGGACGCCGTATTGCTGCGGGGCAATTCGTTGGCGGGCAACAGATCAAACTTAATGCGGGTTGGAAGTGCTACACCTTCGCCGAAGGTGATGGCTTCGCCCGAACCCATGGTTGACATAAATTCAAGCAAGCTGGCGGCAGCATCGGAAATGCCAGCGCGCAGAATATCCTGATCGCGCTCGTTGGTCAGGCGCATTGAGAAAATGGTGTTACATTGTGAGAGAATTGTTGGATCGAGTTCGGCCGGGCGTTGGGTTACGATGCAAAGCGAGACGCCGTATTTGCGGCCTTCCTTGGCGATGCGCGAAATGGCGCGCTTGGTTGGCTCGAAACCAGTGGTCCGGTCGTTTGGCACATAGCGATGGGCCTCTTCGCATACGAACGTGATGGGAACTTTGCCTGCACTCCAGACGCCAAAATCAAAGGCGAGGCGAGCGAGTACAGATACCACAACGTTTATGATTTCTGATGGCAGGCCGCCTAATTCAAGAATTGCAATCGGTTTGCCATTCACCGGAATGCGGAACAGGCGTGCCAGCACCGCGGCCATGTTATCTTGCACAGTCAGGCTGCCGAACATGAAGGCATAGCGAGGATCACGCGAAATGGCTTCGATGCGCGCCTTGATACGCTTATAGGGAGCAAGTTCGCCACGCAGTTCAAGCTTGCCGATATATTCTTCAAGAACACCTGTGAGATCGGATGTACGATATGGGATGGGCGTGTCTACGCCGATGTTGTTTTCGACCAGACTATCACGTGTGCGGGTTTTATCGCGGCGCTGGTTGCCCATGTAGCGGGCTTTGGCGATGGGGATGATTTCGCGAAGGACTTCAACATCAGCGTCGCGGTTCGCCTGCTGGCCGATCAAGATTTCGACGGCTTCGTCAAAGTTCAAAAGCCAGAAGGGCAGGGCCATGTTATCTGGCGTGATGATTTCTGACAGGCCCCTGAAGCTTTGGGCATATTCACGGTGAACATCCAAAAGCAAGATATGGGCTTGCGGATTTTTTTCGAGAATGCGGCGCAAGATGAGGGCAACGGTGCAAGACTTGCCGGTGCCTGTGGTACCCAGAATCGCAAAATGCTTGCCCAGCATTTCATCCACTTTTATCATGGCTGGAATGGTTGGGTCTTGCTGAATATAGCCCACGCGCACAGCGGTTTCGGCGTCACAGGCATAGGCCATGGCCAATTCGGTGCGGTTGGCGCGGTAAACCAAATCGCCGAGCGAAGGGTAATTTGAAACGCCACGGCGGAAGGATTTGGGATTGCCTTGTGCGTCTTTCGGCAACTCACCAATGAATTCAACTTCGACGATGCGAAGTTCTTGTTCGGACGAATTGTGCGTTGGTGTAGGGGAACTTAAAGCAGAGATCAGCGCTAGTGTGACTGAAGTTAAAGTTTCGACCTTCATCAAAGTGCCGATTTCGGCGCCCCTTGTGGTTTCGTCAAAAAATCCATCAGCAGCATCAAGAAGGATAATAGCATGTGCGCCTGTTACGGCCACGATGCGGCCCATGCGTTCGTCGGAGGCCGCGCGGTTTGGGACGGGCCGAATTTCAGTTGAGATCGAAGCTGCCGTTGTCATTGATCTTATGGCCTCTTAGTGTTTTGTCGCTGAATTGGGGTTGGTTTGGCCAGCGCTGGCGGCGAGCGGAATCATGACGGTGACGCGAGTTCCCGCACCTTTGGCCGAATGGATTTGTAAATCGCCACCGTGAAGCCTGGCTAATGCGTAGGCAATCGGCAAGCCGAGGCCTGTGCCTTCATGGCGTTTGTTGAAACCGGAATCGACTTGGCCAAATGGGCGCATGGCCGTGTCCATTTCACTTGGGCTCATGCCGGGGCCTGTGTCAGTTATGCTGATGGTTGCGTAATTCGGGGTGTTTGCGTTGGCCTCAACACGAACCCGGCCCCAATCAGGTGTGAATTTTACAGCATTGCTGAGCAAGTTGATCATGATTTGCTTTATTCGCAAAGGATCGGCGAGAAGCAGTGGAAGGTGTTCTGGTATTTGGGTTTCGATGACCACATTCTTTTCTTTTGCCTTGGCATCAGTGATCAGAAGACATGGCTCCAAGGTTAATTGCAGATTGATCGGTTCAAGATCGACACTGAGTTGGCCCGCTTGAATTTTTGAGACATCTAGAATGCCATTGATCAAGGCCAGCAAATGTTCTGCGGCCTGCTGGATATACCCTGCATATTGAACAATTTTTTCTGGGCCGGTGACGGTTTTGGTGGCCAGCATATCAGAGAAGCCGATAATTGCGTTGAGTGGTGTGCGCAGTTCGTGGCTCATATTTGCGATGAATTCGGATTTGGCTTTTGAGGCTAATTCGGCATCTACTTTGGACGCTTCAAGGGCTATCGCACTTTTATGCGCGCGCACGCCTTGGCCAAAATGTTCGCCGTAATCTGCGATCAAAGACCCTTGCTTGAACCATGTTTTCCCAAATGTACGCATATTTACCCCGCCGTAATGTTTCGGTTTAAGGCGACAACCTCAATTCTTGGTTAATTTGTCCTCTCAAAAGTTGCGTTTCTGCAATGTCTTTACGGCAGACTGGAACCTGTTAATGTGCTGCCAACGCAATGTTTAGGAATGGTGATCTGAAGCCGGCATGGTTTGCCGTTGAAGCGGGCACGATTCAAAGGATATTATTTTGGACGCGACCTATAACGGGGATTACACTCCCCAAGGGCGCGCGGGCAAAGGTGGCAATAGGCCTCGTCGGATCAAGCAAAATTCCGATGCGGCTGCCCCCTATGGCGCGCTTGATTTGGGAACCAACAATTGCAGACTGCTGATTGCGCGGCCTTCAGTGTCTGGATTGACTGTTGTGGACGCGTTTTCGCGCATTGTTCGGTTGGGCGAAGGGGTGAGCCGCAGCGGCCGCCTTTCAGATGACGCAATGGGCCGCACGATTGAGGCTTTGCGGGTTTGTTCGAATAAGTTGAAATGGCATAATGTTGGAACGCGGCGGTTGATTGCAACTGAAGCTTGTAGGCTTGCTTCTAATGGTGCTGATTTTATTCTGCGCGTTGAGGCTGAGACGGGTTTGAAGCTTGAAGTTATTGACCGTGAAACCGAGGCGCGGCTTGCTGCATCTGGTGCAGAGCCTTTAATTGATGTTGAGGCTTCGAGCGCAGTCATTTTTGATATTGGTGGTGGTTCAACAGAAGTGATGTGGATGCAACGCGTGGGCGATGTGTTTGAGTTGGGAGCTTGGATTTCTTTGGCGGCAGGCGTTGTGACGCTATCTGAGCGCCATGATGGCGGGCGCGAGGTTTCGCCTGAAACATTTGCCGCGATGCGGGGCCATGTGAAAGAATTGATGGAACCATTTGTGACAAGGGTGAGCGAGCTTTATGGCGACCGCGCCGTGCCGTCACATTTACTTGGAACATCTGGCACAGTGACAACGATTGCTGGGGTGCATTTGGGACTACGCCATTATGATCGATCTAAAGTTGATGGTTGTTGGTTGGAAAATGAAGGTGCGGGCGAAGTGACGGCCAGGCTTCTGGCGATGACTTATGAAGAACGCATGGCCAATGGTTGTATCGGGCGCGAGCGGGCCGACTTGGTTCTGGCAGGTTGCGCGATCCTTGAAGAAATACGAAACGCATTCCCAGCGCCGCGCATTCGTGTGGCAGACCGTGGCTTGCGAGAAGGAATATTGATGCAGATTATTGCGAGTGACCGCGCGAAGGGTTTGGTTTCATGAGCAGGCCGGGCATGGGCAACAAGCCCGCGGGGGCAAGCCTTAAAGTTCGTGTGAAAACGGGCAAGGGGAAAACGGCTTCGCAGAAAATCTGGCTCGAACGCCAGCTCAATGATCCATACGTTCACGAGGCCAA
>Ga0209069_10001518_pt1 | contig 11822 bp, 9 predicted proteins | sample Str013_2_FD_187202 | JGI IMG/M metagenome (GOLD analysis project Ga0209069, IMG submission 187202) | Freshwater sediment microbial communities in response to fracking from Pennsylvania, USA - Straight Creek_MetaG_SC_2013 (SPAdes) (version 2) | ecosystem: Environmental > Aquatic > Freshwater >...
GGCGTGATGATTGACCGCTGGATCGCCTTCAGCGCCGCCCGCAAACAGTCGCGCTTGTTCGCGCCGGCCGTTGCCGGGGCCCTGCGTGAAGGCAAGCTGGATGAAGCCATCCGCGTGGCCGAGCGCAACAAGAAGAGCCATCTGGCCAAAGTTGTCACGGCTGGTCTGCAGGAATTCAAAGCCCACGGCGAATCCACCGAGATTCCGGGTGAACAGATTGAAGCCAGCAAGCGCGCGTTGGAGAGAGCGGAAGCGATCGTTCACTCCGAACTGAAACGCGGCCTGGGCGGTCTGGCCACCATCGGTTCCACGGCGCCGTTCGTCGGCCTGTTCGGAACGGTAATCGGAATTTTGAACGCTTTTAGAAAAATGTCCGAGGCGAAGGGCGCCACCGGTATCGGCGTCGTCGCCGGCGGTATTTCTGAAGCCCTGGTGACCACCGCTCTGGGGTTGTTCGTAGCCATCCCGGCCGTCATGATGTTCAACTATTTCACCGGCAAAGTGGAAGCTTTTGACGTGGAAATGGACAACTCATCCAGCGAACTGGTTGACTATTTCCTGAAGCGCAGCAGCGCGCGGCGGTAATACCGGGAGAGTTTTCATGGCAATTAATGTTCGCGACGAAGGCAAGAAGGTCAACTCCAACATCAACGTCACCCCCATGGTGGACGTGATGCTGGTGCTGTTGATCATCTTCATGGTGATTACGCCGATGCTGCAGAGAACCATCACTGTGGAATTGGCGAAAACCACCAACCCCCTGCCAATGCCGGATGCCGACCACGAAGATGCGTTGCTGGTGGCCGTACAAAAAGACGGTACCATCTTCCTGGACACCTCCAAGATCAGTTCTGAAGAACTGACCAACAAACTCAAAGACCGCCTGGCCAACAGAGCCGATAAAAAAGTCTTTGTGAAGGCCGATGCCCGCGCCCACTACAAAGCCGTGGTGGATGTTGTGGACAACGTTCGTTCCGCCGGCGTGAGTGATCTTGGCCTTCTTACGGAACAGAAACGATAGTGAATGCGAGTGGCGCCCATGTCCGCGGAGGGCACGGGCGTCAACCGCGGTTTTAACCCGCAAGTCTTAATAAGAGGAAATTCCTTATGGCAATGGCAACTGGAGGCCCCGGAGGACAAAATGCCGACATCAACGTTACACCGTTGATCGACGTTCTCCTGGTGCTTCTGATTATCTTCATGGTCATCACGCCGCTGGTACCCCAGGGGTTGGACGCGCTGGTTCCCCAGCCGCCACCTCCAAACACGCCACCTTCGCCCACCGACCGTACCGTTGTCGTTCAGGTGATTGATGCCGCCGGCGGCAAGCCCAAACTTAAGATCAACCAGGACGATGTTTCCTGGGACGATCTGGGAACACGGCTGACGGACATTTTCAAAACGCGCGCGGAACGTATTTTGTTCGTCAAAGGTGACCCGGACGTTGAATTCCAGTATGTGGCCACAGTGATCGATACGGCCCATGGCACGCAGGTAGTGGACAAGATTGGTTTGATTACGGCCAAGATCGAAGCCGGCCAGTAGTCGTTTTGACCTCCTCAGCGCGGGGCACGCGTAAGCGCGGCCCCGTTGCACTGTCCTAGATACAAACAAAACAGATCCCCAACTCCGGCAAGGAGACGCGAAACATGAACCGAGCTGCACGACTGGTGACAGTACTCGCCGTCGCGGCTGCGCTGTTGACCACGGCGGGCTGCAATAAACTCAAGGCGCGCGACCAGCTCAACAAGGGCATCCAGTCCTACAAGAGCGCGAACTATGAATCGGCCATCAATCACTTCCAGGAAGCCGTCCGTCTGGACGCTGATCTGAAAGTGGCCAAGCTGTATTTGGCCACGGCGTATGCCCAGCAGTATGTTCCCGGCGTGGATTCGCCGGAAAACGCGAGCAACGCCAAAATGGCGATCGACGAATACAACAACGTCCTGAAAAATGATCCCCAGAACCTGAACAGCATCAAGGGAATTGGCTACCTCTACATGAACATGAAGAAGTGGGAGGATGCCCGGACGTACTACAAAAAAGCCATCGCCATGGACCCCAATGACGCCGACCTGTATTACTCCATCGGGTTCATTGACTGGTCCCAGTCCTATAAAGACGCGGCGGAGATCAAGGCGGCTGCCGGTATGCAGGTGGAAACCGAGCTGAAGGGCAAAGGCTCGCAGAAAATCTGCGACCAGATCAAAGCCAGAGATGGCGAAGCCATTGAAGAAGGCATGAAAATGCTTCAGATCGCAATTGACAAGCGCTCGGACTACGACGCTGCCATGGCGTATCTGAACCTTCTGTATCGCCGCAAAGCCAACGACATTACTTGCGATGACGCCCAGGCGCGCGCGGACTACGTGAAGGCGGCGAACGATTGGATTGACAAAGCCATGTCCGCGAGAAAAAAGAAGGCTGAAGAAGCCGCCAAGAAAAACAGCGGCAGCGGCGCCATTGTCCTGGAAGCCACTCCCACACCCTCAACCAAGAAGTAAGTATTACGTTATTCCGAAGAGCCCCTCCAATAAGGAGGGGCTTTTTACTGTGACCTCCCTCACAAATCGCGGGTGCGCAGATCAATTACAATCGAGGTTTTCGTGGTTGCAGGCTGCGGGCGATCTGGCCGGCAGTTCGCTGCTAACTTTCATGTTCAAGAAAATACTCATAGCGAATCGCGGCGAAATCGCCTTGCGCGTCATCCGCGCCTGTCGCGAGATGGGAATCACGTCGGTGGCTGTATTTTCTGACGTGGACCGCGCCGCGTTGCATGTGAGCCAGGCGGACGAAGCCTATCCTATCGGTCCGGCAGCGGCCCGCGAATCGTACCTGAACTCCGCCAAGATCCTGGAAGTGGCCAAGCGAAGTGGAGCAGAAGGAATCCATCCGGGCTACGGTTTTCTCTCGGAAAATGCCCAGTTCGCGCGGGCCTGCGCTGAAGCCGGGGTAAAGTTCATTGGACCGCCGGCCTCGGCCATGGAGTTGATGGGTTCCAAGACGCGTGCGCGGCAGGCCATGCAAGCCGCCAAAGTGCCATTGGTGCCGGGATCGGCCAGGGGGCTCACTCTGCCGGAAGCGCAGGAACTTGCGCCGAAAATCGGCTATCCCGTGATGATCAAGGCCGCGGCAGGCGGCGGCGGCAAAGGCATGCGGCTGGTGCGCACGCCAGATGAACTCAAGCCGTCGTTTGAAACCGCACAAAGCGAAGCCTTGCGTTCGTTTAACGATGGCGAAGTCTATCTGGAAAAGTTTATCGAGAATCCGCGGCACATTGAAATCCAGGTGCTGGGCGATGAGCACGGCAACGTGGTGTATCTGGGCGAGCGTGAGTGTTCCGTGCAACGCCGCCATCAGAAAGTGATTGAAGAAGCCCCCTCCGCTGTCGTGGACGAAGACTTGCGCCGGCGCATGGGCGCCGTCGCGGTGCAGGCAGCAAAGTCGGCAGGCTACACCAACGCCGGTACGGTCGAGTTCCTGGTGGACGCCAGTCGTAACTTTTACTTCCTGGAGATGAACACGCGCCTCCAGGTGGAACATCCCGTGACCGAACTGGTAACCGGGCTGGACCTGGTACACCTGCAATTGCGCATCGCGTCCGGAGAAAAACTGCCTTTCAAGCAAGAAGATGTACAGCTGCGCGGCCACGCACTGGAATGCCGGATCTATGCTGAAGATCCTGACAACAATTTCTTCCCGTCGCCGGGCAAGATTACGCGGCTGCGGAGACCGTCGGGCCCTGGCGTGCGCGAAGACAGCGGCGTCTATGAAGGCTGGACGGTGCCGCTGGATTACGATCCCATGCTTTCCAAGCTGATTGTGTACGCGCCGGACCGCAACGCGGCAATCGCGCGCATGCAGCGTGCATTGGACGAATATTTTGTGGGCGGGATCAAAACAAATCTCGGCCTCTTCCGCCGCATTCTTGGTCATCCGGACTTTATTGCCGCCAAAATCGACACTGGATTTCTTGACCGGCTGCTGGCGGAAGCACCGAAAGCGGCAAGCAGCAATGACGCGACGCTCCAGAACATTGCGGCAGTTGCAGCAGCTATTTTTGCCGCCAACGGCGCGGCCGCCGCAAACGTCAACAGCGCGGCGATCAAATCCGCTGGCAAGTCGTCATTAGGCAATGGCAGCGGCTCCTCAAACCAATCAGCGTGGAAGCGTAGCGCCCGTGATGAAGGAGTCCGCCGGTCATGATTTACGAAGTAACCATCGGCAACAAGACGAGCCGTGTTGAGCTTAAGCGCGTTGAATCAAAGAATGTAGCCGGCGCCTGGCGCTGCACGTTGGATGGCCGCGAATTTCCCGCGGACGTACGGGCCACTCAAGAGGGTTCGCTGTCGATTCTGCTGGATGGCCGTTCGTATGAAGTAAAGCAAGAGATCACGGCGGGCGAGACGAACATACTGGTGAGCAACCAGCGCTTTGTCGTGGCCGTGCGTGATCCGCGTTCCTTGCGCTCACGACGCGCCGCGGAATCCGGCGGCCAAGGACCGAAACGCATTACCGCTCCCATGCCGGGCAAGGTCGTCCGCATTCTTGCTCCCCCGGGCACGGAAGTGGAATCCGGGCAGCCCATCCTGGTGATTGAAGCCATGAAGATGCAGAACGAGCTGAAGTCACCGAAAAAAGGCGTCGTCAAGAAACTTACGGTGAGTGAAGGGGCTGCCGTGGAGGCCGGACAGGCGTTGGGCGAAGTGGAGTAAAAAGAAAAACGCAGCCGGTTTAAGCGGCTGCGCGTTCAAGCTTCGCAATTTCGTTTTAACCTACTTATTCCCTGCTGAGTTTTTCATGATCTGTTCAGCGTAGTAGTTTTCCACGCTGGCGCCATCGCGCAAAACTTCATCGTAAGCCACGCGCAGGAGCTGTTCGCGCTGCGTACGCAGCTGGCTGCGGATAAATTGCTGTACCGCAGGATCGCTCATGTCCCGCTGTCCGGCGGCTTCTTTGCTCAACAGCTTCACAATGCGATACCCGGTGGTCTGATGGGTATTGGGGTTAATCACAGTGATAACACCGCTGAACTGGCCTGAGTTGAGCTTTTGCATGGCTTCGCGAGTAGCGGGATCAGTGTTTTTAAGCTGTGATTCCGGCATGGCCCCGAGTTCGCCACCGTTGTGTGCCGTATCCTGGTCTTCTGAGTAGCGGCCGGCAACGCCGGCAAAGTCTTCACCGCTCTGCAGGCGGTTGTAAATGGTCTGGATCTTTTTGCGTTGGTCCTCAGCCGTGGCTGAACTGCCGGAGCCTGTGGGCAGTGCGCTGACGAAGATGTGGGCCACGTAGTAGCGCGCTTCAATCAAGTTGAAGTCGGCTTTGTGCAGGTTGTAGTAGTTCTGGATGTCTGAATCCGAAATGGTGACCTTGGAAGCAATTTCTTTATTCAGAAGTTTATCGATGGTCAGATTGCGGCGGATTTCCTGCTTGTATTCGTCCTCGGTAAAGCCGCGGTCTTTCAGGATTTTTTGAAACTCTTCCTGGGTATAAGGGGCCTTGATCTGGCTGAATTTGCTTTCTACTTCATCGTCGGTGGCCACCACGCCAAGTTTCTGGGCCTGTTGCAGGTGCAATTGCACGTCAATAACCCGCAGCAGGATGTTCAAACGGAGCGCTTCTTCTTCCGCTTGCGTCGGCTTCTGAGTGGTCCCGGCGGTCTGGCTGTTAAAACTCTTGTCAACTTCTGAACGGAGCACTTTGTACCCGTTCACCTTGGCCATGACGCCTTTATCGGTACCGCGCGGACAGCCGAGAAGTCCCAGCAGACACACGAAGCCGAGCGTATAGAAAGCACTGCGCCGATAGGGACGCGCCTGAATCAAAACAGCCTCCAAATTGTCTCTTTGTAGATGCCGGTAACGATACTCGACTTTGCCCAACTAATCTACTTTTTTGCGCTCGTGGGGGGTTGCTGTCCGGAGTCCGCCACAGCGCGATCAAGGATAGCGTACAAGCTATCCATGGGCATGATTCCCGACACTTTTTCACCATTTATATACATTGTGGGAGTTGAGTCCACGCCGAGCTTATCGGCTTCCGCCATGGAGGCCCGTACGGCCGTTTCATCCTGTTTTTTCACGCAAGCATCCAGCCGGGCCGAATCCACTTTGTACTTTGTCCCTTGATCGCGAGCGACCTGGTCCAGCACAACCAGGTTCTCAGCCAGCCCTTTGCCGCGAAACATATTCTGGCTGCCGTGAACGTAGTCAGCAAAGCTCCAGTAGGCTTCGTTGCTCTGGTCTGCCAGGCAGTTGGCGTTCACTGCGGCGTGCATGGCCCAGGGATGGATTTCCACGAGAGGATAGTCTTTGTAGATGAAACGGACGCGATCACCATATTTTTCCAGGAGCCCCGGGAACAGTATGGAATGCATTTGCGCGCAGTAAGGGCACTGGAAATCGTCAAAATTTACCAGCGTAACCTGAGCTTCTTTCTTTCCACGCACCGGCCGGCTCTTCAAGTCAATCTTGGACATGAAGTCCTGCGAGATATCGATCTTCTCCATGTGCGCTATGGTCTTGCGGTCCGTGGACAAGAGAAATTCCAGCGTGGTGGGCTGCTTTCCGCCAGTAAAGGTGACTTGAATCGAATCATAGCCCGGAACTTCCGACGGCTTTGGCTCTGCGATGCTGATGTTGATGGTCTGGGGAACACCATAACGGGCCCGCAACTCCGTTTGAATGCGGTGAGAAACCAGCGGCGCCAACCCGTTTGATCCGGAAGCCGTTTGGGCCTTACAGCCCGCGCCCGCGAAAACTAAAAGTGCGAAAAGGGTGAGGGAAAACTCGCGAAATCGTGCCAAAAGAACCGCCTTGTAGGTAAACACCTGTACCTGGAGATTATCTCATGAGGGGGCTTTGGCCTGGCCCTAGGGGACGAGTTTGACGAGTTTTGCGGCGGAGGGGAGGCCCGAAGTCTGGTTCGAGGTTGGGTTTGAAGCCAAGTTTTTCGAAGTTAAATTTAATGACGCGTTCATGGACCCGGATCGGAAACCCTCCGTATCCACCGCGACGTAGGTGAATCCCAATCCTTTGAAAATACGGGTAAATTCGGCAAACATAGCCGAAGTAAGGGCCTGTTCAAACTCCTCGCGGCTGATCTCAATCCGGGCGATCTCGCCGTGATGGCGTACGCGGAATTGGCGGAATCCAAGGGCCCGCAGGGCGTCTTCACCCTGTTCAACAGCGGCCAGGGCCTCACGGGTCACCGGGCGGCCGTATTCGATCCGGGAAGACAGGCAGGCGGACGCCGGCTTCTCCCAAACCCGCAACCCAGCCAGGCGGGCCAGCTCGCGGACCTCCGCTTTAGTCAAAGACGCGTCCAGCAGCGGCGCCGCTACGCCGTGTTGACGAGCGGCGGATTGCCCCGGACGAAAGTCGCCCTGATCGTCAACATTCACGCCGTAAGCAATGGACGAAAAACCATTCTCTTGCGCGAAATCTTCCATCACTCGAAAAAGCTCATCCTTGCAATGAAAACAGCGCTGCCCGTCATTGCGGACATACTCGCTGCGCTCCATCTCAGCCGTCTGGATGATCTGCAAGGGAATGTGCTGTTCTTCGGCAAAGGAGATGGCGTCCTGCAAATGCGTGCGTGCCAGGCTGGGCGAATCGGCGATTACCGCCAGCGTGTTGTCTCCGAGAACATGATGCGCGGCAAAGGCCAGATAAGCGGAATCAACGCCGCCGGAGTAAGCGACAAGCGTACGACCGAGCGCGGCGAGCGATTCGTGGAGGCGTTGCTGTTTGGCGGTAAGGTCCATGGGCATTGTCATTTTAACCGCAACGGACCACCGTGGTGACGATCTGCCGTACAAAGTCGAAAGCCAAGCCCTGAATAGGGCTCAGTTTGAAAGGCGATGCCGATTGACTGGCCGCAACACTTCGATGAGAAGCCCCACCAAAGCGTAAATAGCGCCGTTGAGCAGAATGAACCAATACAAACTAAGCGGCATGGACCGTCCGATTAACGAAGCGGGAGCGGTGATTGCCACTATCGCGGAGCGTCCAAAGTAGGGATTGGGCATGGTGAAAAATGCAAAAGCCGCCCAACAGCAAGCCACGGTGAAACCGATTAATGCCCAGAGACAGATTCTGCGCTTCATAGCGATTCCCTAACCCTTCTCTGCAAGGATGTAGATATTGTACTGCTGGTTTCGGGTGGGAAAACAAGGTTTTGCAGGGAAGCTAGAAACAGCCGCGCCTGGCGCTTCGCAACCAGCCTTCCTGTGCCGCCCGCCGGGGCTCGACCTTTATGCGCCGCTTTCCCAGCGCTTCCGCGCTGGCTACGCTCGCTGCGCTCGCTTTCGCGCCTACGGCGCTGGAGTTTAGCTGCAGAAAGAATTCGCCTCAAGAGTGGCTCTTGAATGCAACAAAAACAACGCATCTCTTCGTGCGCCTTCGTGTCCTTTGTGGTTGGAATTCTCTACAAGCCTACTAGAACAGCCGCGCCTGGCGCTTCAAGTTTCCAAACGATCCGATATTGGCCAGCGTAAATGCAAACCGGTACTGATTTTCATTGCGGACGGAGCCCAACGAGAAGCGGCGATATTCAAAGCTAATTCCGCAGCAATCCCAGTTGTAAGCGGTTTGCGCCGCGGAATATTGCAACAAGTTAAATTCGGAGTCAACGCCAGCTTGTGCGGCGATGCTCCAACCCCGCTTGCTGGGGCTACCATAGCCCACCAGGGCGCGGAACTGGTTGAAGACCAGAGGAACGCATGCTGCCTGGTTGAAGATATGCGGCGTACAGAAGGGCAGCGTGACGCCGATTGGGGAGTTGGGGTCTTTCACAATCTCGCCGGGGACTTGAAGGTAAGCGTGGCTGGCTTCCACAAAGAAATCGCCGAAATGGATGGTTGAATAAAAGGTGCTGGAATTGATGCGGCCTTTTTTGCTGTCGTAATCCATCTGCCACTGGAGATCGCTGTTGCCGGTGGTGCGGAAACGCAGCCTGGAAACTACCGGCGAAAACAAGCGCGGATCGGTAAGGAAGGCGATGCCTGCGAAGTCCACGGTGGTGGTAAGCACATTGCGCCGTCCGTTGAGGATGGCTCCGCCAAAATTAGGGTCGGCAAAGTACTTCATCTTTACTTCCCAGGAGAGAAATTCATTGGCCCCGGACGGAGTGCAGCCGGCTGACGTCGCGGTTTCACGGTCCAGAATCGCGGGGTTCGGGTTCCGGGATGCGGCGCGATAGCTGGCTTTAGCGTCCTGGAGAGAGCAATCGTCTTCTTTGTGTTTCGAGTAGAGGCGTTGCGTGAGTCCGAACTCCAGTTCGTTGGTGTTGCTCAGAATGTCGCGGTAGTCAAAGCGTATGACTCCGCCAAAATTCTCAACGCCATTGCTGTAGCGGTAGACCACATCGGGTTCAATGGTGTGCTTTATCGTCCGCCCGAAGAGCGTGCCGTCAAAAACCTTCGCCAGCACCGGCGGGCGAAGTTCCACCGTGGACTCAATCGTCTTGCGGTTCAGCACGTTGTGGGACGCCACCTGCTGGTTCTGTGCTCCCAACAGGCTCTGCTGCTGGGTGTAGACGGTGTTGCGCAAATCAACTTCCGGACGGAACATCCATCCTTTAAACAGCAGCGGAAGTGAAAGGTTGGGATCAATATCAAACCTGCCCACAACGCCGGGCGTTACAAAACCTTGTTCGCTGCGACGCAAGCCTTCCGCGGCCACGTCATAGGACCAATAGAAAGGAGAACGAAAGACCTTCTGGTCGACACTGGAAAGACCCAGACCCGGAACATGCAGGATGGTGATCACGTCGTCTGGATTGGTGCTGCTCTGGAAGTTCTGATATCGCGAACCAAATCCGTTGAAGGAAAATCCGTGCTGGCTTTTGGACAGGAAGGCCACGGACTTTACTTCAGAATCCACGGCCTGCGAAAAATTTTCAGTGAACGCGGCACGGAAGGCGAACGAACTGAGGTAGTCCAGCGATGCCACGCCGCGAACGCCATATCCAAAAGAGGACTCTCCGTTGACCTTGATGTCTTCACCGCCTTGGTTCACGGTAATTGGGTTGTTGTTGGCGTCTTTGCCCGGAATGCCACGGTCCAGCACCTGAAAATATGTGGCGTTCAGATACGAGCCTTCGGTGGGCTTGGCGCGGAAACTTTCCTGCAGCAGCCAGCCGCGCTTGGAGAGATATTCGCCGCCCAACGTCGCGTCCAGGCTGCGGTTGATGGCCCAATAGAAGGAATCGCCCAGAATCGTTCCTTTACTGCTGGAAGTACCTACATTGGGAATGAGGAAACCGGTTTGGCGTCCCAGCTGTTCCACGGGCGGCGCGGCATAGGGCAGGTAAATTACCGGAACGCCTTTCAGCCGAAACGTTGCCTGGTAAATGTGGGCGAATCCGCCGACGCGCAGGATGATCTTTTCCGCGTTGAACGTCCATTTGGGGTGCGGCTGCTCACAAGAAGTTACAGAACCGTGATGCAACTCGTATTCGTCCGGACCAATTTGCTCCACCATTTTCCCGGTAAAGGTGATCGGGTTGGAAGAAGTAAGAGTAACGCTCTTGCCGCTGAAACGCGCTCCGGTTGTGCCGGTTACGTCATAAAACTTTCCGGTCTGCGAGTGGACGTTATAGGTAGCGTGGCTGGCCGTGATGTGAATGTCGCGCGAACCACCGTCAATGGACGCGTGGCCTTCCGCGCCGGCCTCGCCGGAAGCGTAGTCGTAGGTCACGGTCTCAGCGTGGAACGAGTATTCCGCAAAATGGATCTCAACGTCGCCACGCAATGTATAGACGTCGCCGTTCTTCTCGCACTGGCGGGCGGTGATCTCCACCGGTTGTTCCGGGCTGATGGCCACTTTGAATCCCTTGGGAGTCTTGGCGGCCGCGTTCTGGGCGGCGTCTGGGGCGGCGCCAGCCTGCGCGGGATGGGCCGAGGGTGGAGCGGTCAGAAGCATGTGGCAGGGCGCCGGCTGGTCGTCAGCCTTGGGAGCGGACGACTCCCCCGTTGCCTGGCTTGTCACTAGCGGCGTGGCGGTAAACAGATGACAAAGCACCAACGCTGTGAAAACATGGAGGAGTCGGGAACGCATGCCATTGAAGTCTTGACTGGGCAAGGTATCACGCCGAGTTTTAGAAAAGCAAAGGCCGCGCGGTTCCGGCGCGCTTCTGGCGAAGCTCACAACCTGCTCCATGACTTGTCCCCTCTGCGGTACGTCGTACCCTTGTCCGCATAGCCGTAGGAATACGGCCGTCCTCACTGAACCCGTCTTTACTGAGCCTGTCTTTGCCGGAACAAAGCCGGATTGGAACGACGGTGAGTTTGCCGCGTCTTCTGACCAGTTGCTGGCCGCAAACCGGCGTGCCGCGGGCGAAAGCGTGAATCAGGGTTGTATGAACGAAGGGCTCGTGAATGAAGACTATTGGCGGCAAGAAGTCGTCTCCCGCTTGCAGCAGCATCGTGCGCGGCGGCGCAAGCGGACTGATCCCGAATCGTCACTGTCGTTGGAACTGGAATTTGCGGTGAATATGACAACGGCAGCCCCTGAACCGACCCGCGAGACAGGACTTCATTTCCATGAGCCGCCACCGCTGATCGTGCCGCGTCCGGAAGAGGTGATGCCGGTGCGGGAACACGAAATGGCGTCGCGTCCCACTGAATTTGACGAAACCTTTGGCGAGCCTGCGGAATTTACTGCGCCCGAGCCGCCCCCAGAGCTGCCTAAGGTCCTGCGCTTTCCTCGTCCGGCAAGCATGAACCCGCCAGCCGCGCGTCTGCACATGAAGATGGTGGAAGTGAGGATGGAAGAAATGGCAGCGGAGCTTGATTTGCCTCGGAGCGTTCTGCCGAAGCC
>Ga0209069_10001519_pt1 | contig 11822 bp, 10 predicted proteins | sample Str013_2_FD_187202 | JGI IMG/M metagenome (GOLD analysis project Ga0209069, IMG submission 187202) | Freshwater sediment microbial communities in response to fracking from Pennsylvania, USA - Straight Creek_MetaG_SC_2013 (SPAdes) (version 2) | ecosystem: Environmental > Aquatic > Freshwater >...
TCCGGGCAAGCCCGAAACCGGCAACGCCCCAGGAAAATCCGAGGCGCGTTAAGCCCGGCATGTAAGAGGCCGGTGTGAAGAGCCCCTTTCTCAAGACCGGAGCTATGCGCTCGCGCGAACCGGACGCTTCAGGAAAGCCGGCACATGATCGCCGAGCCCAACCACGGGTGCGGAAGTCGCTGGCGGCAGAAGTTCACGGTGATACCGCGACACGCTGCTCTGATCTTTCTGACCACGCGATCTGAAGGGCTTGACCTCGGCGGAAGCGCGCGGGGCGGCAGGCGTAACCGCTGCAACCGCCGTCTCTTTACGCTCTTCGCCGCGCGGCTTGCCGCGCTCGCGTCCACGGCGCTCGCGGGTTGCCGTGAAATCGGCCGAGGTGAGATTTTCAGTAGAGGGTTCGCCGCCAATCCACTCGATCTTCTCCTTGCAGAGCAGTTCGATAGCGCGGACGGCCTTCATCTCTTTTGGCGTTACGATCATGGCGGCGAAGCCTTCGCGGCCCGCCCGGCCTGTCCGGCCGATACGATGAACGTAATCCTCGGGGCTGACGGGGACATCGAAGTTGAACACGTGGCTGACTTCGGGAATATCCAGGCCGCGGGCCGCGACATCGGAAGCCGCGAGATAGGTGATTTCGCCGCGCCGGAAAGCATCGAGCGTCATCGTGCGCTGCCTCTGATCCAAATCGCCATGCAGAGCGCCGGCATTGAAGCCGTGCTTGACCAGCGATTTGTGGAGCACCGCCACGTCTTTCTTGCGATTGCAGAAGATGATGGCGTTTTTGACCGTCTCGCCTTGTCCGCGCATCAACTCACGCAGCACATTCCGTTTTGCCTTGGAGTCAGCGGGCGAGAATTTCAGCTTTTGGATGATGGTTTTTGCCGCTGTAGCGGGAGGTCCGACCCGAACCTGCTCGGGATCTTTCAGAAACTTCTCTGTCAGCTTTTGGATTTCAGGCGGCATCGTCGCGGAGAAGAACAAGGTCTGGCGCGATGGCGGGAGGAGTTTACAAATTCGTTCGATGTCGGGAATGAAGCCCATATCGAGCATTCTGTCGGCTTCGTCGATGACAAGGAAATCGACGCCGTTCATGAGAAGCTTACCGCGCTCGAAATGATCGAGAAGGCGGCCCGGCGTAGCGATCAGAATATCCGCGCCGCGCTCAAGCTTGCGTTCCTGATCGTCGAAGGAGACGCCGCCAATGAGGAGGGCTACGGTGAGCTTATGCTGAGCGCCAAGTTTCTCGATGGCTTCCGCAACCTGCGCGGCGAGTTCGCGCGTCGGCTCCAGAATGAGAGAGCGAGGCATTCTCGCTCTGGCGCGGCCTTTTTCGAGAAGATGGAGAAGCGGCAGCACGAATGCGCCTGTCTTTCCCGTTCCCGTCTGGGCGATGCCGACGACATCGCGGCCTTCTAAAGCGAAGGGGATGCCCTGGGCTTGAATTGGGGTCGGGGTGGTGTAACCGGCAGCCTCTATGGCAGCCATCACTTTGTCGCTGAGATTGAGATCTTGAAAGGTCATATGAGATTGAATTTTGGAACCGTTCCGTTGAGGTTCTGCCAGTATCATCAGAAGCGCACTGCGATTTGATGACAACGAAAAAAGCGTCGAGGGGTAACCCGCTTCATAACCGCCGCACTGAAAGCGCGCTTGGGAAGACTGCTCTTCAGAAGCCCCATGCAAGGGAAAGCGAAAATCAAGTTATTTTCGATGCTTGACGAAGATATGACTGCTTGGCCGCTTGGCGTCAAGCCGCAAGCCCGAAATAAGGGTGGGGGAGGATGCCGCAACGCTGGGATAGTTACCTAAATATCTCGCTTGCCGGCTTGGCGTTTGGGAATTTATGTACGCACGGGCGGCGCTATTTGCTCAACGGCTTTACCCGCTTCGGCATTATGCGGATCGAAATTAGCAACCAAAGTTAGCGCCGCTCAACGCATACGTCGGTGGTCTCTGGGACCTGTATTTTGCAAGCCAATTTCTTAATCGGATCGTCAAATCCCTCACATCGAGGCGGGAGGATCCGCCTTTCATATCGTATGCAGTCGGCGGAAGAAGATGGCAGCGGCTTCACTTTCTGCCAAACAGTTCTTGTGTACGTTTCAATGTAGTCTTCGTTCCCTGAAAGCCTTAAGGCAAAACTCGTCAAGGCGAGGCCCAAGACACCTACAAATAGAAGGCGCCCCAAGGCGCGAAATGCAAGCCACAATATACGGAAGAACTTTCTAATCATTCTTCCGAAAGGGGAAATAATAGCGAGAAATGCGTTAAATGACTGGCCATCTATTAAGCCCCGGCGATCGAGAAATTGTATGAACCATATAAAACGATCTATCGCCCCAAGAACCGCAAGCGCCGCGCCGAAGTATGACCAAAATGCCGCCAAATCCATGATAGAGAGCTTACTCGTTAATGTGCAGCAGATTGGCACTGCAGTTCGCAGATCCGATGCTGGATCGAATCCGAAAATCTGTCGCAATTGCAGGCGCGCGGCGCATCCCCATCAAGAAACACACAGCGTCCATTAGGTGACGACAAGCGGAATGGATGCCTTAGCTTTTCAGTAACGCAGTCGGAACGCGACCAACCCGGAACATCTTGATCGAGCGCAACGGCGTTCCACTTTGGATGTCCAGATTTCTGAAGTTCATCAAAGTTATCTTTAACTATTTTTGCGATTGTGGCGACATTTGCACAGCTTTTTCCTTGGAAATCGAAAGTAACCAACGTTGCTGTTACGGCTGCGGTCTTAACGTCGGATTTAAGCCAACGGTAATCGTTATTCGTGAATGTCGCAGGCTTATATATCTGAAAAACTTCGTTTTCAGTAATCGGAACAAATTCTAACTCTTCACCCGCTTTCGCTTCGAGATCGAGCACAGGGTAAGGTTTTCCTCCGACTGCGATAAATGCGTCGATTTCCTCTCCGCGCTCGCCTCGCAATAGCCGGTCAAGAGCAGCTTTTGGGCCGATCTCCACGGGCGTTACTTGTACATTCAAAGAACTAAGAAGAAGAAGCGAGGTGAGCCTAGTGCCGCTCTCCGGTTCCCCAATTGCGACTTTCTTGCCAGAGAGGTCACGAAGTGAATGAATGTTTGTGCCATGCTTTGTTACGACATGTATCTCTTCAGGGTACAGAGCATAAACAATCTTGAATTTGTTTGCATAGTCACGAAATTCGCGCCCTGCTTCCTGATTGACTAGAATATATTGCAAGACATCGCTTTGAATGATCGCCAACTGCGTGAAGGCTTCATTGCGCAGCCGCTTTAGATTTTCGAGCGAGCCAGCTGACTCCTTGACCGCAATGGGCGCTCCGCACGTGGCCTGAAATACGCGAGAAATATCCTGCCCAAAGCGAAAATAAGTTCCACTCTGGCGGCCAGTTATCATCGATATATTCGATAAATCCTCAGCAATTGCATGCTGAGAAGGGATAAGTAGAAAAAAATAGGCTATAGCAAGATGAACTAATCTGTACATACCTATCTCCTGCTAATGTATTGATACGGATCTCGCATTAATAACAACGATATGCAATCAATGAGAATAGTAATTCCGATCCGCAGGCCTACGTTACATGGAGCCGAATTATGCTTTTTTACCACTTCAGATTGAAGATTAATTCTCTGCAACCAAAATGCAAGACACCGTTATTTAACTTACTTTCTCATGAGAAAGAAATGCATTTTATTGAATATGGCTATTTTTTTGTTCTGAAGTGATTCTTTCGTCACGAGCGGCTGGCTCGCGGAGCATACCTGCTCAGTACCTTGTCCTATCTAAAAAACTAAAACAAGAATGGCTTCCCCTTGAGGTCTTTCGCAAGCAGGATCCGCGACAACAAAAGCGTTGAGGAAACGATCAGGAAGGTCACGAGAACCAGTCCGCCTGCTTGCGCGCCATCGGTATCCGCATCGGCGAAGACATAGGTCTTCGTTCCACGCCATGAGGTGTAAAGATCGATGACAAGGCATAGCCCCCAAGCAATGCGTACCAAAATTACGGTGATGTCTTCCGCCTTAAAGCTCCAGATAAAGTGGCTCGCCATGACGAAGCCGAAAACGACGAAGGTCACCACAAAGGCGAATATGAACTGTGTCGGATTGAGTTTGGCCGTCATCGCCAGATCGAAAAATTCCGCAACGCCCCGAAAGGTGGTGAAAGCGTCCCAGATCGCGCCAAGCAAAAGAACGAGTGCAATAAAGCGAACGCCCAACGTCTTTTCCTTTTCTTGCCTTCTCGCTTCGATGGATATCGAGGCGACGGCAAAAAATCATGCCGTGGCGGGTAGCACTAATTCGGATGCAGCCGTCACTCTCGCATGGAAAGTGTCCGGCTGCGGTAGAATTGCATAAAATTGGAATATTAAATGAGGTCCGTCCAGGGCAAACCCCGCGAGAGATACGCGCCCCGGCAAGTGTTTGCCATGAGATAGGCGACCGTCATTGGGCCGACGCCGCCAGGAACTGGCGTGATCGCGCCCGCAACCTTTTTCGCGCTCTCGAAATGGACGTCGCCGGTGAGTTTCGACTTTCCGTCCGCCGCAGGCACGCGGTTAATGCCGACATCGATGACGATAGCCCCGGGCTTGATCCAGTCGCCCATCACCATTTCCGGCCTGCCGACTGCTGCGACGAGAATATCGGCTTCCCTCGCGGTCGCAGCCAGATCCTTCGTTTTCGAATGCGCGATCGTCACCGTGCAATCCTGCGCGAGCAGGAGATGAGCAACCGGCTTGCCGACGATGTTGGACCGCCCGATGACCACGGCGTGAAGCCCGGTCAGATTTTGTTTCGCGAGCTTGATGAGATGCAGGCATCCGAGCGGCGTGCAAGGCACGAATGTGGGCTTTCCGATCACGAGTTGCCCGACATTGACGACGTGAAATCCGTCGACGTCCTTTTCCGGCGCGATTGTCGCCAATACAGCCTCGGAATTCATATGCCCCGGCAGCGGCAGCTGCACCAGAATGCCATGCACGTCTTTATCCGCGTTCAGATTGCGGATGAGATCGAGAAGCTCCTGTTCGCTCGTTTCGGCGGTCAGGCGATGCTCGATGGAATTGAATCCGAGTTCGCGCGCCAGTTTGAGTTTGCTTCGCACATAAACCTGGCTCGCCGGATTTTCGCCCACGAGGACCACGGCCAGACCAGGCTTTTGCCCGAATTTTTCGATAAAGCTTTGTGCCCGTTCCTGAACGCGGGTCTTCATTTCCGCAGCCAATGCGATGCCGTCGAGCAAAACTGCTTCCGCCATGAACGACGCTTCCTCCATTTTTGTTGGCCGGGCATAGCCCAGGCCATTCTTACTTTCCTTATACGAAAGCCGAACGGCCGTGAAAAGAACGACTATAAGCCTAACGGTGCGGCAATCAGAACCAGAAGCCCGTCCAATGGAAGCGCGGCCATGGCGGCATCGTCCCGTAACCGGCGACATGAGCGCTGGGATTCGAAATGGGGAGTGCTGGCGTAGATATCTGGCCTTTGAGCTGAAGAAGCCGTTCGACCCGACTCGCCGTCTCCGGATGGGTTCTCAAGACCGAAGGCGCCGGAATTCGCCGGTTCGGCATGAACATGTCTTCCCACATATTGCCTTGATAGCGTTCGAGCTTATTGAGCGCCGAAGCTAGAGCCGCGGGATCTCCGGTTAAAGTGGCGGCGCCGAGATCGGCTTCATATTCGCGTGACCGCGAGAGAGCCAATTGGAGCAAGCTTGAGAGCAGCGGTGCGAAATAGAGAAGCCCAATCGCGAGCCAAGGCACGGGCTGCGAGGCGAAAAACGCACCCGGCAATGAAAGGAAGAACAAGATGATTGCAAAAATCGACATGAAGCGTGTGAGCCTGCTCAGAACATCGGCGAGGCTCATGACCCAGATGTCGTTATTGCGGACATGGCTGATTTCATGAGCGAGAACGCCCGCCAGTTCTCTGAGTTCAAGACGCCGCAATATGCCTTCGGTTACGCCGATCACGGCGTGAGATCGGCTGCCGATTGCGAAAGCATTCAAGGCGGGGCTTGGGATTACGAAGATCTGAGGCGCCGCGCGTAGACCGGCACGCTGCGTCAACTCTTGGACGATCTGGACAAGTTCGGTGGCGCGGCCCTTTTCGAGCGGACGCGCCTTGAACATTTTCATGATTGCTTCGGGAGCGAAGGCCGGTCCGAACAGAGCAAGAATGGCGACGAGCGCCACGGCCCAAATAATGCCGCCCCGCCCGAAAAGGGCATAAGCCGAAAATACGGTTATGAGCCCGATCCCTCCGACGAGAGCGAGCGAATGAATTGCATTTCGAAGCCGCGCCTTGAGCTGCCGCATACCGGTCGGAACACCATTTCGATGGCTTAGCGCGCCCGCTAAGGTTCGCTTGTCAGCGTTAAAGGCGAAACTCTACAAAGTCGGCGGAGCGGCGTGTGAATCCTTCGACATAATCGATATGCCTATCGCACGCTTTGGCGGCTTCATCGCCATGTCCCGCTCCGACAGCTTCCGCAATATCGGCATGAAACGCCGCGCTCTGTACAAGTTCGTGAGTGCGTTTGAAATGCATATACCAGAAGCGCCGGGACGAGCCCATCATCACGCCCATGGCCCGCTTTGCGTGGTCATTTCGGCAACTCGAAGCGAGCAGATCGTCGAAGCGCTGGTCGAGGCGCATGAAGCAAACGTCGTCATCTCTTGCCGCCGCGTCGCGCATCCCGGCGCCGATAGCCTGGAATTCGGCGCGCTCGCCGGGCGTAGCCCGTTCTGAAGACAGGCGCACCACGAGGCGCTCGACTTCCCTTCGGACCTTCAGCAATTCGAGCTGGTTCTTGATATTCACTTCCGAGACGAGGATGCCCCGCCTGGGCATGACAACGATCAAGCCTTCCATAGACAAACGCTGCAGGGCTTCCCTGATAGGCGTGCGGCCTATACCGAGCGTTCGAGACAGCGCGCCTTCGGACAGAACGCTGCCTGGAGTTAGCTTGAGCGTAACGATCAGCTCTTCCAGTTCGCGATAGGAGCGCTCCATAAGGGAGGATTGGTCTCTATCGTTGTCGTAATTTGTGGGGTTTGCTAATGCCATCGTCGCCGTTGATGTAACAAAACTACTCAAGCCTAATCAATATAAGAAAATTACGCAAATCTTATATAAAAGAGCAACGATTGGATGCAAAAGTAACTAACAAGTTAAACGCTTCTGTTCAGCCTTAGCTTGCAGGTCGATTTGAAGTTTCGATGCAGAATGAAGCGTGAGATCGAGCTTCAATGCCCCAACTGGCGAGGCGCTTACCGACAAATCGGTTAAGCGGAAAAGGCCTTTGATCCGGCCGAAATCGGACGCAGATAACTCCCACTCCATAAGAATCTCAAGCGCGATATAAGTGCGCAATAAATGCGAAGTGGACTCGTCGAAGAGGCTTCCCTGCAATACGAACCGGGCCGGCGCATGCATCTCTTTCAGATCGAGACATACATCCCGAAAGGAGGGGCTACGAAAAGAGGTCGCAACACCGCCGATGAAGACTGTGCATTCCGAAATAACTCCAACCGTCAAAAAAGCGCCATCTCCGGCCTCATCTACGCGAAGATTTAGCGCGAGAATGGTCTCGGTAGCTGCTGACGCAAATCCAAAGATAATGGGATGCCCCTTTCCCGAATGCCGAATATCCGCTGCCCTCTCATAGTTGCGCCACAAGGACCGGCAAGTGCCACGCGTGTGCCCGAGGCGCAACAAAGGGCCGTCAATTCATATACCCAAAACGATAAACACAATTTTAAATTTGAATATAATGAAGAGGTAGGGCATGGTGAACATGCATTTTATAGCTTGGAGGTTTCGTCTGCGGGACTTGGTTGTACAAGTGTTTTATTCCTAGAAATTACTATAACCCTACCAGTGTGTCATCGGTATGATGCGAGGAGCAGGGCGTTTTTCTGAGTAAGTCCCGCAGTCAACCGTTATTTCCCTCCGAGAAGCGCTTTAATATCGCTCTTGGCGGTCAAACTTAGCGGACTGTATTGCACCAATGGATTAGCCGCCCGTTTTAAGCCACTTGATAATAAACGAGAACATATCGCTTTCATCGATCCCATTTTCGCTGCGGGCCATGCCTCTGACGGAAATTCCGGCTTGGTGCACAGTTTCGCAGTCTCCTGACACAAGCGGATGCCACCACGCCAGTCCTTTTCCTTCATGCACGAGGCGATAGGCGCAAGTTTCGGGCAGCCAATCGAGACCGGCGATGTCCTCGGGCTCCAGCTTAACACAATCCGGAACTTTCGATCGCCGGTTAGGATAATCCGAACAGCGGCAACTTCCAATATTGAGGAGATGGCAGGACAGGTTTGTCAGGGCGACCTCGCCCGTATCCTCGTCTTCGAGTTTAATGAGGCAGCATCGCCCACACCCGTCACAGAGCGATTCCCATTCGGCCGGCGACATTTCGGTTAGGGTTTTGGTTTTCCAAAACGGATCGGCAGTCAAATCGTTGTTATCCAAGGGCAGTGGCGTTCCCGTGCAATTTGATTGTTTCGCTCCGCACTTTCTTGTCATAGTACCCGCGAGATTCACTTAGAGCGAGCGGCCGATCACTGTGCGGGACTGGATATTCAAACCGAACCGGCGTAACCGCCATTTTAACTGGCTTGCCGTGGACGCCTGGATCGACTCCAGCCTTTATGGCATCTGGGCAAGGTTTAAGGACTGGTGGGCGAACTACAACAACTTCTTTGCCCAATTTCGCGTTACGGGCTTCAGATGGGCGTTCGTGGAACTTCTTTCCGAGGCTGCGACGCTCGGTACAGGCGCGCTCGCCATCGTTTTGATGTTCGAACTGCCCGCAATAGAACTAACTAAAAACCCGAATTGGCGAACGGGCAGCGAATTCAGCGTCACCTTCCTCGACAGATATGGGGCGGAGGTCGGAAAACGGGGCATCCTCTTCTCCGATGCGGTGCCGCTCTCGGAAGTTCCGGAGAACCTCATCCGCGCGACGCTGGCTACGGAAGATCGCCGCTTTTTCGATCATTTCGGCATCGACATCTTCGGCACATTTCGCGCCGTACTGCAAAACGCCCGCGCAAATGAGGTCGTGCAAGGAGGCAGCTCCCTCACCCAGCAACTTGCGAAAAACCTCTTTCTGACGTCCGAGCGCTCCTTGCAACGCAAAATCAAGGAGGTTTATCTGGCGCTGTGGCTGGAGTCGCACCTCACCAAAGAGGAAATCCTTAAGCTTTACCTAGACCGCGCTTATCTTGGGGGCGGCAATTTCGGAGTTGAGGCGGCCTCCCAATTCTACTTCGGTAAATCGGTCCGCGACATCAATCTTGCCGAAGCAGCGTTGCTCGCGGGGCTTTTCAAGGCTCCCACAAAATTCGCGCCGCATTCAAATCCAGTCGAGTCGCGCGCTCGAACGAACCAGGTTCTTACGAATCTAGTGGAGGCAGGCTTCATGACCGAAGGACAGGTACATGGGGCAAGGCTGAACCCCGCCAAAGTCGTCGACCGGACAGACATTTATGCGCCGAACTATTTTCTCGATTGGGCATTCGAGGAAGTGCAGCGGCTGATGAAGAACAAGGGCGAGTTCACCCTTGTGGCCCGGACGACTTTGGATACCTCGCTGCAAAAACTTGCGGAACAGGCGATCGACACGACATTCGACCGCGAGGCCAAGGGGCACCGCGCGTCTCAGGCTGCGCTTGTTTCCATGGACAACGATGGCGCGGTCCGCGTGATCGTAGGCGGCCGCGATTATGACGAAAGCCAATTCAACCGCGCGACTCACGGGCAGCGCCAGCCCGGTTCGTCGTTCAAGCCCTATGTCTATCTGACCGCCATCGAAAATGGCGTCAAGCCGACAAAGGTGATGGCGGACGTGGCGCCGACATGCGGAAACTGGTCGCCTTCGAATTATGGCGGGGGTGTCAGCGGCCGTTCCATGACGCTATATGAAGCCCTTGAGAAATCGGTCAACACAATCGCAGTCAGGCTGTCGTTGGATGTCGGGCGCGAAAAGGTTCTCGAGACCGTTCACAAGATCGGACTGACGAACGTCAAGAAAACATGCTCGATGGCGCTAGGCGATGCCAACATAGCGCCGATCGACCACACGGCGGGCTTCGCAGTGTTCGCAAATGGCGGGAAATCGGTAAAACCTTACGGCATCATCGAACTGCGCAACACACGCGACGAACTTGTCTACTCTCATGAGCGCGACGATCCCCAGCCGGTTCAGCTTTTCAAGCGCGAGCATATCGAGACCTTGAACACCATGCTCGAAAAGGTTGTCAGTGAAGGTACTGGAACCGCCGCGAAGCTCGATTTCACGACGGTGGCGGGCAAGACAGGAACGAGTTCCGGGCCGCGCGACGTTTGGTTTGTGGGCTTCACCGGCCAGTTTGTCACCGGCGTCTGGTTCGGGAACGACGATTTCAGCGAAATGACCAGCGGCACGACCGGCGGCCATCTCGCCGCGCCGGCGTGGCATGAATATATGCAGGTCGCCCATTCAAGCATGGACATTCCGAAAATTCCGGGCCTACCGCTTCATCCGCGTCAGATTGAGGAACAGCAGCGTCTCGTGGAGGTCAAGCGAGACGATCCAACCATGGGCTCAGCCCCGTCTTCGGCGGACTCCTCCAGGCGCATGCCGGCGCGAACCCGCAAGACTTTGACGGCGCTGTCGAAAATGCTGAAGGAAGCGCCCAAACTTCAGGCCGGCAGGGCGCCGCCCGAGAAGGGCGCCGCGCTGGATAAGCCGCAAACGCGGACTCAATGAAAGCTTTTGCTGGCGACCCCAACCCGAACTGCGGTAATGCAGTCCTAGTTTTGCGGCGGCCGAAAATCGCTTCCGCGCCTAAAGACCGGTCTGGATCATGCCCTTTCTCATAAGGCTTTCCGTATTCGTAGCGCTAACGCTGGTAATCGGGCTCGGCTCCGCTTGGCGCGCGGCTGACAAAGGATTTTTTGCGACCACGCGGGCGCTCGGTCCCTGGGTGACGTGGCGCCACGCTGGAACAGCCGACGCAGACCCTTATACGCTGGCCCATTTCGCGCGGGAGGGAACCTTGCCTATGACAGCGGGGAGTTTCCTCAGCTTCACCGCAACCCGCGACAGCTCAGGTTCGCGCCTATCGGGAAGCTGCACTTATGAAATCAAAGGATATTCTTTTCCGTCATTGTGGTGGAACATCGCTTCCTTCACCAAGAACGGGCAACCCGTGGAAAGCAAGACGGGGCGGTCCAGTTTCAACATGAGCAACATACTGGCGGCTGCGGATGGCAGGTTTACCGTGCGCCTCTCGCCCGAAGTTCAGTCCGGCAATTGGCTTCCTTCGCCAAATGGCGAGCGCGTGGTCCTACGCCTCAATATCTTGCGGCCGCTGAACGCCGGCAGGCTGCTCGATGGGGGCAGCGATGCGATGCCTGAAATTACCCTCGTGGATTGTACATGAAAGACACCGTACCTTGGGCGATCGCGGGCATCGTTGCTGGCGGCGTCCTCCATATCTTAACGATCTTCGGCATGCCGCTGCTGGCGGAAAAGGATGCCTGGACGCGGTTGGCTTCCCTTTATCCGATCAACACGCTGTCGATCGACGATTCGACTAAGGCTGCGGCATTGCCCTTCATGGCGCCCGACGTTCTTCATGCTTATTGCCCCTTCGATCTTTCCGAACATAATGTGATCGTTACCGCGCCATTGCCGGAGGCGGCATGGTCCATTGGGGTTTCGACGCGTGGAGGCGAGAATTTTTACGTCGTAACTGGCGCCGACGCCAAGAAAGCCGATACGCGCATCCTTATCATTCCACGAAATCGGCTGGCGCA
>Ga0209069_10001520_pt1 | contig 11819 bp, 14 predicted proteins | sample Str013_2_FD_187202 | JGI IMG/M metagenome (GOLD analysis project Ga0209069, IMG submission 187202) | Freshwater sediment microbial communities in response to fracking from Pennsylvania, USA - Straight Creek_MetaG_SC_2013 (SPAdes) (version 2) | ecosystem: Environmental > Aquatic > Freshwater >...
GTATCAGCCATTTGCCGGCGACTCCATCGGGAAGGCGAGCGCGGCCGCGGCCTTTTCCATGTGCCGGCGGAATTCCTGGTTGGGGAATTCAACGACCCGGAAGGTGAGCTCGGCATTGCAGGCGAGCTTGCCGTCGTTCCTGATCTCGGCCTTGGTGCGCGCAAAACCCGAGCCTTCGTGGGTGAGCGCGGCGGTGATCTCCAGCGAGTCGCCGGGCTTCACGAACGCGCGCAGCTTCGCCTGATTGAAGGCGGCCAGGAACGGCATGCGCGAAAACCCGGTGACGCCGATGATGAGCCAGCCCGAAGCTTGCGCCATGCTTTCGAGCAGCAGCACGCCTGGCATCAGCGGAAATCCGGGAAAATGGCCCTCGAAGATCGTGGACGCGACCGGAACCGTGGCTTGCGTCCGGATGGTGCGCTCGCCGAGGTCGAGGTTGACGATCCGATCGATCAGCTGGAAGTATTCGAAACGCATGCCCTTGGATTCATGCGCCCTTGGCGGCGACGAGCGCGTCGATATGCGCGCAGAGGTTCTTCAAGACGAAATATTGCTCGGTTGTCGCCTTGCCCTCGTTGACCTCCTGGGTCCATTGCTCGAGCGGCATTTTGATCCCGAAGGCCTTGTCGATTGCAAATGCGACGTCGAGAAAGTCGAGGCTGTCGATGCCGAGATCACTGATCGCGTGGCTTTCGAGCTTGATCGTATCGCGCGGAATATCGCAGGTCTCGGCAATGATATTGGCCACGGCGTCGAAGGTCGATGACATTGGTAAACCCTTGTTTGGAAACACGTTTCGACGGCCGCCCGGCTGCTTGCCTGCCCATTGTGGATGCCCTCGGATCAATGCACCCCGCACCGCCCCATCGGCGGCTGAATTCGAGCGACCGTCATAGCGAAGAGGGTGCCGGAGTTCAATGGCGGGGCCGCATGCGGCGAGGTCACGCCGGCACACGCCGCCGATGATCGTCGCCGCTCCCGACGTCGTCCGAAGGCGGCATTTTGCGTTCTCGATTCCCGCAACCATGGGAGATTCCTGCATGTCGGCTCGCTCCGCTCTGCCGCGCACGCCTGGCGGCTGCTCGCGCTCAGACACGACGTTTGGTCCGGATCGCAGTGCGAGCTGGAACGGTTTCGTCTTGCCTGTCTGGTTGCGACGGAGAGCGGATCGCGAGCGGTGACGGTGGCGGAATCGTTTCGTTTCGGGTCGCCGATGCGAGGCGCTGAAGTGCACGTGAAGTGCACGTGTAGCGTTCCAGCGTGGCTCGCGAAGGCGCACCGGAGCGCGGCCTCGGGTTACCTCCACAGCCGACGCCGCCCTCTTATTGACACATTGACCTATCAAACGGCCCACTTCCCCACAAAAACACGTTCAACCAGATGACCTCACGGTCGTCTCGACAACTTGGGAGAGTGCGTTGAAATTCAGATCGATTTGTTTGATTGCCGCCGTCGTTCAACTTCTTCCGCTCGCCGCCTCCTATGCCAGGGCCGAAGGCGGCGTTGCCTCGGTCTATTCCACGGAAAGCGGGAATCGGACCGCGAGTGGCGCGCGGCTCAATCCGGGAGCTATGACCGCCGCCCATCGTTCATTCCCCTTCGGATCCAAGGTTCGCGTCACCAATCGCCGCAATGGACGCTCGGTGGTGGTCACGGTCAACGATCGCGGCCCGTTCGTGCGCGGGCGCATCATCGATGTGACGCCGGCGGCGGCTCAAGCGCTCGGCTTCTCCGGGCTTGCGCCGGTTACGGTCGAGCGCGAATAGGACGAATTCCGCCGGGGCAATTTCAGGAAGATGCCCGCCCCCGCGGAGGCGGGGGTGGAATCCGGTTTCCGTCCGAAAATGCGACCACGCAAAAAAGCCAGAGCGGTTCTGTTTCCGGCATTTGTGAAACCGCTCCAGCGAAGCGGCCGGCAAAAAAGGCTCGAGCGGTTGCAGTCGATCGGAAGCCGCTCTGGATCAGGCTTGCGGTCTGGTCGGCAAGACGATCGGCGCGCAGTTGCGTCGTCCCGATAGAAAGCAGTCCTGCAGCTTCCGATTCTCGACCAGCTTGGTGCTCAGCCAGACCCCGCCGGCGATCAGCAGCGCCGCGATCAGCAGCGTGAGCAAATTCATCGTCATGCGGTGACGGTAGTCGTCGCTGGTCTCGGCGCGCTCGTATTTGGCGAGGTCGTCGACCGGGCTGTCCGGCTCGGCATCTGGCGGCCACCGCCAGCCGCCGCGTGGCGGTGCGCCGCGCGGCCGGAAGCGCAGCACGCGGCCACGCTGGTCGTCAGGGGGCGTGGGGTCAGAGGTCACGATTCGGATGTCACGATGGCGCCGAACGGTTTGCGTGCCGTGGTTTGGCCGACAGCTTTTCCTTGAACTTCAACATAGCACGAAAGGAGCGGTTGCAACCCGCATATGGGGATTCGGCAGCGCTCGAGAAGCGCGTCTTGGTTGAGATCTCATGCGCATGGCGGATTGCTCATGGGAGCGTTGCGCCATCGGGCCGGTGCGGGTGCGGGTCGCTATCCCGGTGGTATCAAGGGACCTTTGCGCCGCCCCCGGGCGCGCTCTTGGCGCCTTACCGCCCGGCAATGGACCCATCCGCCGCGCGGCCGTAATGTGGCGGCCATGAATCGCCCGCTCGGCCGCAGACTGGTGGCGCTTGCCGCCGCCTATGCGGTGGCTCTCAACGCCCTGCTGCCGGTTCTGGCCGCCATTTCGCCGCCGGCCGCGATCGGCGTGGCGGTCATTTGTTCCGCCGGCGGCGCGGGTTCGCCTTTCGACAGCGGCGTTCCGGAAAAGCCACAGCCGCTTTGTCCCGGTGGCGGGGCCTGCGCCATGCCGGGCTGCGCCGCAATCGCTTTGCCCAACGACCATCCGATCGGCGCCCGCGTGGTTCGCGTGAGCGCCGGGCTGGCGGGGCTCGGGCTCGATGGCCGAACGGCGCAGACATTCTGGCCCCGCGGCCGCAACCTGGCGCGTGCTCCCCCCATCGTCTGACGGCTCGCCGGCCCATCAGTATTTCGACACTACAAACCAGATCAGCGGCGGGCGCACCAAGCGCCTGTTCGCCAACGGAACCACGCCATGAAACACGACAGCTGCAATCACTTTTGGAATCACAGGATTTGGCTGCTCGCCGCCGCCCTGGCCCTGTGCGGCGGCGCGGCTGCGGCCGAAACCTACACGGTCGGTTCGATCGAGGTCGGCAATCCGTGGGCGCGCGCGACCCCCAAGGGCGCGTCGGTCGGAGGTGCCTACATGACGATCACCAACAAGGGCCCCGAAGCGGACCGGCTGATGGGCGTCTCCTCGCCGGTCGCCAACAAATTGGAGGTCCACCAGATGGCCATGGACAAAGGCGTCATGACGATGCGTCCGGTGCAGGGTGGCCTCGAGATCAAGCCCGGGCAGACGGTCGAGCTGAAGCCGCAATCTTTCCACCTGATGATGACGGGCCTCAAGCAGCCACTGACGCCGGGCGAGCGGGTGAAAGCGACCCTCGACTTCGCCAAGGCCGGAAAGCTCGATGTCGAATACGTGGTCGAGTCGATGGGAGCGCAAGGCCCGAGCGGCCCCATGCCCGCCGGCATGGATCACGGCGCGATGGAGCATGTGCACTAGCCGCCTTTAGGGACGCAGGGCCTTTCACTCCTTCTCCCCGCGTGCCGTCAGGGCGATGACGCCCGTCTTCGACGGGCTATGGAGAAGGTCGGGATGAGGCGCCTCCGCGAGTCTGAGCCTGCCGAAACGCCCCCTCACCAGGCCGAGTTTTGGTTTTCTCTCGGAGCGTGTCGCCCTCTCCCCGCAAGCGGGGCGAGGAGCGCCGCACCGCTCGGCGATCGCAGCAGGTGTCAGAGACGGCACGCTACCCTTCAGGAAACGGGAGCGGCTCCCCCTCCGGCGGCCCCATCCGGAACACGTTCAGCGACATGGCGATCAGCACGTAATAGCCGAGGATGCCGACGAACTCGACCATGCCGTCATCGCCCAGGAACGCGTGCAGGCGGGCGTAGGCTTTATCCCCGACGCGCTTGCGCCGGTAGAGCTCCTTGATGAAGTCGTAGACCGCGCGCTCGTCCTTGGGGGCCGATTTCGGCACGCGCCCGGCGCGCAGCGCCTTGATGGTCTGCGGCGTCACCCCGGCGCGCTCGGCATGCGGCACGTGGGCGAACCACTCATATTGTGAGCGCCACAGCTTGGCGGTGACCAGAATGGCGAACTCGGACAGCCGCGGCGGCACCCGCGTCTTGAGCCGGCAATAGCCGCCGAGCTGCTGGGCGAGCTGGCCATACTCGGGCGAATGCAGGAACACCGCAAACGGTCCGCGGATTTGCGTCGCCTGGCCGCGCGGCCCCGATCGGATCGAATCGACCAGCGCCTGTTGGGCGGGCGTGAGCCGCTCAGTCGGGATGGCGGGCAGGCGGGGCGGCGACAGCTTTTTCGCGGGCATGGATTCCTCGGATTGGATGATTGACGCGAACGGACCTCATATACACTTTATTTGATCGCGACCGCCGCCGGTAAAGGCAATCCGATCCCTCATTCGGCAACGCGATCCGATCGCGCGCTCTGAAGTGATCCGGACGCTAATCAAATCTAGCCCACTTCAAATTACGTCCTAAATCGAACCGGTTTCCGCGGGACTCCCCTTGCAATTGTAGCGCCATAGACTATAGTTCAAGGCGCTGGGGGACAGGTGAGAATTTTCAAGACCAAGTTGTTCGCTCGATTCGCGCGGGGACAACGGATCGCGGACAGGGTCTTGCGCGAAGCCGTCGAGCGCGCCGGACGTGGGTTGGTTGATGCCGATCTGGGCGGCGGCGTCGTGAAGCAGCGGGTCGCGCGCGCAGGGCAGGGGCGCTCCGGTGGCTTTCGGGTTTTGCTGGCGTTTCGATCGCGCGATCGCGCGGTCTTCATCTACGGCTTTGCGAAAAATGAACGCGAGAACGTTGACGACAAGGAGCTGAGGACCCTGCGCGAGATCGCAACCGCGTGGCTTTCCGCCGACATCGCGCACATCGAACGCGAAATTGCGAACGGACGTTTACAGGAGGTGCCGAATGACGGCTGAAAAAAAGAAGCCGAGCCGGCTGACGAAGGCTCTGCTCGAAACCGCCAGGGATATGCGGGAGGGCGGAATCCTCGATGCTGCGGCCTATAAAAAAATCACCATGCGCCACCTTGGCGACATCGGGACCCCGTCGGAACCGTTGTCCGGCGAGGATATCCGGGCTCTCCGCGAGCGAGCGCGCCTCAGCCAGGCAGTGTTTGCGCGACTGCTGAACCTGACGGTTGGCTACGTGTCGCAGCTGGAGCGCGGCGCAAAGCGGCCAACCGGCCCTGCGCTTGTGCTGCTCAATGTCATTCGCCGCAAGGGCATTGAGGCCATCCTCTAGCCAAGCCTGCCGGCGTTACTTGAACAACAACGACTTGATGATCACCGGCACCACATTGGTGACCTCGATGATCCGGCCGACGTCGACATAGTCGAATTGCCGCAGCTGCACGCCGTCGATGGCGATCACGTTGGCGCCCGCGGCGATCTCGTTGCGGATGATGCGGCCGAGACTCATGCCGATATCGCCGTCGACCAGGAGAACCAGCGGCAGTCCGGCTGCGATCGTGGCCGGCACGGCGGCGCAAATGCCGGCGGCGAGCGCGTGGAGCCGCGCATGCGCCGGATCGCCGTGCCACGGGAAGGCGAATGCCACCGGGCCGGCGCCGTCCGCGATATCCGCCTGTGCGAGCGCGGCACGGCACGCCGCCGTAACCGCGCCGGCATCGATCTGCTCCCGGAGGTCGAGATTGAGGGCCAGCACCGGCAGGTTCTGCAGCGGCAGCTCGTCCGGCCGCGTGATCGCGATCGTATTGCCGCTGATCTGGACCGAGAATTGCGCCGCCCCCAGCACGGTCGCGCGGATGCCTTGTCCGGGGTCCCAGACCGGCGGCAAGTCGCGCCGGTGCGCCAGCATGTGGGAGAGCTCGTGGGCGAGATCGAGACCGAGATCGCCGAACGTCCGCTTCTCGCGCTTGTAGAGATATTCGGCGACGCCGCCCGAGAAGGTGAGGGCATCGAGGCCGAGATCGGCGAGCCCGGCCGGCCACGGCTCCGTCACCAGGAGGCGTCCCATCAGCTCGTCCGCGGGCCGCCGGTCGATCATGCGCATGATCAGGCGAACCATGCGGGCGACGATGCGCGCGCGGTCGGTCGGGGCGAGCGTCTCACCAAGCGCAAGCCCGATGCCGAGACTGTCGGCGATCTCCCGCACCGGCGCCTCGATACGGGTGAGGCCCGCTTTCGCATCCTCGACCAGCAGGCGGCCGCCGACCGCGATGGCGGCGCTCGCCTTGAGCACGCCATTCTCGATCAAGGCGAGCTTGGTGGTGCCGCCCCCGATATCGATATTGAGGATGCGCGCGGCGTGTCCGCGCGACAGCGCGATGGCGCCGGAGCCGTGCGCCGCCAGCTGGCATTCCATGTGATGGCCGGCCGAGGCGCAGACGAACCGGCCGGCCTCCTCGGAGAACAGATCCGCGATGGCACGGGCATTGTGGCGCTTGATGGCTTCGCCGGTCAGGATCACGGCGCCACTGTCGATGTCGCCCGGCTCGATCCCCGCATAGGCGTAGCTACCGCCGATGAAGCCTGAGAGCTCGTCGGTGTCGATGGTGTAGTCGGGCAGGTAGGGCGTCAGCAGGATCGGCGATTGCCACAGCACCTTGCGATTGACCACGACGAAGCGGCTCGACAGCGCGGTGGTGAGGCGCTGCAGGTGCACGCGCGCGAACATCAGGTGCGAGGTCGAGGATCCGATGTCGATGCCGACGGTCGTGAGCTCGACATTGTCGGCCGACCAGGCGGTCTCGTTGATCTCGTCTCCGGGATCGACGTGCAGGTGATCGAATTCAAGGTCGTGCATCGAACGCGGTCGTGTTCAGGACGGGGAGACGGATTCGTCGATGAACTTGCCCATCTTGGAGGCGACGCCGTGCTTGGCCAGCTCTTCCAGATAGATGCGGTGGATGCGAGCGTCCTGATCCTCGTATTCGATCTGGCAGCCGCCGTCCTGGACGTTGACGTCCATGCCGGTGAACACGTGCCGCTTTGATTGCGTGAACGGGTAGCGCAGGCCCCCGAAGGCGACCGCGAGATAGCGCGCCGGATCGCCCGAGGTGTTGAAATGCTGATGGAACATCTGGTCGGGCGGCGCGAACACCACCCCGTGCTGCCAGTCGACCCGCACCAGGTCCTTGGCGACATCGTACCACAGCAATGAATAGCCGTGGCCGGTGACGGCGAAGACGTGGAAATCCGGGCCGTGCCGATGGCCCTTCTTGTAGGTGCCGACCGGCATCTGCGAGATATGGGCGTGCATGGTGCCGTCGGCGAGCACGAACATCATGTTGGAGCCGCCGGCGCCGCGCGCCTCCCAGGCCTTGAGCTCGAAGGCCGCCAGGTCCGGGATGAAATTGGTCTCCCACATGTTGCGGCCCGGCCGCACCGGGATGAACTCGCCTTCGCCGCTGAAGGACTTTTGCGCGCCTTGGCGCTCGGGAAATTCGTAGGCGTTGTCGAACACGAAGGGCTCGTTGTGGAACAGGTTGAGCATCATCGCCAGATTGTTGGTCGAGGCGAGCCGCGCGCGCTCTTGTCCGCTGGTGTTGAAGTGCTGGTAGCGGGCGTTGAGGGGCAGCGCGAACAGGCTCTTGGGGCCCCATTCGAAGCTGTGGGTGCGGCCGTCGCTCAATTGGACGCTGGTGCTGCCGTAGCCCGCCAGCACATAGACGACCTCCTCGTAGAGATGCCGCTGCGGCGCGGTCTTGGCGCCGGGCTTGAGATCGAGCACGAAGATCGACACGAAATCGCCGCGACCCTTGAGGTTGACGATCGCGCCCTCGACCCCGAAGCGCGGCCACGGCGCCGTCGGCACCTTGATCAGGTCGACGCCGAAATCCTCCACGATCGGCACGCCCTCCTGCGCCGCCCAGGCGCCGTAGGGGTCGAGCAGGAGCTTGGGGTGTTCGGTCAGCGGCTTGTTCATCGTGGCACCGGATCGATGGGGAATGCGTGCGCGATTCAGTAGTCCCGGCACGCCCGGATGTCCATGCGGGGGCGCCGCGCCCGGAATGGCCGCGCATGCGGCTCGCGCGCGCGGTATCCGCGCACGCCCCGCGCGATCCGCCGGCCGGGGAGGGAACCAGAACCGTGATGGCGGGTTGAGTCATGCTGCCGGGAGACCGGCAAGAAACCGGCACGTCGGGACGATGGGAGGAGCCAGCCATGAATCAGTCGATCCATCAGCTGCTGCGGCTCATACTGGAGGGATTCACGTGGTTTCTGAAGACGCTCGAGACCTTGTGGGACTGGTCTTGGGCGCAGATCCTTTCCGCCTTCAGGCTGTCGTGGGAGAACCTGCCGGCCTGGAAGATGGTGGTCGGCGTGATCGCGATGGTCATACTGCTCGCGCTCCTCGCCATGATGTTCCGGCACGCGCTGGCGGCGTTCGGAAAAATAGCCGCCGCGTTCTGGACGATGGCCGTCACCGTGTTTGGCGTTCTCATGTTCGTCGTCGTGGCCGGGCTGTTCTCGCGTGGATTTCAATGGGTGGTCGCGAGCGTCCCGGATCACTTCTGGGACAAGTTCCTGTGAACGCCATGGAGGCCGCGATGAAAACCCGCTCGGCGAGTTCGATGATCCCGATCGCCATGGCGCTGGCGTTTTCATTGGCGCTTTCGGCGGCGTTGCTGAGCCTTGGTGTGCCGGCCAGTGGACAGACCCCGACGGTGGTGCCCGCTCAGCCGAAGATCAACCTCACGCTCGAGCAGCGCTACGTCATCAAGGAGCTCATCAAGGACCTCAACATTTCACCGGCCTCACAGAAAATAGAAACCACCGTGGGCACCACGGTGCCGGCGACGATCACTCTAAGTCCCATGCCTCAGCTGGTCGCCGAGAAAATTCCGCAGGTCAAATCGCACCTGTTCTTCCTCGAGAACGGCAAGATCGTCATCGTCGATCCCAAGGAAAACAAAATCGTCGACGCGATCGACTAGCCTTTCCCTCCCCCTGAAAGGGGGAGGGTGACGCCGGCGGCGCCGGGTGGGGGTCCCGCCTTCCTGCAGATTCAGTGTTTGTTTGTTGCGTGACCCCCACCCGACCCGCTTCGCGGGTCGACCTCCCCCTTTCAGGGGGAGGTTTGGCTGAGAGCGCGATGGTTACGTCTTCTGCGATAGCCCTGCCTTTCAGCGGGACGTGCCTCGCCGCTTCACGCCGGATGGGCCTCCTCGCGGGCGCGTTCGATCAGTTGCGGCACCGGCAGGATCGGCGGCAGCACGACGCTGCGTCCGGCCGCCTGCAGCGCCTCCACCAGTTGCTTGTAGGGCGTGAGGCGCAGGTACTGATCCGCCAGGATCGCGACCGTGCGGCGGCTGCCGTGATCGGTCGCAAAGAGCTCGATCCCGCTGAGCGATCCTCCAGCCGGAAACGCCGTCAAGGCCGGGACCAGGCTCACGCCAAATCCCGCCCGCACCAGCTCGAGCGCCACTTCGTAGGTGCGGCAATGGGCGACGATACGATGCGCGGGGAGCACGCGCTGGTACCATTGCTGGACCCGAAGCGTGTGCTGGGTTCCGAAATTGAACTGGACGCAGCTGTTGAGGATGCGGGCGGCATCGGGGGGCGCCGCGCTCATGTCCGCCATGGCGGCGAGGTTGATCGCGCTCGGCACCGCAAACACGTAAGGGTCCTCGACGACCGGGACTTGCCGGAAGCCGACGCTCGCCCGGGCAACCGAATCGGTCGCGATGAGGCCGATGTGAATTTGCCGCGAGTAGAGCATCTCGAGCACATCGCCCGGCGCGGCCTCTTGGATGTCGACCTCCAGGCCGAACGCGCTGCAGCGCATCAGCGCCTCGGGCAGCAGCGCCTTGATGACCGAGTTGAGGCCAGCCACCCTGACGATGGCGCGCTTGCCGGCGGCGAACTCGCGCAATCCCGCTTCCGCCTCGTCGATTTCCCGCAGCACGCTTTGCGCGTGCCGCAGCAGCACCCGCCCCGCGTCCGTCAGCAGCATGCGGTTGTGGCCGCGATCGAACAGCTTGGTGCCGACGCTGTCCTCGAGTCCCGCCAATTGCTTCGACAGCGACGGCTGCGCCAGACCGAGCTGCTTGCTGGCCCGCGTCAGGGTCGAGGACTGCGCGACGGTGAGGAATATGCGGAGCTGATGCAGGGTCATGTGAAAACGCTCTAAAACGTCAGGCCGATCTTGAATACCTCGATCGCATAGAAGGTGAGCTCGGCGTCGAGACAGCGCTGGATGTTGGCGGCCTTGCGAAAGCCGTGCTGCTCGCCCGCAAACAGGAAATAGCCGACCGCATTGCCGGAGCGGCGCAGCGCTTCGACCATGGCCTCCGATTGGCTCGGCGGCACCACCGCGTCCTCGTCGCCTTGAAAGAATATCACCGGCTTCGAGAGCCGATCCGCGTGATGGAGCGGCGAGCGCTCGCGATAGCGCTCTTCCTCCTGCGGGTACGGTCCGATCAGCCGGTCGAGATAGCGCGACTCGAATTTGTGGGTGTCGCGCGCCAGCACCGCAAGGTCGCTGATGCCGTAGTAGCTGGCGCCGCCCTGGAAGAAATCCCGGAACGCCAGCGCGGCCAGCACCGTGTAGCCGCCGGCGCTGCCGCCGCTGATCACGATCCGCCGCGCGTCCACCCATTCTTTCGCCGCCAGGAATTTTGCGCCGTTGACGCAGTCGTCGACATCGACGATGCCCCAATTGCCGTGCAGGCGCTCGCGAAAGGCCCGGCCGAAACCGGTGCTGCCGCCGTAGTTGACGTCGAGCACCGCGATGCCGCGGCTGGTCCAGAACTGCGTGGTCAGATTGAGCGCGCTCGCGGCCGCGCTGGTCGGACCGCCGTGACACTTGACCAGGAGCGGCGGTTTCTCATCAGGCCCGCCGATGTAGTGCGGATTGTGCGGCGGATAGAACAGGCCGAACGCCGTGTGGCCGCCCGTGGTCGGAAATTCCACCGGCTGCGCGCGCGTCAGCCAATCGGCGATGCGCGGTTCCGCCTGGTCGAGAATATCGGTGGCCTTCTTGAGGATGCGATGCGGCCGCGCGATCGAATCCGACGCAATTGAATCGAGCGCCACGATGCTGCCCGGACGATCGGGCGCGCCGGCCCGAAACGCGACGCGCTCGCCATCGGCTCTGACCGAGCCGAACTCCGTGAACGGCGTCTCGATCGGCGTCAGCGTCTTGGTCTTGCGCTCCAGCACCGCCAGCCGCCCGAGACCGGCCGCAGAATACGTACAGACGATCCGATCGCCGCCGACGCAAGCATAGGTCGACATCCCGAAATTCCATTGCGGCACGCCGAACTCGGCCGCCATCGGTGCCAGCGCCTGCGCGGTCCGCGCAGCGAGATCGAAGCCGTAGAGGTTCCACCAGTTGCTGCGATCGGACACGAAGTAGATCGTGCCGCCGTCGGGCGACCATTCCGGCTGGAAGATCGATTCCGCCACACCGCCCGCGATGATCTGCGGCGTGGCGACCCGCCCGGCTTCATCGAGCGCCGCAAGATAGAGCGTGGTGCCGTTCCACGGCATGTTGGGATGATCCCACGCCAGCCAGACCAGCCAATGGCCGTCCGGCGAGAGCCGTGGCGCAGCGAAGAAGTCGTGCCCACCGACGAGAACACGCCCCGGCTCCGGCTCCATCGGCGCTGAGTTAAGCCGTGACGTTGCTTCGGCGGACTCCCTCCCCCCTTGTGGGGGAGGGTTGGGGAGGGGGGTCGTGCCATCGGGCACCGCGGTGCCATATC
>Ga0209069_10001522_pt1 | contig 11813 bp, 14 predicted proteins | sample Str013_2_FD_187202 | JGI IMG/M metagenome (GOLD analysis project Ga0209069, IMG submission 187202) | Freshwater sediment microbial communities in response to fracking from Pennsylvania, USA - Straight Creek_MetaG_SC_2013 (SPAdes) (version 2) | ecosystem: Environmental > Aquatic > Freshwater >...
GGCTTGGCTATAGAATTTATTCTATAAATACATTCCTTTTGCAGGTCCCTTTAATTACGGTTCAGCAAATAGCTGCAAAAGGCACAAGTGCGCCTTTAGTCCCTTCCCATGCACTTCCTTTAGTCTTTCCCAACATTACTACGGAGGCGACCTTAGTACCCTTGAAAATGGGGATAAATTAAGTTGTGAAATGCCATACTGCCCCTTTTAGCTGTCACCGTTTATCACAAAATTTATTAAAAATACTAACTGGTTAGTTGAAATACTAATAAATTAGTAGTAGATTGCTTTTAAATAAAATCGCAATGATAAAACTGGCCAAAAGGGAAGAACAAATTATGCAGGCGTTCTGGCAGCTGGAAAAAGCCTTTATAAAGGAAATCATTCCACAATTGCCCAATCCCAAACCACATTACAATACAGTAGCCACTATTGTAAAGATCCTTGAAGACAAGGGCTTCCTGGCACATGAAGCGGTGGGCAATATATTCCAGTACTATCCTATTGTATCGAGGGAGCAATACCAGAAACATGCCATCAAGGACATCGTGAGCCAGTACTTTAATAATTCATATCCCAATATGCTGGCTTATTTCGCCAAAGAACAAAAAATATCCGATACCGAATTGAAGGAGATAGTTAAACTCATTAAATCTTCCAAAAAATGATACCGTATATATTGTATGTGGCCCTGCTTATTTCGGTTTGCCTGTTCTTTTATAAACTGCTCCTCCAAAAGGAAACGTTTTACAGACTCAACCGCTATATATTGATCAGTTGCCTGGCGCTTTCATTTGTAATACCGCTTGTGCCTGTACCGCAGCAATGGTCGTTTACCAAAAAACAGGAAGCAGTAGTGGTGAATTCAGCGCCTGGTAATACCAACAATAGCCTGTCCCGTATACCTGTTATACAACCCGAAAAGCAAAGCAGTACAACATCCGGCACACATGCTACCACCACCACACAGGGCAGCACCAGCAGCGCCATATCATGGCCTGCTGTACTGAAATGGGTGTTTATCGTTTACTGGGTCGGTGTAGTTGTATTTGCACTTAATTTTTTGCTCCAGCTAATCGTATTGCTCTACCAGGCATGGACAAAACCTGTTATCAGGGATGGACGATTTCGGATTATTGAACTGGAAGGTGATAAAGCTCCCTGTTCCTTTGCCAGCTATATATTTATCAACCCGGCAAAATACGACTGGCATACCTATAACCAGGTACTGATTCATGAAAAGATACATATACAACAGGGACATAGTTTTGATATCGTTATAGCTGAACTGGTTAAGGTATTTCAATGGTTCAATCCTTTTGCATGGATATACAGGAGGACATTGGAAAACAACCTTGAATTCCTGACCGACAATTCGGCCCTGCACCAGGATGGTATAGAAAAAGAAAGTTACCAGTTGAGCCTGCTAAAAGTATCGGTACCACATTATTCCCTGGGCCTTACCACCAATTACAATCAATCATTACTTAAAAAAAGAATAGCCATGATGAACACAAAAAAATCTAACCTGAACACCATGTGGAAGTATTTCTTCCTCGTGCCATTAATTGCCTGCCTGATGTGCGCACTCAACAATACCGTTGCCCTGGGCCAAAGCGACAAACCCGATAACACGGCGCAAAAAAAGAACGGCAATCATCACTCAGCTAACCTTCCTACCAGTGGCTCCTGGTTTGCTACCATCAAGAATGATAAGGTACGCATGGAATTCAAGAGCAATGACGAAAATGAAAACTGGAACAGCAATACCGATTTCCTCCTGAGTGAGTTTTCTTCTCTTCCGAAAGACAAACCCGGCGAATTTACCCTCACCCGGGAAGCCGGCACCATCCTGTTTAAAGGAAAGTTTGACGGCAATAAAGGATATGGTGATTATGAATTTACACCCAATGCCAGCTATTCCGAATTCATAAAGCAGGAGGGGATTGGGGAGTTAAAGGACCAGGATGTTTTTGTTTTCTTCATCATCAATATCAAAAAGGATTATGTAAAAATGCTGCAGGAAAACGGGTATAAAGGAATTGGTAAAGATGAACTGATTCCCATGGCAGCGTTGAAAGTGGATAAGGACTTTATTGAAATGTGGAAACAAAATGGCTTCAGTCATGTAAACACCAATGACCTGGTAGCTACCAAGGCATTGGGTATTGATAAGAATTATGTAGCTGACATTAAGAAAGCGGGTTATGACAATATTTCCATTGAACAACTGATTAGCTTTAAGGCGCAGCATATAACCGGGGAGTATATCAAAAACCTGCGTGACGCCAAATCAAAACCGGGGCAGAATAATGACAATGCGCTTCCCAATGCAGAGGAAGTAACTACCTATAAGGCGATGGACATTACGCCTGAGTTTATCAAATCATTTGAAGCCATTGGTTATAAGAACATTTCGTCCAGTGATCTTACTGCTTTGAAGGCTACAGGAGTAACGCCTGAATTTATTAAAAGTTTTGAAGCTGCCGGTTACCAGAATGAATCCGTCAATGAATTTATCTCCCTTAAATCATTAAAGGTAACACCGGAATTTATAAAGAGTTTCCAGTCAGTAGGTATTAATCATATTTCACTGAGCGAAATAACAGGAGTAAAGGCAATGGGCATAACACCGGAATACATTAAAGGCTTCCAGTCACTGGGTTTCAAAAGTGATGACATTAGCCATTATGTACCATTAAAATCCCTGGGTATAACACCTGAATATATTGATGGCTTCAAAAAACTTGGATTCACCAATATTTCCCTGGACGAATTGCCCGGTTTGAAAGCAATGGGCGTTACACCGGAATTTATTGACTCAATGCAGGCAAAGGGAATTAAGTTAAAGAGTCTTGAAAAATACATGCAATTGAAATCTGCGATGAACTAGCAGAAAGCTGTTTTACTATATAAGAAAATTAATATAAGAGGTGCAGGATGATTCCTGCACCTCTTTGTTGTTTCAGGTAGCATCAACCTTTCTGTCGCGCCACACGTATGGATAACCGGGAGTGGGGTTCATTAAAAACAGTGTAATTTGCCCTCCTGAACAATTTAAATAAAGAGCAGCGTGGTTGAATCATGCGGTTAAAAAAATGGAGATATTGGTTTCTTATCGTAGTACCAATGCTGTGGAAATTGCCGTCAATTGCGCAGAGCAACCCTGTCTACCTACAAACATTTGGATCCGGTAATGCGGATCCAAATACCATTGGTACTGCATTACCCAATGGCAGAACCTATTTTACATTCAGTGATTCCACCTGTCCGCCACCGGGTAGCTATACCATTATGCGCCGTACACCTGTGGTAAGTTGTTTTGGTGGTGCCTGGATATTGCTTGGCAGCGATGATTCACCTGGTAATGTTGATTATGGAATGATGATGGTCATCAACAATACCAGCAATCCCAACAACAGGCTGGTATACAAGGATACTGTGACGTCAAGTTTGTGTACTGGTGAAACCTATCATTATGGCTTTGCAGTAATCAATGTATCATCACCCGATATTCAATGCCCCTATGGTCCCGATTTCCCTGTACTGGAATATAAAATTGAAGATGGAAACGGCAATATCATATTTAAGGACACCACGAGGCCAGGGGTAGGATATGCCGGACCACCGCCTCCTTTTACCTATAAGTTTAATCATTATGGATTTAATTTCATTATGCCGGCTGGCGTAAACAAACTGGTTCTTTCCATTACTTTGTTGCATTCCACCTACCTATGCGCGGAAGATTTCGCGATTGACAATGTGATTATATATCCTGTTGGCCCAATTGCAAATATTGCTTTCGACAATGAAGCTCCCACTACCATCGTCAAAAGCGTCTGTTTCCAGCAAAATAAAACGATTTCAATTTCCGGTCAGGTGGGTAATTATTATCCCAATACGGCGCTGCAATGGCAACAGAGTACTGACAGCGGGACTACCTGGACAGATATTGCCGGGGCAAATACTGCCAACTATTCAAAAACATTTTCCGTACCCGATACCTTTATTTACAGGCTTACAGCCTCCGATGCCAGCACCATTGCCAATCCCAATTGCAGGGTGGCTTCGAATACTTTAAGGGTAAACGTGGACGGATTGCCAAAAAGCTATACCATTTCCAGCAATTCGCCGGTCTGTTCGGGACAGGATTTAACGTTCAATGCGGTAGGTGGAGCTACCTATGTATGGTCAGGACCCAATGGTTTTTTTGACAATGTATCCTACGCACATATTTTCAATTCAATATTGGCCGATAGCGGAACCTATTATATACAGGTGTTTAGCAATGGTGGCTGCAGTACCACTGACAGCATTCATGTAAAGATGATTGGAACGGATGTGCATGCCGGTCCGGATACTGCTATTTGTAAGGGAAGGACCGTTGTATTACAGGCCAGCCAGGGCATAGCATATGCATGGACTCCGGCAAAGGGACTCTCGGGTATCAGCATACGAAATCCAAAAGCAACGCCGGATATTACCACCAGGTACAATGTAAGAGTGACCGACAGTTTTGGCTGCAGTGATACGGCAAACGTTACCATTAAAGTGGTTAATAAGAATGCAGTAATTGCAAGAATTGCCGGTACGGAATACATGTGCCGGATATATGATTCTGCCTCTTTTAAAGATATCAGTAAAGGAAACCTTGTAAAATGGTTTTGGAATTTTGGTAATGGACAATCCGCTGCAGTTTCAGACGCACCCATACAGTATTACAATATCCCCTCAAATCAGAATACAGTACAGTTGAGCCTGGCAGTAGCCGATTCATTTGGTTGTGCCGATACTGTCTATCACATCATAAAAGTGGAAAACAATTGCTTCATTGCCGTGCCCAATGCATTTACGCCCAATGGAGATGGCAATAATGATTATCTCTATCCACTGAATGCCTATAAAGCCACCAACCTTCATTTCAGGGTATTCAACCGGCATGGATTGCTGGTATTTGAAACACGCGACTGGACCAGCAAATGGAACGGAACGGTTAGGGGTGTTCCGCAAGCCAGCGGTGTCTATGTATGGTTGCTTGACTATACCGATCCGTCGGGTAAGCGCATTGCGCTTAAGGGTACAACGATTTTAATCAGGTAGTTTTTAATTTGGGATTTGGGATTTGAAGTTTGGGATTGATACGATGGCTCAATTCTTCATGCTTAATTTCTAATTCTTAATTATTACTTGCTTCTGCCTTTTAATGTGCAAACGTCTTATAGCTACCAGGTGAGAAAACAGCACCAGCGGTACCAGGAAGGCGGGTAATAAATTAAATGGCGGATACAACAAGGCGATATTGGGTTGGTCGAAACCAAATTGCTGAAAGGAGGTAGGAACAGACAAAACAGCATTTACCACAATATTGATCAATAGCCCCAGGCAAATATAGTTCCATACAAGGATGCCTGTTTTACCCAGTGTTTGTTTTACAAAACCGAAATAATAAATAAAGGGCGCTGTGATTCCGGATAAGATATCAAAGTTCCTTCCTTCAAATGTCATTAAACCCGGTACTGCCTTACTGGTATATAGCCAGAAAAGGACCAGTTCCACCGGCAGGCGGATGATGTGAAAAAGGGTGAGCAGTTTCAGGTTTAGTCCATCGATAAATAATTTTCCCTTTGCCGTACTGAATAGCGCAATAATCAGCAGCATTGGTGGGAGTATTAAAAAGATAAACCTTGGCGGGGCAGTATTGTTGGCTGTATAAAATCCGGAAGCACCTGCTGCCGTTTGAATGGCAATCCACGATAAAGACAGGAGGATAAATGTCTTTGCGTTATTGGCTGCCTTATAGAAAATAGCAAGGGCCAGCAGAAGTGTAATGACGAATACGATATAAATATAAACTGGTAATGTTTCCATTGTAATAAAGTTTAGATAGCAAAGGAAGGAAGGATTGGACCATTGCAACTTGTCAAATGACAAGAAATAGTTTACTGTTTTTTGCTGTATTCCCTTCTTATACGGCTGAGCGAAGTATCGGTAATGCCCAGGAAGGAGGCGATGTGTTTTAATTGCGCATGCTGAAACAATCCGGGATTAGTTTGCATCAATGTAATATATGTTCTTCAGCCGATTTATTGATCAGGGATAAAGTGCGTTCTTTAAACGCAGCGAACTCTTTGACAAGCATCTTTCTTCCAAACTCGCGAAACTCAGGTACGGCATGGAAGAGCATATTCAGTTTGTCGAATGTAATGGTATACCCTTTGCAGTCGGTAATGGCCTGTATGTTTTCAGTAGAAGGCAATCGCATAAAAAATGAGGCAGCTTCAAATACCACCCTGCCTTTCTGGAAGAAATAAGTGGTTACTTCATTGCCTTCTGTATCCTGCGTATAGGCTCTCATGAATCCGTCTATGAGGGAAAGATACTCATTACTCACCCGGCCTTCTTTCAGAAAAAAATCATTTTTGTTATAATTCCTTTCCTCAAACTGTTCAGCTATCGCGGCGAGGATTTCCTGTGAAGCGGGTAGATTATTCCCAATGAATTGTATGAGCGTTGATTTTCCCATTATGCGTGTCAAAATTACAAATAGGGGGGAAGTAGCAAGCGAATATCCTGCAATGTGGAATATTAATGTTGGTTTACAAAACCATAAGGTAATAAGTCGGTATTCCCAATATAACAATAGGAACCGCCCTTGCTGGAATAAGGGTTTACTGCGTGAAAGGTTTTTTCGCTGATGGGGAGAAAGCTGGTTTCAGTTCCCTGTAATGCAATAATTTTTTCAAGGTCCTCCAGCGAGTCTACGATTAAATAGCAATCATCGAATTTATTACTGAATAATACACAGTAATTCTCCGGCGAAAGAATTTTCGGCAATAATGTGACAGGCAAAACTGGTTTGCTGAATTTAAAAATATTCATTTGCGGGTTAGTTAACACAAGCTTACCTAAAGGTATTGTATTTTAAGACATCTTATTCTCCCTGTATTTTTTGTTGCAAAGGAGAATTACAGGTAACTTTCATTGCTGTAATTGAATTATAGTCCTTTAGCTTTCTGTCTTTTTAATAAATATACAAACCAGTAATATGCAGTTGTATAATAGAAAACATAACCTGGTACTTTTTCTGTTGTTGGTTTCATTTTCGTCCTGCTACACTTTTAAGATATTTCCAAAAGAAGCGAGGAGTTATTCCTACGATGGGCCGAGACAGAGGGCCTATATCATTAACCCCGAATTGAAGAAGGAATACAAGATACTGGTGAAATCAAAGATTTACGACCTGGCTACCGACAGCATGGAGAATGGAATTGTGAAAGTAAAATTGTATCCCATTAAACGTCATTTAGTATGCGGCCAGCCAATTGTACTGTCTGCATTTACGCTGGGGCAATTGCCTGTAATTTTACCCGACAGGTACCAGTACCGGTTTGAGGAAATTGGCCCGGACAATTCTTCTTCTGCTAAAAGCATAGAGTTGCTCGTCGCTACCAGGTATTGGTTTTGGGATATGTTTTCCTTCTCTAAGGATTTTGATGGTAAAGCGGGACGTATACTTAGTTATCAATATTACCAGCATCCAATAGTACGGCAATAAGAGATTGCCGGCACACAAACAGCATCAGCCATGCGATTAATACCAATAAAAGAAAACCTGGAGGAAAATATTGAATTTATCAATAATCCCTTATGTAAGGATGCGATTCAAATGACGATTGATTTTTTTAAGAAGGTTGGATATATGCCACCGTGGATTGGCTATTTTATTGAGGAGGAAGGGAAATTGGTAGGCAGCGCCGCCTATAAAGGAAAACCCGTTAATGGAAGGGTGGAGATTGCTTACGGAACATTTGTGCAATACCAGCACCAGGGTATTGGTACCCGCATTTGCCGGCAATTGGTGGAATTGTCGCTGGCAACTGATCCTACTGTAATCATTACCGCGAGAACCTTACCAGAGGAAAACTTTTCCACCCTGGTACTGAAGAAAAATAATTTTATCTATACTGATATTGTTGATGACCCGGAGGATGGACCGGTTTGGGAATGGGTGTATGCTCCCGCTGGTTCAATTCTGTAACTGCAAAGGTGTTTTGGTGTTATAAGTAAGTAATAAGTTATAAGTAGTAAGTTTTCAACTCAACACGCTAAACTGCCTATTTTGGAACTTGTATCCCTTCGATTGAAATATATTTTCTGACCGACCTGATGGCAACGTTTTCTTCAAGGGACTGTATATATTCTATTATTTTCCGGCCTACCAGGGATGCCTGTTCAGTCTTTTCGTCCGGCAATGAATACCAGAATAAAATCCTGCTTTCATTGGTAACCGGTGTTATGTAGATGGGAGTTTCATTGATGGTACTGCATTTAAAAACCGGGGTTTCGTTCAGCATGTATGCATAAACCTTTACTGCTTTGCCATTCATGCGAATGGTAAAGTGATGTTGTGGTGTTGACATTGGTTTTTGGGCCTTTAAGAATTCGTTGTGCGAAAATGAACAAAAAAAAGAGGAATATTTGTTTTTGAAGGGGCATTAACAAAAAGAATAAAAGCCGCCATTCCCTCAATGATAAAAGAGGCTGAATTTTCAGGTCTGCTATTTTATTTTCCCTTCAATATAGTCAATCAGCAGACCAATGCTGGTAAGGGTAGGAGCGGTTTCCTCATTGATGGTAATATTAAAGACTTTCTCCGCCTCCACCTGTATTTCATAAAGATCGAGTGAATCAATCTGCAAATCTTCCTTGAAAGACATACCTGGCACCAGTTCCGAAATCTCCCTTCCTGTTTTTTCTGCAATGATGGCTATAACGGTTTCCCTGGTGTTTTCCATGCGTTGATTCTTAATAATAAATCACAAATCTACCATCATTTGGCCCAATCAGCAGTAAGACTTGCATTTTTTCTTCTTCCAGCTTATCAAGCTTCAGAAGGTTTGCATGATTTTATTTTGAAAAAAATAAACAAACATAACCTAGAGATGGTTTTGGATAATAATTACTATGTATTTTTGTTAGCGATTGGTTAATGGCCCTTTAGAAAACGGCCAGGACTGAAATTTTCCCAGTTAAAAAAAATAAAACCATATGAGAAAGAAAACCCTTTTGTTAATTACTTCTTTTGTATTGTTAATGGGCGCTAATACATTTGCCCAAACCAAGGATGACAAGAAAGACAAGGCAGCCACAGCAGCTGCTAAAGCCGACAAAGCAGCCAAAGACAAAGTAGCCAAAGAAAAAGAAAAGGCCGATAAAGCCGCCACCAAGGAAAAAGAAAAGGCCGACAAAGACGCCAAGGAAAAAGCAGATAAAGCGGCTGCCAAGGCAAAAGAAAAAGCCGACAAAGACGTCGCCAAAGCCAAAGAAAAGGCAGATAAGGTGGCAGCGGCAGCCAAAGCCAAGGCAGACAAAGTAAAACCAGTAGTTTCCCCACCGGCGCCAGTGGTTACCAATAAACCAGCAACACCTGCTGTTAAACCCACTACTCCGGTTGCCAAACCCTCCAATCCTGTAACTCCCGCGCCAAAAGTAACGCCGGTTAACCCGGTTAATCCCAACACGGCGGATAAAGTAGTTGGTACCGACGATAAAGGAAGAACCATCTATGAAGGTCCAAGAGGAGGCAGGTACAGGTTATCAAAAAATGGCAATAAGGAATATATTAAGAAAGGAAACTAACTGCTCCTTTACAAGTCTTTTCAATTACATCATATAAAAAGCATTACCATGTTTGATGAAATCCTGCAAGTAGTAAAAGAACATTTGGGCAACAATCCATAGATTGCTGCAGCAATTCCTCCCGGCCAGGAAGATGCGGTTCACAATGAAATCGCCACGCATATTGCCAACAATGCGGCAGCGGGTCAATCGGGAAGCGGTGGTATGTTAAGCGGACTATTGTCCAAGCTGGAAAGCAGTGTTGCTGAAGGTGGTCCTGTAACCAGTGCCATTGAAGGTGGACTGGTAAACAGCCTTACCACTAAATTTGGTTTACCTCCTTCCATTACAGGCGCTATTGCTGGTGCTTTGCCCGGCATCATGCAGAAAATGGCACAGAAGGCACAGGTAAAATAAAAAAGTATTAATTCTATGATTCAAGGTCCGCAGTATATAAGCTGCGGACTTTTTTATTAATTAATTTTAATCGTTAATCTTATAAAACGCCCACTGCAAAAAAGACAAGTCCAACCAGTGATATTACAACACCTACCATCCACAGCATCTTTTTCTTTGTCAAAATGGATATTGCCGAAATGGCGATGGCTACCTGGAAAAGGGTAACGGCCCTGGCAAGCCATACATGTTTCTCCAGGTGTCCTTTACTATCCTCTTCAAATTCTCTGGCTTTTTTGGATAATTCGGCTGCTTCCTTTTTTTCCTCCTCAGGTGATTTACTTACTTCTTTACCTGCCGTTACCTGCAGCAATCGTATTTCAGCCTTTATCGATTTTGCCTGGTAATAGGCCCATTGGTCGGAAGCTTTTATCTGGTCGATAAGCGCTTCGTTGGAATGGTGCCCGGCCAATAAACCGGCAATGGCGGCGAAGACGGCCATCAGCGCTGTACTGATAGCAATGTAAAGAAAGGATTTGCCTTCCCCCTTCTCAATGAGCTCTTCCGTCTTTTCTTTAATCTGTTCATGCAGGTGTTCCGTAGGAACTTCTATTTCTTCCATCTCATTTTTATTAAAAGGTAAACAATATTTCGATGTACAAGGATTCGATGAACTTTACCGGCAATAGTTTGCCGGGTTTAGCACGAATAAGCGTAATAAAAGGAATTATAAATGTCTGTAAATCATACCAGGATACCAAGCCAATGTAAGGATAATTAATGAAGCCATATTAATTGTTCAATATTTAAACCGGCCCTTATCTCTTTTCCTTGATATGAATTTAACGAATAAGGTTGCAAATAAAATTACACTGTTTTTCCAGAATGTTTTATACCAGGCGGCAGGGAATATTTTCATCCTCTGATAAGTAATAAATGGCACATACGCGGTGGTATCCATCCGCAATGACCAATTTTGAATTGATCCTTACCAATAATACAGGGGACATTTTTTCGCCCTTCTTTACTTTTTGCAGATTATCCCTGACATGAGCGTTCTCTTTATTCAGCAAAGGCAATTGACTGGCCCTTAAAATATCCTTTGCTTTTTTTGAGATTGTTTTGGCAGCCTGCAGTTTTTCCACTAAAGCGATGGCTTCCTCTTCATTTACCAATAGCTCCAGGTAATCTACAGCAGCAGGGAAATCATGCTTTTCAGGCTCTTTGAGCCAAAATTTTGCCATAACTACTGATTTTATTTATTTTAAGGTAGCTATTTTCTGAATAAAGTAATCGGCAATAACAATTTATAAACGAGTTCTCTAAAACCGTAGGTTGACTGATTTGAAAAATCGAATAGAATTGTTTCTTGTATTTTTAATAATAACGACAAAAACCTTTGACATCACCAGGTCCTATTTCCGGGACTTCATTCAAATTAGGGTAGGAATAAAAATAGGGTTGGCCATTCTATCCTGCATACAGTTGGCTTGAAAGCAACAATTCTTCCCGCCCTGCTTGTCCCTACTGTATTGCAGGGGCCGTCGGGCAAGAATTCTTAATTCTTAATCTTACCATTCTTCTCAAGATCTTTCGCTGCCATTTTTAATAACTGTTCTGCTCCTTTTACAGATTGTACCAAAAGAAGCAAATAGGAATTGTCCATTTTCTTACCGGCTGCTGTATTGTAAAATCTAACCAGGTCGTCTATTTCTGCTTCTGTAAAAGTTTTCCTGTAAAGGTTAACCAGGTAGGTTTCGATTAATGTGCTGGTTCTGCCTGTGCTGGCTTCTGTAAGC
>Ga0209069_10001524_pt1 | contig 11805 bp, 11 predicted proteins | sample Str013_2_FD_187202 | JGI IMG/M metagenome (GOLD analysis project Ga0209069, IMG submission 187202) | Freshwater sediment microbial communities in response to fracking from Pennsylvania, USA - Straight Creek_MetaG_SC_2013 (SPAdes) (version 2) | ecosystem: Environmental > Aquatic > Freshwater >...
GGTTCGACTTCGGCGAGTTCGACGCCCTCGCCGACGATATCGCCGACCTTGCATTTGATCTTCTTCAACACGCCCGCATAGGGCGCGCGCAGGGTCTGCTCCATCTTCATCACCTCGAGCGTCAGGATCGCCGCGCCCTTCTCCAGGGTTGCGCCCTCCTCGGCCAAAAGCGCGACCACCGTACCCGGCAGCGGTGCGACGATCTTGTCTTCACCAACCTGCTCTTCAGTTTCGCCGCCGAACGGATCGACCCAATGAAGGTCGAACCGGCCGTTGCGGGTGCGCAGATAGAGCTCATGGCCCTCTACCACGGCAACAATGCGCGACTTCACCCCATCCAGCGTCAGTTCAAAACTGTCATCCCCGCCAGCCGACGTGGCGAAGGCTATTTCACGCGCGCCTGTCGTTATCGTCGATGGGCCGTTGCCATAGTGCAGTGTGACCTTCTGCTCGGCCCCCTGCCCCCGACGGAACGAAAATACACGCTGCCGCCGGCCGACCGGCATCCAGCCGAAGGTTCGCCAGGGCGAACGTGCATCCTGGCGCGCTGCTTCCTGTTCCTCGCCGACAATGGCCGCCACCGCCGCGGCGAGTTCGAGATCGCCCGGGATCGCCGACGCCTCCGTCAGTTCCTTCAATTCGCGCTCGATGAACCCGGTATCGATGGCATTGGCCCGCACGTCGGGGTGCATCACCAGCGCCGACAGGAACGGAATATTGGTAACGATGCCGCGAACATCGGTCTCTTCAAGTCCGCGATTGAGCCGTTCGATCGCGGCCGCGCGGGTCGGCGCCCACGCGATGATCTTGGCCAGCATCGCGTCATAATGGGGCGATACGGTATCACCGCCGCGATAACCGGCGTCGATGCGCAGGCCATCGATGGTTTCAGGAATTCGCCAGGTCTTGATGCGGCCGACCGACGGCATGAAATTCTTCCGCGGGTTTTCCGCGTAGACCCGCGCCTCGATAGCATGGCCGCTCAGCCTGATCTCATCCTGAGCCAGCGGTAATTTCTCGCCGAACGCGACCCGCAACTGCCATTCCACCAGATCGATGCCGGTGATCAATTCAGTCACGGGATGCTCGACCTGCAGGCGCGTGTTCATCTCGATGAAGAACACATCCTTGCCGTCGGACACGAATTCGATGGTGCCGGCACCGACATAGTTGACCGCTCCGGCTGCCTTGCGCGCAGCGGCGCAGACCGCCTCGCGTTGGATGGCATCGAGCGTCGGCGACGGCGCTTCCTCGATCACCTTCTGATGCCGCCGCTGCAACGTGCATTCGCGCTCGAACAGCGACAGCAGATTGCCGTGGCTGTCGCCGACGATCTGTACCTCGATATGCCTGGGGTTCTGTACGAACTTCTCGATCAGCATCCGATCGTCGCCGAACGCCGCCTTGGCCTCGCGCTTGGCGCTGACGACGGCCGGTGCCAGTTCGGCCGCCGAGTTGACGACGCGCATGCCGCGCCCGCCGCCTCCGGCCGACGCCTTGACCAGCACCGGAAAGCCGATCCTGTCGGCGGCCTTGGCCAACGTCGCCTCGTCCTGGGCCTCGCCGTGATAACCCGGTACCAGCGGCACGCCGGCCTTTTCCATCAGCACCTTGGAGCCGGACTTCGAACCCATCGCCGTCATCATGCCGGCGGTAGGACCGACGAACACCAGTCCGGCGTCAGCACAGGCCCGCGCAAATTCGGCATTTTCAGACAGAAAGCCATAGCCGGGATGCACGGCCTCGGCGCCGGTTTTTCGCGCGGCGTCGATCAATCGGGCGATGTCGAGATAGCTGTCGCGCGCCCGTGCCGGCCCCAGCAACACGGCCTCGTCGGCGGCAGCAACGTGCATGGCATCGCGGTCGGCCTCGGAATAGACCGCGATCGTGCGCAGGCCCATCGCCTTCGCGGTGCGAATGACGCGGCAGGCGATCTCGCCACGGTTGGCGATCAGCAGCGTGCGAAAGCGCCGGTAGGGCTTTGAGCTGTTCATCATCACATCCTGAACAGGCCGAACTTGGTCGGCTCGATCGGCGCGTTGGAGGCCGCCGAAAGTCCAAGGCCGAGCACCAGCCTGGTATCGGCGGGATCGATCACACCGTCGTCCCACAATCGCGCGGTGGCGTAATAGGGATTGCCCTGACTTTCGTATTGGGCCCGGATCGGGCTGCGGAACTTCTCTTCCTCTTCCTTCGACCAGGTTTCGCCCTTGGCCTCGATATTGTCGCGGCGGACCTGGCTCAGCACCATCGAGGCCTGTTCGCCGCCCATGACCGAGACCCGGGCGTTCGGCCACATCCAGAGGAAACGCGGACTGTAGGCGCGGCCCGACATGCCGTAATTGCCGGCGCCATAGGAGCCGCCGATCACGACGGTGAATTTCGGCACGCCCGCGGTTGCGACCGCCGTCACCAGCTTGGCGCCGTCGCGCGCGATGCCACCGGCCTCGTATTTCTTGCCGACCATGAAGCCGGTGATGTTCTGCAGGAATACCAGCGGGATGTTGCGCTGGCAGCACAGTTCGATGAAGTGCGCGCCTTTCAGCGAACTCTCGCTGAACAGGATGCCGTTATTGGCGATGATGCCGACCGGATAACCCCAGATATGGGCGAAGCCGCAGATCAGCGTCGTGCCGTAGAGCTTCTTGAATTCGTCGAATTCGGAGCCGTCGACAATCCGCGCGATGATGTCGTGGACATCGAACGGCTTGCGGCCGTCGGCGGAGACCACGCCATAGATTTCCTCGGCGGGAAACAGCGGTTCACGCGGCTCACGCATGTTCAGCGCGGCACGTGCGGGCGGCTTCAGCGTCGCGACGATGCGCCGGGCGATGCCGATCGCGTGGGCGTCGTTCTGCGCGTAGTGGTCGGTGACACCGGACTGCCTTGAATGCACGTCGGCCCCGCCGAGTTCTTCGGCCGTGACCACCTCTCCGGTCGCGGCCTTCACCAGCGGCGGCCCGCCAAGGAAAATCGTGCCCTGATTACGCACGATGATGCTTTCGTCCGACATCGCGGGAACATAGGCGCCACCCGCCGTGCACGAACCCATCACGATCGCAATCTGCGGAATGCCCTGTGAGGACATCTGCGCCTGGTTGTAGAAAATGCGGCCGAAATGCCGCTCGTCGGGAAATATCTCGTCCTGCAGCGGCAGGAACGCGCCGCCGGAATCGACCATGTAAACGCAGGGCAGATTGTTCTGCCGCGCAATGTCCTGCGCGCGCAGATGCTTCTTCACCGTTATGGGATAATAGGTGCCGCCCTTGATGGTAGCGTCGTTGGCGACGACGATGCATTGGCGGCCGGCGATGCAGCCGACGCCGGTGATGACGCTGGCGGAATGCACGTCCCCACCATACAGGCCATGGGCGGCCAGCGGAGACAATTCCAGAAATGCGGTGCCGGGATCGACCAGCAGGTCGACCCGCTCGCGTGCCAGCATCTTGCCGCGCGAGGTGTGGCGGCTGCGGGAGGCCTTGCCGCCGCCTCCGGCAACCAGCTCGAGCTTGTCGCGGAGCTCGGCAACGAGGGCGCGCATCGCCTCGGCATTGCTGGCGAACTCGGGGGATGCGGGATCGACACTGGAATGAAGCGGCATGGCCTTCCGCAGATAGTTGTGCGCTGCGACTTTGCGCGGGGGGTCAAGTCATGGTGTCATTGTGGAGCCGCCCAAGGCAACCCCAACTTCAAAGCGACCACGATTTCACGGCACACCCAACCTTCGGTTACTTAACCCACAGGAAGGACTCGGCTGCGTGGCGATCGGCCCGGGCTCGTTAGTGAGTCCAGGGATCGCCGCGCCGGAAGGCGAAATTGTCGGCATAGGCGACCGACCGGCGCACCGACTCCTTCGGCTCGATCACCTGATAGGCAATACCCTTGCGCTCGCAATAGGCCACCGCCTCTTCCCGGGTCTCGAACCGCAGGGTCAGCTGCTGTTTCATGTCGCCTGAAGATGTCCAGCCCATCAGGGGCTCGATCGCCTGGGGCTGCTCCGGTTCGTAGTCAAGCTGCCAGTCGCGGGTCTTGGCTTTGCCGGATTGCATCGCGTTTTTGGCAGGCTTAGAAATGCGCGCGGTCATGGATGGCAGGGCCCTCTGGAATATGCGACATGGAACCGTTTGGCGGGAATGGCCAGGATAGTATAAAGACAGCTTATCAGGCGCTGGACCGGTGATTCCTTAATGCCGGATGTTACCCTCTCCGAGCCGTATAGTCATTCTGCCACGCCATGACAATCTTGGCCGCCACGCCCGGCGCCGCGATTTCTCTCGAAAGCATCACTTCGAAACGGACCCATGAAAATCAACGCTACCCTGCCCGACAAAGGACGCGACTTGCGGCTCGACCTGTTTCGCGGGGTGGCCAACTGGGCGATCTATCTGGACCACATCCCGGATAATGTCGTGAACTGGATCACCACCCGCAACTACGGATTCAGCGACGCGGCGGATCTGTTCGTTTTCATCTCCGGCTATACCGCCTCCTTTGTCTACGCCCGGATGATGCTGGACCGCGGCTTCCTGGTCGGGGCCACCCGTCTGACCAAACGGGTCTGGCAGCTTTACGTCGCCCACATCATCCTGTTCGTCATCTACATTGCCTCCATCAGCTATCTCGCGCTGCGTTTCGGCGATTCCGAGATCATCAACGAGTTCAACGTGGCGGGCCTTGTCGACAACGCGACCGAAACGCTGCGGCAGGGACTGTTCCTCAAATTCAAGCCCGTCAACCTCGACGTACTGCCGCTCTACATCGTGCTGATGGGGCTGTTTCCGCCGGTGCTGTGGTTGATGCTGCGCCAGCCCAACTGGACCATGGCGGCCTCGATCCTGCTATGGCTGGTGTCGCGGCAGACCGGCTGGAACCTGCCCGCCTATCCCGCCGGCGCATGGTACTTCAATCCGTTCTGCTGGCAGGTGCTGTTCGTGTTCGGCTCGTGGTGCGCGCTCGGCGGCGTCAAGAAGTCGGCCGCGATCATCAACGCGCCGATCACGCTCTACTTCTGCATCGGCTACCTGATCCTCGGTTTGGTCATGACCATGGCGGGCAAGTTTCCCGACTTCGGCGCCATGTTCCCTCATTGGCTCTATTCGGCATTCAATCCCAACGACAAGACCAACCTCGCGCCCTATCGTTTCCTGCACTTCATCGTGGTCGCCCTTCTTGTCGTCCGGTTCGTGCCCAAGGATTGGCCGGGCCTGGAATGGAAGGTGTTCGAGCCGGTCGTGGTCTGCGGCCAGCAGTCGCTCGCCGTGTTCTGCGTCGGCGTATTCCTCTCGTTTGTCGGGCATTTTGCGCTATCGATGAGTTCGGGCTCGCTGTTTACGCAAATCATGGTCAGCGTGACCGGCATCGTGATTATGACCATAGTCGCCTATTACATCTCGTGGTCGAAGCGGCAGGACAAGCCGATACCCAAGGCACCGGCGGCGACCAAGGCGGGCTGAACCAGACGGAGGCTTTGCCGTCGGCCACCTTGAAATCGGCTCAAGCGAGCTGCCGGTTATGCCGGTTGCATACCCGACACCACCAGGGTCGCGACGTCGGTATAGGTCTTCACAAGCGGGCCGATGACCTTGTGCAACGCTGTCTTGGAGACAAGCGTGTCGTGCAGAACCAGATGGTCGATCCCCGTGGTCAGGAAGCAGATCACCGCATCGCGCGGCGTTTCTACGATGGGTTCACCCTTTACGTTGAAGGACGTGTTGATCAGGACGGGAACGCCCGTCAACGCCTCGAATTCCCTGAGCAACCGGTGGAGCGTCGGATTGGTTTGCTCGCGCACGATTTGCACGCGCGCCGTTCCATCGACATGAACAATCGCGGGTATCCTGTCCCGCCATTCAGGACGGACCCGTTTGGCGATCAGCATGAAGGGCGAATCCTCGTCGCCCTCGAATATCTCGCCGGCCCGCTCGGCGAGAACGATCGGTGCGAACGGCCGGAAGGCCTGGCGGTGCTTGACGCGGCTGTTCAGGATGTCTTTCATTTCGGGCTTGCGTGGATCGGCCAGCAGGCTGCGATTTCCAAGCGCGCGCGGGCCGAATTCCGATCCGCCCTGAAACCAGCCGATCACCCGCTGGTCAGCGAGTAATTTTGCGGTGTCCTGGCAGACGTTGTCGCTGGCGACGGCGTCGACCTGGATGCGAACCAGAAATTTCCCAAGCGCGGTAGTGACATCCTGATCGCGGTAGCGCCTTCCGCCATAGGCGTGCTCCATGACGAACCCGCGGCGCTGCTTCAGGATTTCGAGCCAGCCATAATAGGCGCAACCGATCGCTATGCCGTCATCGCCAGCGGCCGGCTGGATCCATACATGTTCGAAGCCGGATTCCCGCGCCAGTCGGCCGTTCGCCACGCAATTCAACGCAACGCCGCCGGCCAGGCAAAGGTTCTTCGCGCCTGACAACTCGCGCAACCATCGCGCGCGCCCGAGCAACACGTTCTCGGTGTCGTCCTGGACCCGCCAGGCCAAATCCTCCCAGTGCCGCATCGAGGCGCTTCGCTCCCAATTGCCGCTGTCCGCGACATAGGGTTGCTTGAGGTCCGACGTCCAATGCGGCACCCGCAATTGGCCATCGGCAAGTTCGACCAGGGGCTTGACCTGCTCGCGTCGGCCATAGGGCGCCAGCCCCATCAGTTCGCCGCATTTATTCCAGTCGCCGAAAACGTAGGTTGAAGCGCGGCTGTAGACGGCGCCCAAGCCCGGCATGTTGTAGAATTCGTCGCTCAGGAAACCGCGATCCGGTTCCATCCAGACCTTCTTCAGGCATTCGAGCGTGGTACCGCTGAAACTATAGTAGCTCTCGGATTCGCGGGCGAGCGGGGTCGCGGTATCCGTCGGCGGAAACGCCTCCACCACATCGGACCGATAGCTTCCGACGCCATCGACGATCATGACAACGCCGTCGTCGAACGGCGAGACCGCAAACGCGCTGTAGGCGTGGGCGAGATGATGCGAGATCGATACGACTTTCTCCGAACGCGACAGATACAACGGATGCTTGGCAGCGTCGCGCCGTTCGTATTCCGGCAGAAAGCCCGGCATGTCCTGATAGACCAGCCGCTCCTCCATCTCCGGCACCGGCAGGATGTAACAATTGCGCACGATCAGATCGACATCATCCAGCGTGATGCCTTCGGCCTCCAGGCAGTAGTCGATCACCTCCTTGTAGAAGCCGGTCGCATGTTTCTCCCGCGTGATCCGCTCCTTGGCGATTGCGAAGGCAATCGCGCCATCGCGCAACAGGCAGGCGCTGACGTCGTGATCGTAGGTGTTCAGGCCGAGAACGTAGCTGGGCTTGGGCATAGGCACTCTTTTGGAGGGGATTGCATGGATGAGATCGCTGTGCGCTTAAAAATGAAGGTTGCGGCCGGTTCGAGTTCGCTGCCCTGATTTTGCTTCACTCCTTGCTCGCTGAAGTATTGCGGCGCACAATCGACTGCGGCCGGTGAACCGTCGCTGCGCGAGCTGTAACTGTCGAGAGCTGTAACTTGACCTCTCACCACCTTCTCAATAAAATCCACATTACGTGCAAGAACCTTAGCAAAAATATCATCTTAGCGCGTCCGAACCGAGGGCTGCTCCAAGCGTCCAAGCTAGGAATCAAGCGGGATGATGTCTTCATGTCCTCTTTGTCGAGGTGACCGGGAGATCTCGAAATGACGAAACGCTACAACTTCCTGACGCGTTGCCTGGCAGCGCTTGCCTTGTTGTTCGTTTATATCGCGAGCACGTCCGCCATTCTGGTAGGCACGACGACCTCGCCGGCACAAGCGCGTGGCGGCGGTAGAGGCGGTGGCAGAGGCTTTGGTCGCGGTGGAGGCGGTTTCTACCGCGGCTATTACCCGCGAGGCTACGGCTATTATGGGTATGGTGGCGGATGCTACTGGAGCTATCGCTGGGGCCGATACATCTGCCCATACTGATCGCAGCGTAAACGCACTCCGGCGCAAATTGCCCGGCTTCGAAAACCGATCGTATTTCGAAAACCGAGCGTGTCGGGCACTGTGAAACTTCTGATCGGCGAGTCTTTATTCTTGTGCGAACGATCAGAAATTTGGTCGGGGCAGCTGGATTCGAACCAACGACCTGCAGTACCCAAAACTGCCGCGCTACCAGGCTGCGCTATACCCCGACTGTGTTGGGAAACGATGTCGATACACGCTTAAGGGCCTGCCAGCAAGCCGCGCGCTGCCCGGTTTCACCGGCCGCTGAACAGCGGGTGCGCGACCCGGTCGCCGGGCGCAATGCGGTATTTTCTGGCGGTACCGGCGATCACTTCCAGCACGCCCTTGGCCAATCCCCCCGACGAGATGATTTTGGTCGAGAGCGGCTCGGTATCTTCGGCGATCCGAAGGATCCGGCCATCGGCGCGGATGAAGATCATGTCGAGCGAGATGTAGGTGTTTTTCATCCACATCGACACCTGCTGCTCCGGGGAGAAGTCGAACAACATCCCCTTCCCGTCAGCCAATTCCTTGCGGTACATCAGGCCTGTCGCCTTCTCTTCATCGGTCGTGGCGATTTCGACCGAAAAAACCTGCACACCTGACTGGGTGACGATCTCGAGCGGCTGAACGTTAGCCGCTCGCGCGGCCGGACCAAGGAGGCACAGCGCAAGTACGGAAAAGATCAAAAGCCAGGGATGCAAACGGTGCCCGTCGCCCGTTCGATCGAAATTCATGACCACGCTCGCACCAGCCCAAAAAGGATTTGGCGCGACCTAACCCTATGATTGCAAAAAATGCCAGCGGTCGAGGGCGGCGCGGCGTCCGTTCGGCTCACGATTACGTCAGCCAACGTCGCCCCGTGCCGCGGTCAGTGCGATGAAAGGGCTGGCGATCCGTTTTCCGGATGAATTTCAGCCGCCATCATGCCTTTTGAGCCAGGCCCGAACCGTACCAGCACGTACTGGCCGGGACGCAGTTCGGTCATACCGAAGCGACGCAAGGTTTCCATGTGCACGAAAATATCCGGCGTCCCCTCCCCACAGGTCAGGAAGCCGAACCCGCGCAGCCGATTGAACCATTTGACCTGTGCCCGTTCCAGTCCGCTGGTCGGGGTCACGTTGACATGGGTCCGCGGCGGCAGCATCTGTGCGGGATGGGTGGCGGTGGACTCATCCATCGAAAGGATGCGGAACGCCTGATAGCCCTTGGCCCGTTGCACGCATTCGACGACCAGTCGAGCGCCCTCATAAGCGGTCTGATACCCGTCCCGCCGGAGCACGGTCACGTGCAACAGCACATCGGGCCAGCCATTGTCGGGAACCACGAAGCCGTAGCCCTTGGATGCGTCGAACCATTTGATAACGCCCGATATTTCGACGAGATTCGCCGCGGCATCGCCCAAGCCCGACAGCGCATCGAACGCCGGATCGCGCTCCATACCGGCAGAGAATTCGCCTGGCGCAAGCCTGCCTTGACCCATCCCGCCCATAGGCAGGCCCCCGAGCCCTTTGGGCTCAAATCCGTCCGACCCCATGACCCCACACCTAATCTACGGCCCATCGTCTATGCAATGGAGCCCGAAGACGCGCCCATCCATGACCACTCATGACAACGCCGCGCGAATCCCTCGAATCAAAGATAACACTTCCAGTTGCGCCGGATACAGAAAAAAACACATTTACAGCGAACTATGAACAATCTTGCACAGGCACGAATCACTCGCGGATCAATTGCCGACGAACGGGCCGAGGGCTTCCCCGATATCGTGCCGGATCACCAGATCGGCCAAATCATCCTGTTCGGTCGGCTCATTATTGATGATCACCAGCCTGGCGCCGCAATTGCGCGCCATCAACGGAAAGCCGGCAGCCGGCCACACCACCAGCGACGATCCGATCGCCAGAAACAGATCGCAGTGTTGCGCCAGTTCGGTCGCGCGGCGCATCTCGGCTTCGGGCATGGCCTGCCCGAACGAGATGGTGGCGGTCTTGACCGGCTCTTCGCAAGCCGTGCAGTCGGGCGCACAGCCCGTCTCATCGAAGCGTTGCCTCGCCCACGGCAGATCGTAGACCTGACCGCAGCCGATGCATTTGGCGTAGGTCGTGTTGCCGTGCAACTCGATCACCGCGTCGGCGGCAAAACCGGACATCTGATGCAGATTGTCAATGTTCTGGGTAATCACTGCGGGAATCTTGCCAGCCCGATGCAATGACGCCAATGCCCGATGCCCGCGGCCCGGTCTGGCGACGGCAAAGGTCGGCTCCATGGCAAAGCGCCGCCGCCATGCTTCAGCGCGCGCGTCGGGGCTGGCGACGAATTCATCGAACGGGATCGGACGGTTGCGGGTCCACAATCCGCCGGGCGACCGGAAATCCGGGATACCGCATTCGGTCGAAATGCCGGCGCCAGTGAAGGGGATGATGGTCCGCGCCTCGGCGATCATGTCGCCGAGCGCTTCGACGCCGCTGCGAAGATCCTTTGCGATCACATCAAACACCCGAGCGTCAGCCATCAGCTATAACACGGCCCTTCTGACCGGGAACCCTCGCCGGCCGCAACCGTGCGGCAGGCAATAATCTACTGGCTTCGCTTTCGCAATCATCGCCCACGATGCTCCTTCCCAATTCGCGCCTCAATCGCACGCACCAATCGGTACGGGACGCGAATCAAAACTTGGGGCGGGCATGATCGAACAAGACGACTATCTATCGCGCGAGCGCGAGGAGATCGCGGCGCGGGTGGCGAACTTCCGTGCGACACAGGAAAAATTTCAGCGCGATCGCCAGGAATATTATGCTGCAACACTGGGCCATGCCGGGAGCGGATTTATCCGTCGCGCGGACCGCTAGCGAAAGGTCTGATCGAAAAAGGCCCGGAGGAAATGCTCCGGGCCTTTTTCGCTACCAGTGGTGACGCCAATAGCGGTGGCGGTAGTAAGGTCTCGGATAATAAGCGTATGGACCGCCGTCGTAGTAAGCGGGTGCATAGCTGTAATAACGAGGTCCGTAGTACCCATAGCCGGGACCGTAACCGTAGTACGGCCCATATGCTCCGGCCGCGATCGCGCCCGCGGCAAGACCGAACGCCAAGCCTGGTCCAATGCCGCGAGCCTGTGCCGGGGCGGTAACGGCGGTCGCGCCAACCGATGCGACCGTCGCCAAAATCGCCAGTGCCTTTTTCATGGATTTCTCCTCACGTGATCAGGCTAATTAACGCGGGCGCATCACAATGGTTTCGGGGAACCAGACCCTTTTGCGAGCGACCCGTGCCGCATTTCCGAAACTCCCGGCTGATTTTTCCGTATTGGAAGAGGTGCCGGTAAGTGGCGCGGCGCGACCGATCCGGCGCTGACTGGTGGGACGTCGGGAACAAACGGCAAGCTCTGTGCTTTCTCTATCGAAGAGGTTCGCAGATGTCTCCGTGGATGGAAATTCTCATCAATTTGACCGGCTACGCTGGCTTCATCGGCGTCGCCATCTGTCATAAGCCGCACCGACACGATGAAGTTTGTCGGATCGGCAGCGGCGAAAGGGAATCGCGCCGTCCGGCCTGACCGTCCGGGACGAGCTCGGATCGCTAGACGGCACCGCGCGCGGTCGCCCCTGATTGGAGCCCGCACCAGCGCGGACTCTTTCTGTTCCCAAGGAACGAACAGGGGGCACAAATTCCGGCCGTGCCGTCTATTTAACATCCCGTTACCGACGGCGCCGCTAATTCGCCTTGGGCGGCTGGCCCGCCGTCCGGACCAGCCTGTCGGCCTTGACCAGTACATGGCCGGTTTCCTGGCGGGGCCGGAGTGAAAAGCTGATCGCGACAAATGCCACGCAGAACAGCAGTCCGACCACC
>Ga0209069_10001526_pt1 | contig 11799 bp, 10 predicted proteins | sample Str013_2_FD_187202 | JGI IMG/M metagenome (GOLD analysis project Ga0209069, IMG submission 187202) | Freshwater sediment microbial communities in response to fracking from Pennsylvania, USA - Straight Creek_MetaG_SC_2013 (SPAdes) (version 2) | ecosystem: Environmental > Aquatic > Freshwater >...
GACGACGGCGCCGATGACCTGGGTGATGCGGCCGGTTTGATTGGAAGCCATGCAATTCTCCTCGAATGGACTTTAGACGACCGTCAACGTGACCGGCACGTTGCCCCGGGTCGCCCGGGAATAAGGACAGATGGTGTGGGCATCCTCGACCAGGGCCTGGAGCTTCTGCTTGTCGGCTCCCGGCAGCGACACCTTGAGCTCGACCTTGAGGCCGAAGCTAATCTCGTCTTTGTCGATGGTGACCGCGCAGGTCACCTTGGCGGCGGCACCGTCGAGCTCGTGCTTCTTGGCGAGCGCCAGGATCGCCTGGCCGAAGCATGACGAATAGCCGAGCGCGAACAACTGCTCCGGATTGTGCCCCTCGCCGGGGCCGCCCATCTCCTTGGGCAGCGCCATCGCAAGCGCCAAGCCGCCGTTCGCCAGAACGGCACGGCCGTTGCGACCGCCCTGGGTCGTCGCTGTGGTCGTGTATGCCATGTTGGGCTCCTAGAGCGGTTTCACATTAAGCGGAAAACAGAAACCGCTCTAACATTTTGCATTGTCGCATTTTCGGACGGAAAACCGGATTCCACTTTTCCTGAAAATACTCCTAGAGCGCCTCCGCTCCGGATATGATCTCGATCAACTCCTTGGTGATCATCGCCTGACGGGTGCGGTTGTAGCGCAGCGTCTGCTTGCGGATCATGTCGCCGGCGTTGCGGGTGGCATTGTCCATCGCGCTCATCTGCGCGCCGTAGAACGAAGCATTGTTCTCGAGCAGGGCTCGAAAAATCTGCACCGCGATATTGCGCGGCAGGATCTGGGCGAGAATCTCCTCTTCGTCGGGCTCGTAATCGTAGACCGCGCCGGACGCGTCATCGGCGTGGGGGACTTCGAACACCGGCGGAATGATCTGCTGGGCGGTTTGAATCTGCGCGATCACCGACTTGAAGCGGGCAAAAAACAGTGTGCAGATATCGAAGGCGCCCTCGGCGTAGAACCGCAGGATCCGCTCCGCGATCTCCTGCGCGTTCGAGAATCCGATGGTGCGGACCGACCGCAGCTCGATGTGCTCGATGATCATCCGATCGTATTGCCGCCGCAGCTGTTCATAGCCTTTGCGCCCGACGCAGAAGAACTTGACCTCTTTGCCCTGCGCGAGGAGCGCATTGGCGCGCTCGCGCGCCAGCCGCACGATCGCCGAGTTGAAGGGGCCGCAGAGGCCGCGCTCGGCCGTGCACACCAGCAGCAGATGCACGCGGTCGCTGCCGGTGCCGCGCAACAGCGGCGGCGCCGATTCCAGGCCCGTCATGGTGACCGCGATATGGCCGAGCACCTTGTCCATGCGCTCCGCATAGGGTCGCGCCGCCTCGGCGGCGACCTGCGCGCGGCGCAGCTTGGAGGCCGCCACCATTTGCATGGCCTTGGTGATCTTCTGCGTCGCCTTGGTGGAGGCGATGCGATTGCGCAGATCCTTCAGGCTGGGCATGGGGGCTCAGTCCTTCACCGGCTTCGGGACGTGATCGATCGCGTGCGCATCACGCGAACGTCTTGGCATAGGCTTCGACCGCGCTCTTGAGCTTTCCGGCCGTCGCATCGGCCAAATCGCCGCTGGCACGGATTTCCTCGAGAATCTCCGGCTTCTGGTTGCGCAGCAGCGAGAGCAGGCCCTGCTCGAACGCGCGCACCCGATTGACCGGGATCGGATCCAGATAGCCGTTGACGCCCGCATAGATGACGCAGGCCTGCTCCTCCATCTTGAGCGGCGAGAATTGCGGCTGCTTCAACAGCTCGGTGAGCCGCGAGCCGCGATTGAGCAGACGCTGCGTGGTGGCGTCGAGATCGGAGCCGAACTGCGCGAAGGCCGCCATCTCGCGGTATTGCGCGAGCTCGCCCTTGATGCGGCCGGCGACCTTTTTCATGGCCTTGGTTTGCGCCGCGGAGCCCACGCGCGAGACCGACAGGCCGACATTCACGGCCGGACGGATGCCCTGGTAGAACAGATCGGTCTCCAGGAAGATCTGCCCGTCGGTGATCGAGATCACGTTGGTCGGAATGTAGGCGGACACGTCGTTGGCCTGGGTCTCGATCACCGGCAAGGCGGTGAGGGAGCCGCCTTTGTGGTCGTCGTTCATCTTGGCGGCGCGTTCGAGCAGGCGAGAATGCAGATAGAACACGTCGCCCGGATAGGCCTCGCGGCCCGGCGGCCGGCGCAGCAGCAGCGACATCTGGCGATAGGCGACCGCCTGCTTGGAGAGATCGTCATAGATGATCACGGCGTGCATACCGTTGTCGCGGAAGTACTCGCCCATGGTGCAGCCGGCGAACGGCGCCAGGAACTGCATCGGCGCCGGATCAGACGCGGTGGCGGCCACGATGATGGAGTAGTCGAGCGCCCCCTGCTCTTCCAGCACCTTCACGAATTGCGCCACCGTGGAGCGCTTCTGCCCGATCGCCACGTAGACGCAATAGAGCTTGATCTTCTCGTTGTTGGAGGCGTTGAGCGGCTTCTGATTGAGGATGGTGTCGAGCGCGATCGCGGTCTTGCCGGTCTGGCGATCGCCGATGATCAACTCGCGCTGGCCGCGGCCGATGGGAATGAGCGCATCGATCGCCTTGAGTCCGGTCGCCATCGGCTCATGCACGGACTTGCGCGGGATGATGCCGGGCGCCTTCACGTCGACGCGGCGGCGTTCCTTGGAGGGGATCGGGCCCTTGCCGTCGATCGGATTGCCGAGCGCGTCGACGACGCGGCCGAGCAATTCCTTGCCGACCGGCACGTCGACGATCGAGCCGGTGCGCTTGACGGTCTGGCCTTCCTTGATCTCGCGGTCGTTGCCGAAGATCACGATGCCGACATTGTCGGTCTCGAGATTGAGCGCCATGCCGCGCACGCCGTTCTCGAACTCGACCATCTCGCCGGCCTGGACATTGTCGAGGCCGTAGACGCGGGCGATGCCGTCGCCGACCGACAGCACCTGACCGACCTCGGAGACTTCGGCTTCCTGGCCGAAATTCTTGATCTGATCCTTGAGGATCGCGGAGATTTCAGCGGCCCGGATGTCCATCAAGAGACCTCTTTCATCGCATGCTTGATTGATTTGAGCTTGGTGCGCAGCGAGCTGTCGACCATGCGGCTGCCGACTTTGACGATGAGGCCGCCGATGATCGAAGGATCGACCTGCACGTTGACCTGCACGTCCTTGCCGGTGACCGCCCGCAGCGCATCCTTGATGGCGGCGAGCTGCCGATCGTCCGGCTTTTCGGCCAACGTCACATCGGCCGTTACCTCGCCCTTGTGACGAGCGACGAGCGCCCGAAAATCCCTGAAGATGGCGCCCACCGCGAACAGGCGGCGATTGGCGGCCAAGACCTGGAGGAATTTCGCCGCCAACCCGCCGATCCCGGCCAGCGCGAGCACAGCCGACAGCGCCTTCGCTTGCTGCTCGGCGGAGAACACCGGGCTGCGGACCAGCCGCATGAGATCGGGGCTCTCCGTCAGCAGCCCATCGAAACGGTCGAGATCGGCCTTCACGGTGTCGATGGCCTTCTCGTCACGCGCAAGCTCGAACAGGGCGGTCGCGTAGCGACCCGCCATGCCGGAAACGATCGTTCCTTCGCCCTTCACGCCGCGCGCTCTCGGTTAAGGCAATTTCTGGGCTCGGCCTCGTCCCGGTCGAGAGCGCAAGCCCTTGAAATGCAAGTGGGACTTTGATCTTCGCGGAGAGCACCGCAGAGCGCCCCGAAACCCCGCGAAAATCGCGCGGTTGCTAACACACCGCCAACTGCAGCGCAACATTCGACCCGAAGCGAAATCGGCCGGGCCTGGAGGCAGCCCCCCGGCAGGCCGGACTCCGGGCCCAGGATGACGCCTAGGGCGGCACGGGCCTTCTGCGACGCCAGAGTGCCCGCCACCGTCTCCACCACCCGGGTGGCTCGAGGCAAATGTCGCAATTGCCGCAGGGCGGCGCCGCCTCGCCGAAATAGGCGAGCAGGTTCTGCCGGCGGCAATGCGTGGATTCGCACAGCGTAACCAGGGCATCGAGCCGCTTGCGATCGATGTCCTTCTGGGCGTCGGAGGCCTTGCTTTGAGCGATCTGCATGCGGCGCAACCGAATGTCGCCCGCGCCGAAGAGCGTCAAGGTGTCGGCCGGCAATCCGTCGCGGCCGGCCCTTCCGATCTCGTGATAGTAGGATTCGATATTGGCGGGCAGATCCGCATGCAGCACGAAGCGCACGTCGGGCTTGTCGATGCCCAGCCCGAACGCGATGGTGGCCACGATGATGACGCCGTCCTCCCGCAGGAACATGTCCTGGTGGCGCGAGCGCAAGCTCGGCTCGAGCCCGGCGTGGTAGGGACGCGCATTGGCGCCGCCCGCCCGCAGGAAATCCGCGATCTCCTCGGTCTTGCGGCGCGAGCCGCAATAGATGATGCCGCTTTGGCCGACGCGTGCCCGCACGAAATCCGTGATCTGGCCGAGGCCGGAGGTCATCTGGCCGCGCCTCGAGGTTTTGGCCCGCACGCACAGGCGCAAGTTGGGCCGATCGAAGCCATGCACGAAAACCGCCGGATCGCGGTGAAAGAGCTTGCCCACAATGTCGGCACGCGTCGCGGCGTCGGCGGTCGCGGTGAACGCGACGGTCTGCACACCGCCGAGCGCGGCCTGGGCTGCGCCAAGCGCCAGGTATTCCGGCCGGAAGGCATGCCCCCATTGCGAGATGCAATGGGCTTCATCGACCGCGAGCAACCCGACCTTGGCGCGCTTGAGCAGGGCTAGCGTATCGGGCTGGGCGAGGCGCTCGGGCGAGACATAGACGAGACGGAGCCCGCCGCCGGCGAGCCGCTCGGTGATCTGCCGGTTCTCGAGGAAATCGTTGGCCGAGTTGAGGCTCGCGGCCGCGATCCCGTGGCTCCTGAGCTGCGCCACCTGGTTGCGCATGAGCGCGATGAGCGGTGACACCACCACGGTCAGGTCGTCGCGCAACAGCGCCGGCAGCTGGTAGCACAGCGACTTGCCGCTCCCGGTCGGCATGATGGCCAGCACGTCGGCGCCGGCCAGCACGGTCTCGATGATGGCGCCCTGGCCGGGCCGGAAGTCCTCGAACCCGAAGGTCGAGCGAAGCGCGTTGCGCGCCGCCGCAAGGTCGGGCATGGGCGGATCCATCCGGACTACCCGCCGAGATGGTGGCGGATGACCTCGAGGAAGATGTGGCCGTATTGGGCAAGCTTCACTTCGCCCATGCCGTGAACCTGACTCATATCGGCGGGGGTTCTGGGCCGGCGCCGCGCCATGTCGATCAGGCTCTTGTCCGCGAACACCAGATAGGCCGGCACCCCGCGGTCCCGGGCGAGCTCGAGGCGGCGGCGTTTGAGAGCCTCGAACAGCGCCGGATCCGCGTCCACCGCCTCGGCCGGCGCCGCGCCAGCGACGTTGCGGGCGGCATCGCGGGCGTTCCGGCGCAAGGGTTTGAGCGCGTCCTTGCGGAGCGCGAAGGTGGCCGTGCCCCGAAGCACTTGCCGGCCTTCCGCCGTAATGGTCCAGCCCCCATGGCCGGCGCTGTCGAGGGCGATCAGCTCGGCGCCATGGAGCTGGCGGAAGATCGAGCGCCATTCGGGCTTGCCGTGCTCCTTGCCGACCCCGAAGGTGGGCAGCTTCTCGTGGCCGAATTTGAGGATCGCATCGGTGGCATCGCCGCACAGCAAGTTGGCCAAATGCTCGGTGCCGAAGCGCTCTCCGGTCCGCGCCATGGCGGAGAGGGCTTTCTGAGCCGCAATGGTGCCGTCCACCACCTGCGCGCCATCCAGGCAAATGTCGCAATTGCCGCAGGGCTGCGCCGTCTCGCCGAAATAGCCGAGCAGGATCTGCCGGCGGCAGCGCGCGGATTCGCACAGCGCCACCAGCGCATTGAGCCGTTTGCGATCGACGCTTTTCTGCTCGTCGGAGGCCTCGCGCTCGTCGATCTGCATGCGGCGCAGCCGAATGTCGCCCATGCCGTAAAGCGTCAACGTGTCGGCCGGTAGTGCGTCGCGGCCGGCGCGGCCGATCTCCTGGTAGTAGCTCTCGATATTGGAGGGCAGATCGGCATGCAGCACGAAGCGCACATCAGGCTTGTCGATGCCCATCCCGAACGCAACGGTCGCCACCATGACGACGCCGTCCTCCTGCAGGAACATGTCCTGATGCCGCGAGCGCACCGTCTGCTCGAGCCCGGCATGATAGGGGAGCGCATTGACGCCGCTTTCCCGCAGGAATTCCGCGATCTTCTCGGTCTTGCGGCGCGAGCCGCAATAGATGATGCCGCTTTGGCCGAAATGCGCCCGTACGAAGTCCATGATCTGGCCGCGGCCGGAGGTCTTGGCGCACATGCGCAGGCGCAAGTTCGGGCGATCGAAGCCATGCACGAAAACGGTCGGATCGCGGCGGAACAGCTTGCCCAGGATGTCGGCGCGCGTCGCCGTATCGGCAGTGGCCGTGAACGCGACCGTCTGCACGCCGCCGAGCGCGGCTTGGGCCGCGCCGAGCGCCAGATATTCCGGCCGGAAGTCGTGTCCCCATTGCGATATGCAATGGGCCTCGTCGACCGCGAGCAGCCCGACCTTGGCGCGCTTGAGCAGGGCTAGCGTATCGGGCTTGGCGAGGCGCTCGGGCGAGACGTAGACCAAGCGAAGCTCGCCGCGGGAAAGCTGCTCGTTGATCTGCCGGTTCTGCGCAAAATCGTTGGCCGAGTTGAGGCTCGCGGCCGCCACCCCATAGCTCTTGAGCTGCGCCACCTGATTGCGCATCAGCGCGATGAGCGGCGACACCACCAAGGTCAGGTCGTCGCGCAAGAGCGCCGGCAGCTGGTAGCAGAGCGACTTGCCGCTCCCGGTCGGCATGATGGCCAGCACGTCGGCGCCGGCCAGCACCGTCTCGATGATGGCGCCCTGGCCGGGACGGAAGTCCTCGAATCCGAAGGTCGAGCGAAGCGCCTTTTGCGCCGCCGCGAGATTGGGCATGTGCGGGTCCAGCCGGTCCGGGGAACGTTCTATATTTGTTCCGGCCGCAGAACAAGGGCAGGACCGGCGCATTCCCCTGTGAATTCAGCTGGGCAGCCGAGCTCAAATTTTTTCCGAACCCTCCGCCTTCGTCACCCACAACTGCGCCAGAATAATTCCCTTGCATCGCGGCAATAGCGCCAACGTCAACAGCACGATCAATGGCACGTAGATGGAAAGTGCCAGCCAAATCGGAGGCTCGACGTATTCCTCCACCGCCAGGATGACGGGTACCGTGAGGTGTCCGACGATCAGAATGGTCAGCCAAGGAGGCGCATCATCGGCGCGGAAATGGCCGTAGGCTTCACCGCACTTGGAGCAGCGGTCCACGATTTTGAGATAGTGATGCAACAAGCCTCCTTGGCCACAGCGTGGGCATCGCCCCAGCGCCCCTCTGATGAGCGCGCTCTGCGTCGACGGCTTCTGTTGGTCGGCCACTGTCATCGGATCATGCCTTGTTTGGTCGGCCAGCCGAAACTGGCGCAGGCCCCCTGCTCCACCGCCGTGACGAAAGCTGCGTTAGCGATTCGCACCTGTTCAACCCCATGGACCGAAATGGTCTTACGGCCCCGCCGCCGCAATACGCCGGTACTGCGCGTAGGCCGGTGTCCACATCTTGCTTCGAATCCGACGCCTGAGAAGGCCTTCGTCCATCTCGGCGGCCAGGCCCTCCTGTTGCGCTGTCAATGCGACCGCGCAGGCAACCTCAAAGGAGACTTCTCGCAGCGCCGCCACGGGCGGCAACAAACCGCCATCCGGATCGGTTGCCGCCGGCGATATCGTCGCGAGAGTTCTTGCTGCAGCCATGAACATGCCGTCGCTGATATGACGCGCCCGGGAAGCGATCGCACCGAGGCCGATACCGGGGAAAATATAAGAGTTGTTCGTTTGATCGAATTTGAAGAGCTTTCCATTCATTTCCACCGACGGAAACGGGCTGCCGACGCCAACTATGGCGCGTCCATCCGTCCAGGCGAGAAGATCCGCTGGATTCGCCTCGCTGTGCGAGCTCGGATTGGACAGGGGAAAAATGACCGGACGGCGAACCGCCGAAGCCATCGCACGAACGCTCTCCTCGTCAAAGGCTCCACGCTGGCCGGACACTCCGATCAATGCAGTGGGTCGAACATTCCTCACCACGTCGAGAAGACCGATCTTACCGTCGCGGCTCAAGTCCCACCCGCCTACATCCCCGGGAGAGCGGGCAAATCGCTTTTGGAATTGCGTCAAGTCTTGCATGCGATCCAACAGAAGGCCGTCCACATCGATCAGGAAAATGCACTGGTGCGCTTGCTGCACGGTAAGCCCCGATTCAGTCATCGCGCGGACCAGGAGATTCGCAATTCCACAGCCCGCGGATCCGGCTCCAAAGATGCAGACACGTTGCTGCGTCATGGGAATGCCCGACACGCGCAAGGCGGCCAGCAACGTCCCGGTGGCCGCCGCGGCCGTTCCCTGTACATCATCGTTGAAGGTGCAAAGGCGATCCCTATAACGATCAAGCAAACGGAATGCATTGATTTTTGCGAAATCTTCCCACTGAAGCAGAATATGGGGCCACCGCTCTCTGACTGCTGAAACAAATACGTCCACGAAGTCATCATATTTTTCACCGCGCACTCGCGGATGACGCCATCCGAGATAGAGCGGGTCTTTCAGACGCTCCTCGTTGTCCGTTCCGACATCGAGAAGAATCGGAAGTGTGGTCGAAGGATGTAGTCCTGCGCAGCAGGTATAAAGAGCCGTCTTCCCGATCGAGATGCCCATGCCGCCGACGCCCTGATCACCAAGTCCGAGAATTCTTTCGCCGTCAGTCACCACGATCACCTCGACCTGGTCGAAACGAGGATGCGCGAGAATGCGCCTGATCCGGTCTTGAAGCGGGACACTCAGAAAATATCCCCGCGGCCGGCGGAACATTCGGCTGAAGTGCTGGCATCCCAGGCCGACCGCGGGGGTATAGACGATCGGCAACATTTCCTCGAGATTGGCGACGAGAAGTGCATAGAACAGCGTTTCGTTGACATCCTGCAATTCTCTGAGAAAAACATGTCGTTCAAGATCGTTTGGCAAATCACGAAAAGCCGCCAGGCGCCGATCGATCTGTTCGCTCAACGTGGAGATATGCGGCGGCAATAGTCCATGCAGATCGAAGTCTTGCCGCTCTCCCTCGGTAAACGCGGTCCCTTTGTTGAGGGCCGAGTTCATCAGCAATTCATACCCGGTTTGGGAAACCTGAATTTCCCTGTCGCCTGACGTCGCATACTGGGCTGTGTTCGACATGCTCATCTACTCGTGGCGGCGGCTGCAACTCGAAGCATCATATGCCGCGGCAGGCGGCGCGGCCATGCGACTATGGATTTGAGGATGGATCAGACTGCTCAGTTACACTGAATGAAAATTCAATACAATCCGAGGCCACCGCGCCCTCGGGGCCCATTGCCTTTCTTGCCAATGACGCTTCCGCGGACATGAGCCGCATCAGAACCGCTTGCGCATGACGGCGAACTTCTGATGACCATAGCCGAGCTTCTCGTAGAAGCCGAGAACCACCAAATTGGTGAAGCGAAATTGAAGATGGATTTTCAGAGTGCCACGCCGCCGAAGCCATGCTTCGGCGGCCGGCATGATCGCGCGCCCGAAGCCCCGGCGCTGAACACTCGGATCGACACACAGATAATAGACCCAGCCGCGGCGCCCTTCGAAGCCGACCATGGCGCTGGCGACGATTCGACTGCTTTGCTTGCCTACCCAAATTGATGCTGTTGGAGTCCGACGGACAAGCTCTATACCGTGCAGCGGCACGCGACGCATTTGCGGTAGACATCATTCCGTCCTTCCGGCCGCGGCAGACAAACCTCGCCCCCGAAGTCGACGACCTGCCGAGGCGCGGCTGAGACAGGCGCCGGGGCAGGCCCAAGTCCCTCGCGGGGCCTTCAGCCGGACGCCGCGACCCCTTCCGGAACTGGGCAGCCCCTCCGGACGAGGTGTGCCCGTCGGCTTTGCCCATTCGTGCTGTGGTACTTTCCTCAGGCGGCGCCTCCGTCCGCTCGACCCCTATTGCCAGAAAACGCAGGAGGGATTCGGCCCCTTGGCCGATCTCGTTTTCGCGCTCCCTGTTTTCATTGGTGAATTCGAATTTGTTCTGCCAAAACGGAGGTATCATGATACTGCCGCTGAGCCAGCGCCCCGTAGGGTCGGCTCTCGTCGCCGCCCTTTGCCGTCGTCATGGCGGGCGCCCACAAGGGCGCCCCTACACATTCGATTTCGCCAGAACCCTATTGAGCGCCGGACCGTGGCAGCGCGAGAAATTTGATGTTCCAGACATCGCTAATGGTACTTGAGACAGAACTTTGCATGTAATAAACAACGTCTGTTTCCGAATCAGCGACCCGAGGGGCCAGCCATGATCACTGCCGCCCAGCTGCGTGCCGCGCGCGCACTTCTGGGTATTGATCAGCGTCAGCTGGCCGACCTTTGCGGCCTCTCGGTGCCGACCATTCAGCGGATGGAGGCGAGCGAGGACGTGATTCGCGGCAACGTCGACTCGCTGATGAAGCTGATCGCTGCTTTGGAAACGAGCGGCGTCGAACTCATCAGCGACGGTGGCGTGAGCCAAGGCGGAGGCCGCGGTGTGAGATTGAGGACGTCCGCCAAGGACCCGGACGCTCGCTTGGGAAAAGATTCAGCGCCGCCCGGTCCGCGGGCCGCATAGCGAGGGCACGATGCCGCTCGTCATTGCCTTGTCGTGCGTGGCCGCCCTCATCGGCACGGCGTGCCTCGGCGTCGCCATCAGCCGCACGCGCGGCGCAGGCGCGATCATCTACGGCCTGTGTCTCCTGACCTCGCTGGTGGCGCTCGCGGCCGCGCTCACCCAGCTCATGGGCGGCACCTCGGTGCCGGCGGCCGTCACGCTGCCGCTCGGTCTTCCGTGGCTGGGCGCAAATTTCCGCCTGGACATGCTGGCGGCGTTCTTTCTCGTGGTGGTCAATCTCGGGGCCGCCGCCGCAAGCCTCTACGCCATCGGGTATGGCCGGCACGAGGAAGCACCGGAGCGGGTGCTGCCGTTCTATCCGGCCTTCCTCGCCGGCATGAATCTCGTGCTGCTCGCCGACGACGCTTTCAGCTTCCTGGTGTCGTGGGAGTTCATGTCGTTGTCGTCATGGGCGCTGGTCATGGCCCACCACCGGGTCCGCGACAACGTCCATGCTGGATACGTCTATCTCGTGATGGCGAGCTTTGGAACACTCGCGCTTCTGCTCACCTATGGCCTGCTCGCTGGGTCGGATGGCAGTTATGCCTTCGCTGCAATCCGAGCGGACCATGCCTCAGCGGAAACCGCCGCCGTCGTGCTCTTCCTTGTGCTGATCGGTGCCGGGTCGAAGGCAGGGCTGGTGCCGTTGCACGTCTGGCTGCCGCTAGCGCACCCGGCAGCGCCGAGCCATGTCTCGGCGCTGATGAGCGGCGTCATGACCAAGGTCGCGGTCTACGGCTTCATCCGTATCGTCTTCGATCTCAGCGGCCCACCCGCCTGGTGGTGGAGCGTGCCAGTGTTGCTCCTCAGCGGCGCGACCGCAGTAATGGGCATGCTCTCCGCCGTGCTGCAGGGCGACCTGAAGAAGCTCCTGGCCTACAGCACGATCGAGAATGTCGGCATCGTGTTCGTCGGACTTGGCCTTGCGCTTGCCTTCAAAGCAAATGCGATGCCGGCCGCCGCCGCGGTCGCGATGACTGCGGCGCTGTTCCACGTTCTCAATCACAGCATTTTCAAGAGCCTGCTGTTC
>Ga0209069_10001527_pt1 | contig 11796 bp, 10 predicted proteins | sample Str013_2_FD_187202 | JGI IMG/M metagenome (GOLD analysis project Ga0209069, IMG submission 187202) | Freshwater sediment microbial communities in response to fracking from Pennsylvania, USA - Straight Creek_MetaG_SC_2013 (SPAdes) (version 2) | ecosystem: Environmental > Aquatic > Freshwater >...
ATGTAACACTAACGCCGCATATCGCTGGCGCATCAGTACGTACGGTGACTTATGCAGCAGGATTAGCCGCAGAAGAGGTGAGACGTTATCTCGCGGGCGAAGCGCTTGTGAATATTTGTTAGAGGTGTTGGATGACACATCTAGGTGCTGTTGATCTGATCGTCATTGGCGGCGGCGTAAATGGCGCTGGCATTGCGCGTGATGCAGCAGGCCGTGGACTTTCGGTGATTATGTGCGAGAAGGATGATTTGGGTGAGGGCACATCGTCACGGTCCGGTAAGTTGATCCATGGTGGTTTGCGCTATCTTGAATACTATGAATTTCGTCTGGTACGCGAGGCTTTGATTGAGCGCGAAGTGCTGCTACGCGCCGCACCTCACATAGTGTGGCCAATGCGGTTTGTGCTGCCGCATTCTCCAGAGCAACGCCCGGCGTGGCTGGTGCGGCTTGGGCTATTTTTATACGATCACCTTGGTGGACGAAAAAAACTTGCCGGGTGTAAAAAAATTGACCTACATCGTGATCCAGAAGGTGCCGCGATCAAAGAGCAATATAATCTCGCTTTTGAATATTCTGATTGTTGGGTGGATGATGCCCGTCTTGTGGTGTTGAATGCAATCGCCGCGCATGAGTTGGGTGCCAAGATTTTAGTGCGCACTGCGGCCATCTCTGCCCGCCGCGAAAGTAATTTGTGGCAAGTGACTTTCAGGAACTCCAAGGGCGAGCTATTCGAAGCCACTTCCAAGGCGTTGGTGAATGCGGCTGGGCCTTGGGTTGAGGATGTAATTAACGGCGTGGTGGGCAGCAATGCTTCACGCCGTGTTCGGTTGGTCAAAGGCTCGCATATCATTGTGCCGAAATTCTGGGATGGGCCACATGCCTATCTGTTTCAGAACATCGACAAGCGCGTCATTTTTGTTAACCCTTATGAAGGTGACAAATGTCTGATCGGAACCACCGATATTCCTTATTCCGGCAAGGCCGAGGATGTGATGATCGATGATAGCGAAATTCATTACTTACTCAGCGCCGTCAATCGCTACACAAAGAAGCAACTCACGCGTACTGATGTAATTGGCTCCTTCTCTGGTGTGCGGCCACTTTATGATGACAATTCCGAAAATCCATCGGCTGTCACGCGTGATTATGTTTTTGATATTGATGGCCAACCACCACTGCTTTCAGTGTTTGGTGGTAAGATCACGACCTATCGTAAATTAGCTGAACATGCCCTGCAAAAGCTCGAACCCTATTTCCCTGCGATGAAAGGCAATTGGACCTCAAAGGCTTTTTTGCCCGGCGGCGATTTGCCGAATGAGGATTTTGATATGTTCCTCAAAGCTGTTCGCAAAAAATATGCTTGGCTGCCGGATGTATTAGCGCTCCATTATTCGAGGCTCTATGGCAGTAGAATTGATCGACTGATCAGTGGCGCAAATTCCATCCAAAGTCTGGGCCAAAATTTTGGAGGCCAGCTCTACGAAGCAGAAATTCGCTATCTCCGCAACAATGAATGGGCCATAACTGCGGATGACATTTTGCAACGGCGCACCAAGCATGGTCTCAGCTTGACTGCGGAACAAAGACGTCTCTTGCAACAGTGGCTTACTCATTCGGATTAGCCCTAATTTTGATCGAGTCGATTGATCCCTGTCAGGTTATCCGTAGTTGAATCAAGAACAGATTGAACGATACCGAGATGGCCTCGTGCATCCCACGCCGAACGGCCGATTTGTTGGGCCCAGCGGTCGATTGTGGACTATCAATCTGCATGATACCCCTTCCATGCCAGTCGTGCTGTTCCGACTGCTGCTTCTTCACTATCTGGTTGCTGTATTGAAACACCAAGCTTCTTGGCCCTTATATGTACCCATGATCTATTCTTAGCACCGCCGCCCACGGTAAAAATGCGTTGCAATGATGGCCCGCCCAGTTCCGCCATACGGCGGTAAGCCATTTCCTCTACATTGGCCACGCCTTCCAACAGAGCCTGCAAAAATTGCTCATTACTTTCAGGTCGCGGTGACACGCGCGATTGCATCAACGGGTCATAGACTGGAAAGCGTTCACCAGTGCCTTGCAGCGGATAGAAATCAAAACCAGTAGGGTGCTCAATATCCATGTGTGGTTCCAAGGCCGCCATTTGGGCCGCATCAAAAAATTTAAGCAAGGCCGCACCACCCGAATTGGAAGCGCCACCCGGCAACCACAAATCTCCCATGCGGTGACTGTAGATTCCAAACTGAGCGGCAAAGATCGGCTTATTTGAAAGTAACTTGATTACCATAGTCGTGCCCAGTGACGTTACGCCATCACCGACTAAGTCTGCACCTGTAGCCAAAAAAGCGGCGCAGCCATCGGTGGTTCCTGCAACCGTTTTTGTTTCCTTTGTGAAACCAAATCTCTTTTGGATATCTGTACAAACATAACCGGTAACAGTGCCAATAGGTACGACCGTTGGAAGCAACTTCAAATCTAGTCCAACGGCCTCAATCCATGCAGGCCAAGTCTGTGTGATAGGATCGTAGCCCGTTTTGAGCGCATTGTTTTCATCGCTGGTATCGAACCGCCCCGTAAACTGCGATGAAATCCAATCTGCCTGATGCAGAATGCGTTTAACATTTTTATTGTTCTGAAATGCCAGCGCGCGACCAAGTGGCGATGTAACGCCATGAGCGGCTGTTTCGGGCGGCGCTATCTTCGCTATCAACTCGGAAGCGGAATTAGCTGAACTATCATTATACATGCTGGCGAGAGAGAGTGTTTCACCATTGCTGTTGATTGGTACAATAGTGCCCGACGTGCCATCCACGCTGAGCGCCACAACACGCTCGAACGCAATCTTGCTTCGCAAGTCATCAAGAACCTGACACACAGCTTCCCACCACAGTTCGGCTTTTTGCGTAATATGATTTTCATCGCGAATTGGAGCAGGCAGCGCTATTGTCGAAACAGCAACGGCTTCATGAGCGGCGTTAGTGGCCACAACGCGTACGCCCGAAGTACCTATATCAATGCCAAGTGCAAGGAGCTCGCTCATTTGGGTGTTCCAAATATATTTTCAAGGATAGTGGTGATAGCATGTCTTGAATTTACTGTCCGTGGCCAGATAAATTCAGACAAATGGCCGCTTGATTTAATTGCGTGTGCAGCAATAGGCTGTGCCTTGCGGGAAGCCATGAGAATAATCATTTCAGGTGCTTAATAAAGCGCCTATCGCGCCAGAGATTGCCAAAGTCAGTTATAGGTTTTCTTTTAAAAAAATTTCGATGCGGATGTTTTCCTGAGAGGCCAGAGGTTCGCGATTATCGCATCTCGCACGCAAGATACGCAACGCGCTGCGCACGACGTGGCCGGGGTTTTGGGCAATCACCGCATCAAGTTCGTCCAGCTTGAGGGCGTCTTCTGTGAAAGGTGTACGCTCGTGAGCAATGCGGATAATTTTTTTTGTGTCAGGATACTGTGTGATGACTTCTATTGGAATGCGCGCTTCTGAACTGATCACGTAAAAGCCGACGATATCGGGATAATTCCTGAAGGTGTTATCAATAATTCTTTGTGCCCTTGCATCGTCGCCATAGGTTTCTAGTGAAGGAAGAATGGTAATATTCGGAAAATGATTTGACATAACATTGTCGAATCCCAGGCGGCGCTCAATGCTGCTGAGTGATTGCATGGTTTCGGCGACCACGACAATTTTTCCGCTGCTTGATTGCAGGAATCGCCGCATCAGACTGCCCGCAGTGGCACCTGATGCGTAATTATCCGTCCCTACAAAATCATATTCTTTGGCGATGGGTTGACCGGACAGAAATTGCACGACCTTTATGCCGCGTTCACTGAGGCGGTTGATGGCATCGCGAACTTGCGGAGATTCAGGAATCATAATGGCCAAGCCACTATATTTTTCAGGATCGATATTGGATAAAAAATTAGCGGCGGCGTGAGGCTCATTCACCTCGATTTGTACTGCGGTAACAGCGACACGCTCAGCAGCGAACGCCTTATTGGCTTCTTCAATTTTATTGAGGAGTTCTCCTAAAAATTGATCACCCTTTGACGGTAAAACGAAGAGAAAAGAGTAGTTGCGACTTCTTGAAAGGTTGGCGGCTGATATGTCGCGAACGAATCCAATTCTTTCAGCTGCCTCGTTCACTTTGGTGATTGTCTTGGTTTGAACGCCGAATCTAGAATTAAGAACGCGGTCAACCGTTGCAAGGCTGACGCCAGCTGCGACTGCCAAATCCCTCGTTGTTGGCCCAACTTTGCCCATTCAATCTCCCGCCCGATCGGCTGTAATGCTAATCAATTTATCAGTAATTTCAAAGGGATTCAAATTTATAGGCACGTACCTCAAATTTCTCTTGCAATGAGGTACGTGCCTCATTATTAGATCAACTCAGAAATCCCGCGACATCGTCGGGATAAATGAGTTGCGCAATCAGTGCGTGACCGAACCGGGAGAGAGTAATTCTATGAAAAATAAGCTATTTAACACTGTCGCCGCCGTAGGCTTGCTGTTTGGCATCAATGCGATTGGCGCTACCAGCGCACAAGCTGCCGATTTGACGCTCTGCTGGGCTGCATGGGATCCTGCAAATGCTCTGGTTGAGCTGAGCAAGGACTTCGAAGCCAAATCCGGCAACAAAATGAAATTTGAGTTCGTGCCTTGGCCAAACTTTGCTGACCGCATGTTGAACGAGCTGAATTCCGGCGGCAAGCTTTGTGACCTGTTGATTGGTGACAGTCAGTGGATTGGTGGTGCTGCAGAGAACAAGCAATATGTGAAGTTAAATGACTTCTTCGACAAGAACGGCATTTCGATGAAAGACTTCATCCCCGCAACCGTTACAGGCTATGCAGAATGGCCAAAGAATACACCAAACTATTGGGCACTGCCTGCATTCGGTGACGTGGTGGGTTGGACTTACCGCAAGGATTGGTTCGCAAAGCCAGAACTCCAAGCTGAATTCAAGAAAAAATATAACCGCGATCTTGCAGTTCCAAAATCATTGGATGAACTGAAAGATATCGCGACTTTCTTCCAAGGTCGCGACATTGACGGCAAGAAAGTTTACGGCGCTGCCATCTATACCGAGCGTGGCTCCGAAGGCATTACCATGGGTGCCATGAACGCCCTTTATAACTTTGGTTTCCAATATGACAATCCAGCAAAGCCTTATGAACTTGAAGGGTTCGTCAACTCTGAGGGTGCTGTGAAGGGGCTTGAATTCTACAAGTCGCTTTATGATTGCTGCACCCCTCCGGGTGCATCGGATTGGTATATGGGCCAAGATATTGATGCCTATAAATCAGGTCAAGTTGCGCTTCAAATGAACTTCGCATTTATCTGGCCAGGTGTGAACGCAGATGCAAATGTGGGTGGCGACAAGTCTGGTTATTTCACAATGCCAGCAGGCCCCGGCGGGCATTTTGCGCAACTCGGCGGACAAGGTATTTCTGTTGTGGCCAATTCTGCCCATCAGGAAGAAGCTTTGGCTTACATCAAGTGGTTTGCACAAAAAGATGTTCAGTCGAAGTGGTGGACACTGGGTGGCTATTCGGCACTGAATTCCGTGGTCAATGATCCGGGTTTTGCCAAGAGCCAGCCTTATGCGCAAACCTTCTTAGACTCGATGGCAATCGTTAAGGATTTCTGGGCCGAACCAAGTTACGCATCCTTGTTGCAAGCAACGCAAAAGCGTTTCCATGATTATGTTGTAGCAGGCAAAGGCACAGCCAAGGAAGCGATGGACGGCTTGGTTGCTGATTGGACAAAAGTGTTCAAAGACGAAGGCAAAATGTAACCCATCAAGTGCCTCTCCTCCCGAGGCATCGTCGGAGCACAGGGTAGGGCAGAAACTCTGCCCTGTGCATCTGTCACTTTAATTTTCCAAAGGGCACAACATGTCGCCAACTCAATTCGAGCGCGCCGCTAAGGCGACGCCGCCAATGCTGGCTCAAAAAATCAGAGGACTCTCCGATCGCGCGATCGCTTGGATATTTGTTGCGCCGACGATTTTTCTATTGCTCGCCATTAATATATTTCCTCTGATCTGGACAATCCGCCTGAGTTTCACAAATTTCCGGGTTAATAGGCCCAATGCGGATGTTCAGTTTGTCGGTCTCGAAAACTATCGCCGCATTTTGTCAGATGCTGATATCTGGTTGACGATGCAAACCACCGCCCACTTTTTGATTTGGACAATCTTCCTCCAGGTCTTGATCGGCTTCTCGTTGGCCTATCTCATCAACAAAAAATTCCGCGGTAATGATTTATGGACCACCATCATCGTGTTCCCGATGATGTTAAGCCCAGCCGTTGTTGGAAATTTTTGGACATTTTTATATCAACCCCAAATTGGCCTCTTCAACTATGTTGTCGGCTTTCTCACACACACAGATCCATCAAGCTTCTCGATGATTGGCGATGTTAACCTGGCACCTTGGGCCATTGTTATCGTTGATACATGGATGTGGACGCCATTTGTGATGTTGATTTGTTTGGCAGGTTTGCGCTCAATTCCCAGCAGCATATATGAAGCGGCTGAATGTGACCGCGCCAGTAAATGGCGGCAATTTTGGACAATTACATTGCCCATGGTGTTACCGTTTCTGATGCTGGCGGTGTTGTTTCGGGGCATCGAAAATTTCAAGATGTTTGACCTCGTCGTCCAACTAACAGGGGGCGGGCCAGGGTCAATTACCGAACTGACGTCAATCAATTTGAAGCGCGAAGCTTTTGAAAAATGGCGCACAGGCTATTCCTCCGCCTATGCCGTTATCCTCTTCGTCACAGTTTTTGGGCTCGCATCAATTTACGTTAAAGCGTTGAATAAGGTCAAAGAAAGATGAGCAGTTATTCAATTACTGAGCCCTCCAAGCGCCAGAAGTGGTTCGCAGGTTCGCTTGTTATTTTTTACGCCGTGGTAACACTCATGCCACTGCTGTGGATTATCGCAACTGGCTTCAAAAGCCCGTCTGATGCCATTGCCTATCCGCCGAAGGTGTTATTTCAACCCACGTTAGAAGGTTATGTAAACCTGTTCACCACGCGCACACGGGCAACGCCAGAAATGTTGGTTCAGGCAGGCGAGCCCAAGACTTGGTATGACCGCATCGTCCGCCAATATGACATGGTGATCGCAGGCCCTTCGCGGTATGGCGAGCGCTTTATGAACTCAGTTATCATTGGCTTTGGTTCAACATTCTTTGCAATCGTTCTCGGCACGGCAGCGGCTTATGCATTCTCACGCTTTAGAATTCCGCTGAAGGACGATTTGCTGTTCTTCATTCTTTCAACACGCATGATGCCGCCAATAGCAGTTGCCATTCCCATTTTTCTGATGTTCCGACAATTGGGCCTAAGCGACACGCATCTTGGTATGATCTTGCTCTACACCGCAATTAATCTGTCGCTATCAGTCTGGTTGATCCACGGGTTTATCAATGAAATTCCCGTTGAATATGAAGAAGCAGCACTCATTGATGGCTACACCAGGTTCCAAGCTTTCTACAAAGTTGTTCTACCTCAAGCTACGACTGGAATTGCCTCCACCGCAATTTTTTGCCTTATTTTTGCATGGAATGAATATGCCTTGGCGGCCCTTCTGACGTCAGGAACGGCGCAGACGGCCCCGCCTTTTATTCCAACAATTATTGGTAATGGCGGCCAGGATTGGCCTGCTGTTGCTGCAGGTGCAACGATCTTCTTAGTGCCTGTTATGGTGTTCACAATCTTGCTGCGCAAAAATTTGCTGCGCGGGATAACATTCGGGGCGGTGCGCAAATGAGTTCATTCTTAAATGGGTTAAAGCGGTTGCGCCGTGGTGCTTGGGAAATGTTGGCTTCTATCCTGATTGCTTTGGGTGTTGTGATGATGATGCAGCCCTTTGCACTGTCGCTTTTCAGCTATTCATTTCTTGTGACACTTATTGGCACTGTGATGTTTATCATCACAAGTCATTTTCCGGAGTAATCATGGCGCAAATTAAAATCAAAAATCTGCGCAAAGATTTCGGCACGTTCAATGCCGTCAAATCTTCGACGTTCACAATTGAAGATGGTGAGTTTTTCATGTTGTTGGGCCCATCTGGCTGCGGCAAGACCACGACGCTTCGTATGATGGCTGGGCTTGAACTTCCGACCAGTGGCGAAATTTATATTGACGGTGAAGAGGTGGGGCAAAAGCCTGCGAGCAAGCGCGACATTGCCTTTGTGTTTCAGCTCTTCGCGCTTTACCCCCACATGAATGTTGGTAAAAATATTTCTTACCCGCTTCTGAGCCAGGGCATGCCGAAAGACCAAGTGAAAAAGCGTGTGGCTGAAGTTGCAGAAATTCTTGGTATCACAGACATACTCAAAAAGCCTGTTGGCGGACTTTCTGGTGGTGATAGACAACGCGTAGCACTTGGCCGGGCCATTGTGCGAGAACCAAAGGCGTTCTTTATGGATGAACCATTAGGAGCGCTGGATGCAGAGTTCCGCGAGCATATGTCGGAAGAGTTGCGTGCCCTTCACAACCGCATGGGTGCAACAACCGTTTATGTAACGCACGATCAATTGGAAGCCATGCAGATGGGGGACAAGATTGTGGTGATGAATCACGGTTCAGTTGAACAATTTGGCAGACCGCAAGAAATCTATGATTGGCCTGCAACGATGTTTGTGGCAAATTTCCTCGGCTCACCGTCGATGAACTTTCTGCGCTTTGAAGGCATGGTTGGCACACACAAGTCCAACATTGAAATGAGCGGCATTGATTTTGAAATTCCAACAACGTTGGAAGGTGCAAAAGGCAAACTTGCAATCGGCATACGTCCTGAGCACATTAAATTTTCTGACAAGTCGCAGTTTAGGGGCGAAGTGTTGGCCACTGAATATTTAGGCACAACGCAAATTGTGACACTTACAACACCAAATGGCGATGTGAAGGTGCGCACGGATGCGTCTGGCAAAATAAAGACGGGCGAAAAGATCGGATTAAGTTTTGATCCGCGTACTGTTACGATATTTAATGCTGAAAACGGCAAAGCACTTCTGTCGAATGCTAATCACGGGGTATTCAATCGTGGCTGAGGTTATTCTGAAAAACATCACCAAGAAATTCGGCGATGCCGCAGCCCTCAGTAACGTCACAATGATCATTCCCAATGGTTCTTTTGTGGTCTTGTTGGGGCCCACTGGCGCTGGTAAAACCACAACACTTCGCATGGTATCAGGTCTTGATAAGCCTGATGCAGGTGATGTTATGATTGGTGGTCATTCCGTGGCTGGCTTGGCACCCGCCCAGCGTAACGTTGCCATGGTATTTCAGCAATATTCGCTCTACCCGCATCTCACCGTGCGCGAAAACTTGGCGTTTCCATTGAAATCCCCACTTCTCAAAACACCTATTGCAGAAATTGATCGCAAAATTAAAGAAGTTGCAGAAGTTCTCCAGATTTCTCATAAACTAGATAATAAGGCGACCGCGCTTTCGGGCGGAGAGATGCAACGTGTTTCGATTGGTCGTGCACTGGTTCGCAACCCGACGATCTTTTTAATGGATGAGCCACTCAGTTCGCTAGACGCAAAGCTCAGAGCCGACTTGCGCATTGAACTGAAACGTATTCAAGCAAAGTCGGGGGCAACTTTGCTTTATGTCACTCACGATCAGATTGAGGCTATGACAATGGCCACACATGTGGGTGTCCTTGAGCATGGAAAACTTGTTCAGTTTGGAACTCCAAGGGAAATTTATGAAAATCCTGTGAGCATCTATTCGGCCAGCAGATTGGGTCAGCCACGCATTAACCTTCTGCCGGCGACAGTATTTGGCGGTGCGCCAAGTCGTGCTTCGCAAATTGGTCTGCGCCCAGAGCAAATTGTGCAAGGTGAGGGTGAAGAAAGTTTTGTAAAACGGGTTGAACATTTAGGCGATCAAACGCGCTTGCACCTTTCTTTTAAGAACCATAATTTAATAACGGTTACTGATGCACACACAAAATTGGTAGAAGGCGATATTGTAAGAATACGGCCTGAAAGACCGTTTTACTTCGATGACGCTGGCATTCTTGTGGTGTGAACCGAAATAAATGAAGGGGAAGTTTTGATGGCGCAGTTCGTAAATAAAAAAGAAGACATCGTTACCGATGCAATTGATGGTGTCATCGCGGTCTCGGGCGGCAAGCTGGCAAGGCTTGATGGATATCCACATATTCGCGTTGTGGTGCGAAATGATTGGGACAAAACAAAAGTTGCTTTGGTATCGGGCGGCGGTTCTGGGCATGAACCCGCACATGCAGGTTTTGTAGGGCAGGGCATGTTGACAGCCGCAGTCTGCGGCGATGTGTTTGCATCGCCTTCCGTTGATGCTGTTCTGGCGGGAATACTTGCCGTAACAGGCCCGGCAGGTTGCTTGCTTATTGTTAAAAACTATACTGGCGACCGATTGAATTTTGGTCTGGCGGCTGAGCGCGCACGCGCCTTCGGACTCGATGTTAGCATGGTGATCGTCGATGATGATATTGCCTTGCCCGAACTTCCTCAAGCGCGGGGCGTTGCTGGAACATTGTTTGTTCATAAGATTGCTGGTGCACTCGCGGAGCAAGGTGCATCTCTCGAAGTGATCACAAGTGCTGTCGATCATGTCATAGCTTCAACTCTCACGATCGGTATGTCGCTCGACACATGCACAGTGCCAGGATCACCAAAAGAAGATCGCATTCCAAAAGGTAAAGCTGAGCTTGGGCTGGGCATTCACGGCGAAGCTGGCGTTGAACAGATTGATTTTAGTGGTGCAAAAGCTGCCATGGAAGCTGTCCTAAACAAATTGTCGGCTGCCATGTCGGACCAACCCCACGTCGCGCTTTTAAACAACTTGGGCGCAACATCTGTTCTCGAAATGAGTATACTTGCAAAAGAATTGGTGAACTCTCCGATTGCGCAAAAACTGAAATGGATTATCGGACCTGCAACGATGATGACCTCGCTCGATATGCATGGTTTTTCGCTTTCTGTGTTCCCTGCAAATGCCGCCGAATTAGTGCTGCTGAAGGCAGTAACATCATTGTCTGTTTGGCCAGGTGTGAATGCATTATCGCCCGTAAAAATTATTAATCTTCCTGATGGTTTAAAACCAATCAAGCCACTGTCTTCGAAACATAAGGAAACCCGCGAATTCGTTATTAAATGCTGCGAAATTTTGATCCGTTCCGAAACCGATCTCAATGCCTTGGATGCCAAATCTGGAGACGGCGACACGGGATCGACGCTTGCAGGTGCGGCGCGTGCGTTAATTTCCAACATAGACAGCTTACCACTTGCCGACCACACACAATTATACCGCGCTATTGGCCAAGAATTGAGCCAGACGATGGGTGGGTCATCTGGTGTGTTGCTGGCCATATTTTTTGCCGCAGCGGGAGATGCCGCTTCGAGTGGCTTGACGATGACTGAATCAATGAAAGCCGGTCTAGCTCGAATGCAGCAAATCGGTGGTGCAAAACTTGGCGACCGCACGATGGTGGATGCGCTGTTGCCGGCACTCGATCAGCTCGACCACAGTATCGGCTCTGCTGCTATGGCTGCACGAAAGGGAGCTGTGCACACGGCGTCGATGTTAAAAGCAAATGCTGGTCGAGCCTCCTATATTAATGCACAGCAACTCGAGGGGCATATTGACCCCGGCGCTGAAGCTGTTGCGAGGATCTTTGAACATTTGAGAGGTTAGCGTCTTGAATTGTATGAGTGCAATTTTGCGCTAAATTCCATCTGGAGTTATCCTGAGATGGTGGAGGGACGATTGTTCTTAAG
>Ga0209069_10001529_pt1 | contig 11792 bp, 9 predicted proteins | sample Str013_2_FD_187202 | JGI IMG/M metagenome (GOLD analysis project Ga0209069, IMG submission 187202) | Freshwater sediment microbial communities in response to fracking from Pennsylvania, USA - Straight Creek_MetaG_SC_2013 (SPAdes) (version 2) | ecosystem: Environmental > Aquatic > Freshwater >...
GGCCAGGCGGCCCCCAAGAGTCGGTCCCGTGAGCGAGCCGCGGTGGATGCAGGCGGTCGTGTTCGAGGCGCCCGATCGCTTCGCCGTGGCCAGCGTCCCGGTCCCGGAGCCGGCGGAGGGCCACGCCCTCATCCGGGTCGAGGCGTCGATGGTCTGCGCGACCGACCGCAAGATCCTTGCCGGGCGGTTCCCCGGGACCAGCTTCCCGCACGTCCCCGGGCATGAGTTCTCGGGTACGGTCGTCGCGCTGGGCCCCCGCACGGACGGCCCGCCGCCGACGACCCGGGTCGGCGTCGAGGTCCACGTCGGCTGCGGGACCTGTGATCGTTGCCGGGAAGGCCTCTACAACCTGTGCCGGAATTATGGGAGAACGGAGACCGGTCACGCCCACGTCGGCTTCACGATCGCGGGTGGGCTGGCGGAGTTCGCCAGCGTGCCGACGGCGGCGCTGCACCCACTTCCTGACTCGGTCTCCACGGCCGACGGCGCCTGGACCGACAACCTCGGCGTGGCGCTCTGGGCCCTCGAGCGCGGGCGCCTCCGCGCGGGGGAGTCGGTCGTCGTCATCGGACCCGGTGCGATCGGCCTGTGTGCCGCCCAGCTGGCCCTCGCGAGCGGCGCCGGCCTGGTGACCATCGTCGGCCGCGGAGAGCGGCTCGCCCTCGCCGCCCGCTTCGGGGATGCGATCGTGGACGAGGGCGACGCCGCTTCGCTCGCCGGTTCGGCCGACCTAGTCGTCGAATTCGCCGGAACCGCGGATGCGGCACGCCTCGCGATCGCCTCTGCCCGTCGGGGAGGTCGGGTCGTCCTCGGCGGGGCGACGGGCCAGGGAGTGGAGCTCTCGGGCATCGACCTCTCGACCATCGTCCGGGGCCACCTCGACGTGCTCGGTTCCGTGGCGAACCCGATGGGCGTCTCCGGACGGGCCCTGCGTGTGCTCGCGCGCGGCGGCGTCGACGTAGCCAGCCTGACGACGCACCACTTCCCGTTGGCGCGGTTCGCCGAGGCCTGGTCAGCGTTCATCGAGCGCCGCGACGGCGCGATCCGCGTGATGCTGACCACGTGATGGCAAACGGCTCCCCATCGAGCGGGCGACCGCGCTCGAGCTGCAGTGCGTGATGACGATGGTCGCGCCAGTCAAGAGCGGATCCCGTTCGAAGGAGTTCGTCCGTGGCCATTGAATCGACGAATCGCGTCCAGCTCGCCGTCTCACATTGGAAGCCCCGTTTCGTCGCCAACGGGATCGACGTGAACGACTTCGAGCGTGTCCAGGCCGCGACGACCCTGTGGGCGGACTGGGCGCCCAACTGGAAGGCCGTTGGCGACATGCATCGAGACCGGGCCGAGGAGGCAGCCGGTCGGGGCCATTTCGTGAGCGCCACAGATGCATTCCAGCGCGCCGCGTGGTCCTACCATCTCGGGAAGTTCCTGTGGTTCGAGGATCTGAGCCTCCATCTCGAGATGGGCGCCCTCGTCAACACGATGTATGCGCGCGCCCTCCCGCACCTCGACCCGCCCGGCGAACGGCTGGATATCCCGTTCGAGGGCACGACGTTTCCCGGCAACCTGCGCCGGCCACGGGATGTCGCTCGTCCGCCGGTCGTGCTCCTCGTCCCTGGGCTCGATTCGGTCAAAGAGGAGTTGTTCTCGATGGAGCAGGACTTCCTCCGGCGCGGGATGGCCACCATCACGGTGGACGGCCCGGGCCAGGGCGAGAGTGCACCACGCTTCCCGATCCGGGCCGACTGGTCGAGCGTCGTTCGGCCGATCATCGACGTGCTCTCCGGCCGCACGGACGTGGACGCCGGTCGGGTCGGGCTGATGGGGATCAGCATGGGCGGCATCTACGGCCCCCTTGCGGCGGCCAGGGAGAAGCGGATCAAGGCGCTCGTGGCGCTCGCGGGCCCCTACGACCTGTCCGAGTGTTGGCCCGCCCTCAACGAGCTCACCAGGGCCGGCTATGTGTTCTACACGAAATCGGGGGACGAGTCGGAGGCGTTCGAGAAATCGAAGACCCTCGCCCTGCACGGCGTGCTGGCGCACGTCGACCAGCCGATGCTCGTCATCCATGGCGCGAGGGATCGCCTATTCCCGCCCGAGCAGGCGGAACGGATCGTCGCCGAAGCCCCGGATGCGACCCTGCTCATGTACCCCGACGGGAACCACGTCTGCAACAACATCACGTACAAGTACCGGCCCGCGATGGCGGACTGGATGAGCGAGCGATTGGACCGATGACCAGCGAGCTCGAGTCGATCAACCCCGCGACAGGAGCGCTCCTGGCCAGCTTTCCTGCGTTCACACCAGACGAGGTGGAGGTGGCGATCGCCGAGGCCGACGCCGCCCAGGAGGTCTGGCGGCGAACCTCGTTCGCGGAGCGCGCAACGGCGATGCGCCGGCTCGCGGCGCATCTGCGCGGACGGCGTGATGAGTATGGCCGCCTGATCACGCTCGAGATGGGCAAACCGATCGTCGAAGCCGTCGCCGAGATCGAGAAATGCGCCTGGGCCTGCGAGTTCTACGCGGACCGGGCTGCGAGCTTCCTCGGCGACCAGGTCGTCGCGACGAGTGCGAGTCGGAGCCTCGTGGCCTTCGAACCGCTCGGGGTCGTCCTCGCGATCATGCCCTGGAACTACCCGTTCTGGCAGGTCATCCGGTTCGCCGCTCCCGCTCTCATGGCCGGCAACGGTGCCCTCCTCAAGCACGCTTCGAACATCCCGCAGTGCGCACTCGCCGTCGGGTCGGCGTTCGAGGAGGCGGGCTTCCCGCGCGGCCTCTTCCGGACCCTGCTGCTCGTCGGAGCCGACGTCGAGCCCGTGGTCCGCGACCGACGGGTGCGCGCCGTGACCCTGACCGGCAGCTCCGACGTGGGCGCGCGCGTCGCGGCCCTCGCCGGATCGGCACTCAAGAAGACGGTGCTCGAGCTGGGCGGGTCGGACTCGTTCATCGTCCTCGCCGATGCCGACGTGGCCGCCGCGGCGGCGACAGCGGTCCGTGCCCGGAACCAGAACACCGGCCAGTCGTGCATCGCGGCGAAGCGCTTCCTGATCGCCGATGCGATCGCCGACGAGTTCGAGGAGCGTTTCGCCCAGGGGGTCGGGTCGCTCCGCCTCGGCGACCCGCTCGACCCGGCCACGCAGGTCGGCCCGCTCGCGCGCTCGGACCTTCGCGAGACGCTCGAGCGACAGGTCGAGGAGTCGGTCCGCGAGGGCGCGAGGATCCTCGTCGGCGGCCGGCGACAGGATGGGCCGGGCAGCTTCTACGAGCCGACGGTCCTGGTGGGCGTCCGCGACGGGATGCCCGTCCTTGCCGAGGAGACGTTCGGCCCGGTCGCGGCTGTGCGGCGCGTCGCCGACGCCGAGGAGGCGGTCGCCGTCGCGAACGGCTCCGACTACGGCCTTGGTGCCGCCATCTGGACCGGCGACGTCGCTCGGGGCGAAGCCCTGGCGCGAACGATCGAGTGCGGCGCGGTCTTCGTGAACGGGATGGTCGCGTCCGACCCACGGCTGCCCTTCGGGGGCGTGAAGCAGAGCGGCTGGGGGCGCGAGCTCGGGCCGTTCGGGATCCGCGAGTTCACGAACATCCAGACGATCTGGATCGGACCGGAAGTCGCCCCGGCAGGTCCGGCCGCGGAGTAGCGCCGGGCGGATCGGTCCGTAAATCCGGCCTTGGCGAGCCTCTACACAGCAACACCCGGAGGGAGAGCACATGACCTTGGCGATGAGCCAGCTCGAGCTTTCGGCCGATCAAAGGCTGATGCAGAAGACCACGCGCGAATACGTTGACCGGATCGTCATCCCGTTCATCAAGGCGAACCGCGAGCGCGAATGGCTGTTCGAACCGGACCAGCGACTCCCGAGGAGCATCCTCGAGGAGGCCGACCGCGCCGGCCTCCGGGGCCTCGGGGTACCCGAGGCGTACGGCGGCCTGGAGCTGGACCCGGGAACCGAGGCGCAGACATTCGCGGTGATCGCCACCGAACTCGGACGGGGTGACGCTGGACTGGCCGACAAGCTGGCCCAGGGATGGAAGGTCTCGGTGCTCCTGCGAAATGTGGCGCCCGAGCATCTCCAGGCGCACTGGTTCCCCCGCTACATGGCAGATCCCTCGTTCCTCATGGCCCATTGTCTGACCGAACCGAAGGGGGCATCCGACCGCTGGCTGCCCTACAACGTCCCCGAAGCGAACATGGACACCAGGGCGACGTTCGCCGACGGCCACTGGACGATCAACGGCCGCAAGCAGTACATCAGCAACGGGTATGACGCCTCGCTCTATGTCGTCTACGCCAACACGGACCCGACGGTCGGGATGCTCCAGGGCACGAGCAGCTTCCTCGTCCCGCGCGACACCCCGGGGCTGACCGTCACGCGCTGCAACGAGACGATCGGCGGCAGGTACATGAACAACGGCGAGATCACCTTCGAGGACTGCCGGGTGCCCGAGGACCACCTTTTGGTGCGCGGCGAAGCCCTGGGGAAGGCCGGGGTCTACTTCCGACCAGGGAAGATCCTCCAGGCGGCCAAGAACCTCGGCACCGGCATCGCCGCCTTCGAGGACACCGCGACCTTCGTCCAGCAGCACGTGCAGGGCGGCAAGGTGTTGATCAAGCACCAGGCCGTGGCGCTCCGGCTCGCCCGGATGGCCACAAAGCTGGACGCCGTCGGCGCATTCCTCCACCGTGCCGCGCGGGCGGTGGACGAGAACGCGGCCGACACGGAGAAGCTCTGCAACATGGTCAAGGTCTTCGCCTCGGAGGAGATCTTCGACGTCTGCCGCGACGCGCTCGAGCTGCACGGCGGCCATGGGTCGATGCTCGACGTCGGGATCGAGAAGTACCTGCGCGACGCGGCGGTCTACCTGCACATGGACGCCACCGCGGACATCTCGGCATTCAAGATCGTCAAGGCGATGTTCCCGGAGACGGCCGGCGCATACGCGGGCCCCGAGTGATCGGCAGGCGAACGGCGGTCATGGATCCACGTCTTCGGTCAGTTCCAGCAGCGCGACGGTCAACGCGCCTGTGACCGTTGGAGGAGAGGGCCGCGGGTACGACCGCGTCCGCATGGCGTGGCACTCGGAGAGTCCAGGGCCCGCGGTTGGTGGTTTTGGCTCGAAGATGGGCTTCCTGTCCCCGGCGCCACTGTGGATAACTCGATTGTCACCAGCCGAGACCCGGCGCTATAGTCGGGCGACCGGGCAAGAGGCACGGGAAGCGTTCTTCCCACCCGCGCATCGTCCCACTCAGACGCATCACCGCCGCGTCTGGGACCCGTGACGAGATCGGTCCTCCCGCGCTGTAACGAGCCCGCGTCCGTCGGAGGAACTCGTCATGGCACACCCGACCATCGAACGGCTGCACGACGTCGAGCGCTTGCAGGAGCGGGTCCAGGGCACGGTGATCCTGCCCGGAGATGACGGGTACGAGGACGCTCGACGCGTCTACAACGCGATGATCGACAAGCGGCCGGCGGCCATCGTCAGATGCGCGGGCGCCGCGGACGTCGTCGCCACAGTCGACTTCGCACGGGAGAACGCACTACCGATCGCGGTCCGTGCTGGCGGGCACAGCGTGCCGGGCTTCGGCACCGTGGACGATGGCGTCGTGGCCGACCTGTCCGGGATGCGCGCAGTCCACGTCGACCCGGAGAAGCGGACCGCTCGGGCCGAGGGCGGGACGACCTGGGGGGTCTTCAACGAGGCCACGGGAGCGCACGGCCTGGCCACGACCGGCGGGATCATCTCGACGACCGGCGTGGCCGGACTGACCCTTGGCGGCGGGATCGGCTATCTCGCTCGCGGCTTCGGTCTGTCGTGCGACAACCTCGTCTCCGCGCAGATCGTGACCGCCGACGGCCGGACGGTCACCGCATCCGATCGCGAGAACGCCGACCTCTTCTGGGCGATCCGCGGCGGCGGCGGCAACTTCGGCGTCGCGACCGAACTCGAGTTCCGGCTGCATCCAGTCGAGACCGTCTACGGCGGACCGATGTTCTTCGATATGAAGGACGCCGGAAACGTCCTGCGCTTCTTCCGCGACTTCATCAAGGACGCTCCCGAGCAGTTCGGTGGGTTCCCCGCATTCCAGATCGCTCCGCCCCTGCCGTTCATCCCGGAGGATCGGCATGGCGAAACGTTCCTGGCCTTCGTGGCCTGCTGGGCCGGGCCGATCGAGGCAGGCGAGCGCGCCCTCAAGCCGCTCCACGACGTCGCCGAGGTGGTGGCGGAGGCTGTCGGTCCCATGCCATATCCGGCGCTGAATGGCGCGTTCGATGCGCTGGTGCCGGCAGGTCTGCAACACTACTGGAAGGCGAATTTCGTCGACGAGCTGACCGACGACATGATCGCCGCGCACCTCGCTCACGGACCCAGGGTCCCGACGGTCAACTCCACGGTCCACATCTACCCGATCAACGGCGCCTGTCAGCGGGTTGCTCCCGATGCGACCGCGTTCGCCTATCGGGACGCGAACTTCGCGCCGGTCATCGCGGGGATGTGGCCCGACCCGACGCAGAACGAGGCGAACATCCGCTGGGTGAAGGACTACTACGCGGCCACGGCACCACTGTCCGAGGCGGGCGGGTACATCAACTTCATGGCCGGCGACGACCAGGACCGGATCAAGGCGAACTACCGTGGCAACTACGATCGACTCGTCGAGGTCAAGCGCCGCTGGGACCCGGACAACCTCTTCCGGGTCAACCAGAACATCAAGCCCTGACCCGACGGCCGGGCAGCCCTCCCAGCGGGGCAGGCTCGATGGCGCGGAACATAGTGGCAGAACGTGCGCCGGGAGACCGCAAGGGCCGGTCGAGGATGCAGCTGACGCCCCGCTCGTGCCGAGTCGAGCGTGAGTCGGATGCGACTGGCGCCAGGCCGGGACCACGATCGTCGTCGGGTCGGCCATAGCGGTCCGCCCATGCACGTCCTGCCATCCGGCCCGGGCGAGCCGGGGCGCCCAGCTGCTCCGGACGTCGTGTCATCCGGCCGTGGGCGCTACCTGGTCACCTTCAACGACATACTCGTGCTGTGAGACAGGCTGCCGCTGACACCGTTGATGGACAGGGTGTATGTCTGCCGCGAGGTCGTCGAGCGAGTCTTGATCGTCAGGCTGGCTGACGTGCCGGTCGCCGGGTTGGGGCTGAATGTCACGGTCGATCCCGATGGCTGGCCGGTGAGGCTCAGCGTGACAGCCCCGTTGAACCCGAACGCCGGCGTTATCGTCACGGTGTAGGTCGCCGTTGCGCCGCGGCTGACCGATTGGCTCGGCGGGCTGACCGAGAGCGAGAAGTCGGGTGGCGCGCTCGTCACAGTCACGCTGGCCGTGCCGCTGACGCTGCCGCTCGAGGCGGTCACCGTGAACGGCCCGCCTGCGGTCGAGCCGGCGGTGAACAGCCCGGATGAAGCGTTGATCGTGCCGCCGCCGGTCACCGACCAGGCGAAGGCGGGCTGCGGGCTCATGGCCTGACCGAACTGGTCTTTGCCCGAGGCGGTGAACTGCTTCGTCCCGCCAGTCTGGACCGAGGCGTTCGCCGGGGAGACGCCGATCGTGGTCAGGGCGGGCGACGCGGTCGGACCTGCGAGGCTGCCGCGACCGGTCGGGCCATCCCAGCCGACCCCCGCAGTGCACAGCACCGACGGGCTGCACGTCCCGTTCGCGCCGGAGGTGACGTCGGAATACGGCGTGCCTGCGGCCCAGGCGTACTGGCCCGCGAGATTCGACACGCTATAGCCACCCTGCAGCGCGTACAGGGCCGCGATGAGCGGCGACGACAGGCTCGTACCGCCGAAGACCCAGTACCCGGTCACTCCGCTGTAGGTCGTGTAGGTCCCGAGTCCCGAGTTGGGGTCGGCGTCGGCCGACAGGTCGGAGATGGCCTTTTTGCCCGCGCACGGGTTGCCGGAAATGCTCTGCCACGCCGGTGCGCTGTTGTACCTGGAGCATCCGCTGCCGGTACCCGCCCAGGCGGCCTCCGAGGACCGGACGCCGGTGGCATCGACGGAGAGTGTCGTGCCACCGACCCCGATGACATTGGTCGCCGACGCCGGGAACAAGGGCCCGAAACCACCGTCACCCGCAGACGCCGTGACCGCGATGCCCTTCATTGCGGCGTTGTCGTAGGCCGGGGCGATTGTTCCCGGGTAGTCGCCGGAGACTCCGTAGCTGTTCGAGATCGACCGCACATGTGCGGTATTCGAGGCCGTCGTCACGGCCGTCGCGAGGTTCGCCACCGAGGACGATGTCGCTTCCAGAAGCAGGATGCTGCACATCGGACAGACGGCCGACGCGGCCTGCAGATCGAGGTCGATCTCGTTCGACCAGCCGGCGTCGGCGGACGGCAGCGAGGTGCCGCCCGTCTGGTTGGTCTTGGTGAAGCAGGGGCTGCCGGCCGAGCTCGTCAAGGTGGTGAGCGTGGCCAGCGAGCAGCTCTGGATCGCGGGCAGCCCCGAATCAGTGCGGAACCTGGTGAGGTTCGCGAATGCACTCGGGTCGTCGTAGGCATCGACGATGGCGACCACCAGCGACGGATCGCCCTCGGCGGTCAACCCGTACGCGGTCCGGATGCTCGTCCCGGTGACGTAATCGACCCGAGCCGCAGCGGCGGCATCGGCGAGGGCCTTCTTCGTTCGGGTCTGGTACGGGTGGCCGTCGACGTAGAACGACCGAGCGACGCTGGTGCAGTGCGCCTTGCCCGCTCCTGGTTGGCCGCAGACGTGGGCATCCCGATGGCTCCAGCTCGGGGCCTTGGCGGCCGCCGGCGCCGCTCCGACGACGGACAGGAGGAGAAGGGACCCGGCGACGACCGCCGCGAGCCGTTGGCCGAACGTGATCATCGACGTGCCCTTCCGTCTGCTCGTCACGGCCCTGGATGATGGACCAGCGGACGAGACGTGAGCAACGCGAGGATGATGCGTCGAGAGATGAACGAGGTCAAGGTCTCCGGACCTCACATGTGGACCTCGCAGCGAGCCGCGACAGCGCGCAGGATCCGGTCGAGTGACGCTCGGCCGGTAGAGTACGGCGCATGGACAGATACGGGATCGCGGAGGCGGCCGAGCGAGCCGCGGCCGGCGTCGAGGAACTGCGCCAGCTCGTCGAGCTGGGGATACTCCAACCAGAGCACAGAACATCCTTGCGAAGAGGGGCCTGCACGACCCCCTCGAACAGTCGTCGGCGATGTGCTTCCTCGACATCACCGGCTATACCCGCCTCTCCCAGGAGCGCGGGGACGCAGCCGCCGCGGACCTCGCGACCTCGCTGGCGCGACTCGTGGAGCGGACGTCGGTCAAGCACGGGGGACGACCGGTGAAGTGGCTGGGCGATGGGGTCATGTTCTTCTTCCCGCGGCCGGGTCCGGGTGTGGTCGCAGCTCTGGAGATGGTGGCCGGCGTCGCCGATGCGGGGCTTCCGCCGGCACATGTCGGTCTGCACGCGGAGCCGGTCGTCTTCCAGGAGGGCGACTACTACGGCCAGACGGTGAACATCGCAGCACGCATCGGCGACTACGCCCGACCGGGCGAGGTCCTCGTGAGCCAGGAGGTCGTCGATGCCTCGGGTGGGTCGGAGCTCGCGTTCCGCGAGATCGGGCCGGCGGAACTCAAGGGCGTCTCCGGCGCCATGCGGCTGCACGCGGCGTCTCGTCCCGACTGAGCCGGACGAGCCGTCGTGGGCTCTCACCCATTCGGTGCTAGTGTCGGCATGGCTCGGGACCCTGCCAGGGGCGTCTCCCCGACCGCGCGCGCACCGGAGAAGCTGCCACGTGACGCGGTTCTGCGAGCATTTCGAGGCTGACAGCCCGCTCGAACCCCCGCTCGACGTCTGCTCGTCGTGCCTGGAGATCGGCGCCAGCTGGGAGCACCTCCGCCAATGCCTGACATGCGGGCGAACCGGCTGCTGCAACCTCAGCCCGAATCGGCATGCCACGGCGCATTTCCAGGAAACGGGCCATCCGATGATCCGGTCCGCCGAACCCGGCGAGGACTGGCGCTGGTGCTACCCGGACGACCGTCTCTATGCCCCCGGCCCTGCAGGCTACGAATCCGCGGAGGATTGACATGATCGAGATCGTCCCAGGCCCGCACGGGCCGCTGGCCGACGTCCTCGCCGTCCGCAGGGGAAGGGATGACGCCCCTGGGTCCGGGCTCCAGCACCGGGAGGCGCTTATCTACACGCTCGGGAAGGCCGCCGAGCTGGAGCACCTGATCATGCTCCAATACCTCTTCGCGGCGTTCTCGCTCAAGCAGAACGTCAACGAGGGCCTCACCGCCGAGTCGCTCGCCGCGGTCGGGCGCTGGCGGAAGACGCTGCTGGGGATCGCCGAGCAGGAGATGCTCCACCTGGCACTGGCCCAGAACCTCCTGACGGCCGTCGGTGCGGCGCCGCGACTCGCCCGCCCGAACTTCCCGATGCCCGCCTACAGCTACCCGGCCGGCGTCCGGATCGAGCTGCTGCGGTTCGGCGAAGCCGCGCTTCGACACTTTGCGTTCCTCGAACGACCGGAAGGCATGGACGTCGAGGATGCCGAGGGGTTCAAGGCGATCGCCCAGGCCGTCGCGCTGCCGCACGACGTCACCGATGGGATCGTCCCGCAGATGCAGGAGTTCGACACGATCGGCCAGCTCTACCGGTCCGTGCAGGCCGGTCTCGAGTACCTGGCCGAGCGCCTGGGCCCAGATCGCCTGTTCATCGGACCGGCGAACGCGCAGGCGACCGAGGAGCACTTCCGGTGGCCGGAGCTCGTCGCCGTCACCGACGTCGATTCTGCGCGGCGAGCGATCGACACCATCGTCGAGCAGGGCGAAGGGGCTCGCGGCGAGTGGCGCGATGCCCACTTCGGCCGCCTTCTCGGCACCCTGGACGAGTATCTCGAGTTCAAGCGGGCTGACCCGAACTTCGAGCCTGCCCGGCCCGTCGTCGCGGCCAACGTCCGCCAGCAGGCGACCGGCGTGGTCGTCCCGCTCATCTCCGATCCGGGCACGACCCGCTGCATGGACCTCCTCAACGTCACGTACGAGGTCCTCCTCCAGCTCCTGTCCCGGTATTTCGCCCACACGGATGAGACCCCGGAACAGCTCGAGGTCCTGGCCGATGTCTCGGTCGGCTTGATGTACACGGCGATCAAGCCGCTCGGGACCGTCGCCACGACGCTGCCGATCGGACCCGACATGCCGGGCGTCACGGCCGGCCCGGGGTTCGAGCTCTTCTACCAGGTCGACTACCTGCTCCCGCACCGGGAGGCGGCATGGGTGCTGATGGAGGAACGGCTGCGGGATGCGGCGGCCTTCGCCGTCCGCTGCGGCGACCTGTGCACGCCCGCCCTGATGGAGCCCCTCGCCAAGGTGGCGCGGTCACTCGAGAAGTACGCCGACCAGCTCCGCGCTGTGAGCTGATGGGAGAGGGCATAATCCGCGACATGGGCGAGGTTCGGTCGATCGAGGATGCCTCGCCCCTTCGACTGGCCGATGGTGGCGCGCTTGATCCCCTCGTCGGGCCCCAGTGTTCGCTCGCCGTCCAGCTGCGCCGAGCGACGGGTGCCATCATCGGGCGAGGCATCGAGCTCGAGGCGATCTCGCAGGAGCTGCACGAGGCATCCGGCCGCCTCTCCGCCGTGACCCTCGAGGCAAAGGAAGGGATCGCGTTCGTCAACGGCACGCAGGCGCAGACCGGCCTCATGGCGCTGTTGGTGCACGACGCGTGGGCGCTGTGGCACACGGCTCACGGCGCCGCGGCGATGAGTCTCGAGGCGGTGCGCGGCACGCCGGTGCCGTTCGACGCCCGCATCCACGACGCC
>Ga0209069_10001530_pt1 | contig 11790 bp, 10 predicted proteins | sample Str013_2_FD_187202 | JGI IMG/M metagenome (GOLD analysis project Ga0209069, IMG submission 187202) | Freshwater sediment microbial communities in response to fracking from Pennsylvania, USA - Straight Creek_MetaG_SC_2013 (SPAdes) (version 2) | ecosystem: Environmental > Aquatic > Freshwater >...
GTCAAAGCGGCAGCAAAGCTGATCGCAATTCCAGACAAAAGAAGTTTCTTCATGTAGTAGTCTCCCTGTAAAGTTTTTGACCAATTGGTCGGTCGGGGTGGAAACCCCTTGGAGCGCAGCTTCGCTCAAAGAGGCCGTATTGGAAAGGAAAAAACGACATTCCTTTCAACAATTCTGTAAAAATCTATGTTTTGTTCCGCCAGGCGAACGGGCTGGTCTTTTCATAGAGCCATGGATATTTTTCGGTCATTTGGTTAACCCGCGTCACACGGTAGCCGAGCAGTGCAAAAGCGATGACCACAGCAGTTTGTACGACATAGTAATAGCCTGATGAAAGTGTTTCTTGAAACAGCGCGAAATGCAAAAACCGCAAACCAGCCCCAAATATCATCATGTATATGACGAGCTGCCAGACGGGTTGCCAGCCAAACGCCGTCGAACGACCAGCCATAAATGCTGCCCCGCCACCACCAATAACAGTGAGGATTAAAAACACCCAAAAATTGCTCTCGGCCAAAAGCGACATTTCAATGGCCTCCTTCAAGATAGGCTGCACGCACTTCGGGGCTCTTGAGAAGTTCAGCTCCAGTGCCGCTCATGGCGATTTTACCATTCACCATCACATATGCGCGGTGGGCAAGGCGAAGGGCATGAAACGCATTCTGTTCAACCAGCAACACCGTAAGGCCTTCTTCTTGGTTCAACTTTTTAATGGCTGAAAAAATGAGTTTTACGATGATAGGCGCTAGGCCAAGAGAAGGTTCATCAAGCAGAAGCAACCGAGGCCGTGCCATCAACGCGCGGCCAATAGCAAGCATTTGCTGTTCTCCGCCGGAAAGCGTACCTGCGCGTTGATTGCGGCGCTCTTCCAATCGTGGGAAAAGCTTAAACACTTTCAGCAAATCTTCATCAAAATGCCGCAGCTTATCAACTGTGGCCCCCATCTGCAGATTTTCAAACACGCTCATGCGTGGAAATATGCGGCGTCCTTCAGGAGATTGAGCAATGCCCAGATGTACAATTTCGTGGGTCGGCATCTTGGTGATGTCTAAGCCGTCGAGAATAATCTGACCAGCACGAGCGCGGGGAGTGCCGCAAATTGTCATCATCAACGTTGATTTACCAGCACCATTGGCACCAATCACTGTAGCGATTTCACCTTTATGCACTTCAAAGTCGATGCCTTTGAGGGCTTGAATTTTGCCGTAGAAAGTTTCAACGCCTTTGCCCTGGAGGAGAATGTCACTCATTTGCGACCTCCCTTTTTAGCAACAGGCTTCTTGGGTTCGGCCTTGGCAGCAATTCTCTTGACCGGAGCAGCAACAGCAGGCGCATTCACAGCAGCCTCAACAACGTCAGCTGGGGTTTCTTCTTCTTCAACTCCCAGATAGGCGCGAATAACAGCTGGATCATTTTTGATTTCGTTCGGCGTGCCGTCAGCAATCTTACGGCCATAATCAAGAACAACGATGTGATCTGAAATCCCCATCACCACGCTCATGTCGTGTTCGATAAGCAGGATCGCAATATTATGATCGTCACGAATTGAAAGCAGCAATTTGTTAAGCTCATCAGACTCCCGGGGGTTCAAACCAGCGGCCGGTTCATCAAGGCAAAGGAGGCGAGGGCTCGTACACATAGCACGCGCGATTTCTAAGCGACGTTGTGCACCGTAGGGTAAATCTCCAGCCGCATCATCTGCGCGCTCGGTGAGATTCACTTTATCAAGCCAATATTTTGATTTTTCAATCGCTTCATTTTCAGCACGCTTAAAATGCCCACTGCCAAAAATTCCTCCAATTGTGTATCCAGAAGCCCTCATCAAAGTGTTGTGCTGCGCCACCATCAAATTTTCCAGAAGTGTCATGCCCGAAAACAAACGAATGTTTTGAAACGTGCGCGCCACTTTGGCTTTTTGCGTGATGATAAAATCATCCATGCGTTCCAGCAAGAATTCCTTGCCGTCCGGATGGCGCAGTTTGATCAGGCCTTCGGTCGGCTTGTAAAAGCCCGTAATACAATTGAAAACCGTGGTTTTGCCCGCTCCATTGGGGCCGATCAAAGCGGTTATCTGCTTGCGACCAGCGTCAAATGACAAATCGCCAATTGCCGTTAATCCACCAAACCGCATAGTGAGATGCTGCACCTGCAGCTCAGGATCTTTAGACCAGTCTTGCATCAGCCATGCCCCTCGGCCACGAGATCAGCCGAAACGGACTTCTTCTCTTTCAAAAACACTGTCGGTTCACGCCGCGTAACAAACCCACGCGGACGGAAGCGCATCATGAGAACCATGGCTAAGCCTACAGCCAACATGCGGAACTGGATGGGTTCGCTGCCGCTTGGTAATACAGCTTTCATGAAGTCCATTTCGCGAAACAACTCAAATGAACCCATAATTGCAATGGCTGAAAACACGATGCCGATTTGCGACCCCAAGCCGCCAAGCACAACGATGGCAAGGATCAATGCGGACTCGATATAAACAAATGACTCAGGCGAAACGAAACCTTGCCGTGCTGCAAAAAAGCTACCTGCAAATCCGCCAAACATCGCACCAATAGCAAAGGCTGTAAGTTTAGTTGTCGTGGTGTTTATGCCGAGTGACCGACATGCAATTTCATCTTCACGCAAAGCTTCCCAAGCGCGTCCAATGGGTAAACGGCGAAGGCGTTTGGTAACAAAATAGGTAGCCAAAGCCATGGCTAAAATGACGTAATACATGAAGACGTAAGCGTGAATACGGTTAAACGCGATACCAAAAAAGTCTGAGAAACTGCCAACTTCGTCCTTAAACTTCAGGCCAAAAAAAGTGATTTTCGGAACTTCAATGCCTTGCGGCCCGTTTGTAAATGAAAACCAATTGATCAAAACCAAACGGATCATTTCGCCGAAAGCCAAGGTAACGATTGCCAAATAATCGCCGCGTAAGCGCAACACTGGGAAACCTAAAATAACCCCCCATGTCGCAGCCAACAAACCAGCAAAAGGCAGGGTGATATAGAACGCCCAAGGTATGATCCCTGTGCCGAACCATTGTGGAAAATAGACCGTGGAAAGCAAGGCATAAGCATAAGCGCCCACCGCATAAAATGCCACATAACCCAAATCCAGCAAGCCAGCGAGGCCGACCACAACATTCAAACCCCAGCCCAACATGATGTAGATCATGATGTAGACAGCCAAATCCATAACCCTCTTGTCCCAGATCGGGTGAAAAAAGGTAAAGATTGGAAATACGATGGCGAAAATCAGCAGTCCCGTCGCCATGTTTTTGGCGATCGCTTCGGTGATATTCGACTTAGTGGCAGCCACAGCAACACGAGTTGATGTGCTGGCAGAGGGGGCCTTATGCCAAACAAACAAATGAAGAAACAGGCGCACGCCAACAACAATCGCAACAAAAACAAATGTCATCCACCAACGTTCAGAAATCGTCAGCACACCTTGATTCATCGTCGTCTTTAAAGCGACTATCGGTGTGAGAATTAGGAATGTGATAATCGCCGTACTCAGCAAATCCTTAGTCAAGGCAGAAGTGGTCAGAGATTTGTTATCTTGCGCAACGGCATTATTCTTAGGTGCAACTGACATCACTTAAACCTTTTCAACTTCGGGCTTGCCGAGCAAACCTTGCGGCATGAAAATCAACACCATCACGAGAATAGTAAATGCTGCCACGTCTTTATACTCAACCGAGAAGTAGGCAGACCACATCACTTCAATCATGCCGATCACTAGTCCACCAAGCATGGCGCCAGGGATTGAACCAATGCCACCTAACACAGCTGCCGTAAACGCCTTGATGCCTGCCAAGAAGCCGATGAAGAAATCTGTTACATTATAATAAAGAAAAAACATCATGCCGGCAAAGGCAGCAAGGCAAGCACCCAAAATGAACGTAATCGAAATTGTACGATCAACATTGATCCCCAAAAGTGAAGCCATTTTGGTATCTTGTTCGCAAGCGCGTTGAGCGCGGCCCAAAGAGGTGCGCGTGATCAAAATTGTAAACGCCGTCATCAAAGCGAGTGTTGATAGAATGATGAGAATTTGCATATTTGAAATCTTGACAATGAACTCACCATTCGCAGCGGCGCGGTGCATCAACTCATAATTACCTGTGATGATAGGTTGTATTGGCTTAGGCCTACCTTCTTGCGCGATGCGCACAAATTCTTGCAACACAATCGACATTCCGATGGCGGAAATCAGCGGCGCTAAACGAAATGAACCTCGCAATGGCCTATAAGCCACGCGTTCGATCGTCCAATTGTAAACTGAAGCTATCAACATGGCGATGACAATGGTCAAAGCCAACGCCAAAATAATGATAAACGCACCGGAGCCTCCGGTTACGCCCAAAGCCAGAATGACGATAAATGACGTTACGGATCCAACCATAAAAACATCGCCATGGGCGAAGTTAATCATACCAATGATACCGTAAACCATCGTATAACCGATAGCGATAAGCCCGTAGATTGAACCGAGCGTAAGCCCGTTAATCAGCTGCTGGAGAAAATACTCCAAGTCGCCCCCCTATGTTTGACGCGTTTCATTCAGTTGCTCGGCTCTGCCGGCCAAGCTTGAAATCAGCTTTAACGAAGCGAAACAATAAATACAAGTGTGACAATGCCACCTATTAATTACCTATCGCACTGCAACACTATGCATTGACAAATCTTAATGATGACTATATCAATCAAGCATATATCAATTTGGCATATAGCATATGAACATAAGAACACTTTGCCTAGGCATCCTCTCTTTTCAGGAAGCTTCGGGTTATGAGATCAAGAAAGAAATTGAAGAAGGCATGTTTAGCCACTTCATTGATGCCAGCTTTGGGTCAATTTATCCGGCTCTCAGTCAGCTCAATGCTGAGGGCTTGGTGACGGTTCGTGCCGAAGAACAAACCGGCAGGCCTGACAAAAAGGTCTACTCTGTAACAGAAGCGGGCAGGGCTGCTTTAGCCAAGGGCCTTTTGGTGATCCCTGCGCGCGACAAATATAAATCCGAGTTTTTGTTTGAGATGCTGTTCAAGGAAATGCTGCCAGAGGCGCATATCCACCTTGCAATTGAGAAGCAGCTTCATGATCTGAGGGAAGATCTAAATCGTATGGCAGAATGTCGGGCCGAGGGGCAAACCAATCCAGGGTCTGAATTCATTATGGGCTATGGAGAGGCGGTTTTGACTGCAGGCACCAAATATCTCGAAGCAAAACTCGCAGAGTTGAATCCAAACGTCAAGTTGGCGGCTGAATAAAATGAAATTGATCCCTGCAAATTTAAAGGTAAAGACCAGCAACATGAAGAACTCCAGTTTAGCGTTTTGTATGGTTGCGGTTTTGTGCTCGACTGCAATGATAGCGACAGTCCGCGCAGACGATGCCGCCGTAGCACCTGTAAAATCTGATATGGGTAATCCGGTGGTTTCCGTTTTCTTGGCGCAGAAGAAACCCATTGCAGCAAATTTGATTGTAACTGGAAGTTTCGCTGCTGGTGAGTTGGTCTTGGTATCACCGCAGGTCGAAGGCTTGGCAATAACGGATATTCTGGCCGAAGAAGGCGATGTCGTGAAAAAGGATCAAGTGCTCGCAAAACTATCTGCATCTTCGATTGATATTAAAGTTCTTCAGACCCAAGCCAGTATTGCAAAAAACGATACAGCAAAGAAACAGGCTCAAAATCAGATCGATCAAGCCAACATCAATAACGATCGCGCCCAAGCCGATTTGAACCGAACCAAGAAACTGCGCTCAACTGGCGTCGCAACCGTGGAACAGTTTGATCAACGCCAGGCTGCAGCGGATTTGACCAATTCACAGTTGCAGGCTGCTGAACTAGCACTTGATAGCGCAAAGGCTGATCGCCTGGGCCTCGATGCACAAATGCAAGACTTGCAATTGCAAAAGAGTCGCACGGAAATAAGAGCGCCAGTTGATGGTTTTGTAAGCCGCCGAACCGCTCAATTAGGTGGCATTGCTTCAGCGTCAAAAGAGGCAATGTATAACATTGTTGCTAACAGCACATTGAAGCTTTTGGCTGAAGTAGCTGAATCGGATTTGCCGAAAGTGCAGATTGGTCAAAAAGCCACCATCGTTGTAAACGGCATGGCAAAGCCAATTCAAGGTGTAGTGAAATTAATTTCACCCGAGGTCAATGAAACGACGCGCATTGGTATTGCTCACATTCGCGTGGAAGAAGGCACCAAAATCCCTCTCGGAAGCTTTGGTCGCGCCACGATAGCGCTTGCGGCCTCTGATGGCGTCGTTCTGCCACTCACGGCTGTCACTTTCGGTGAAGATGGACCAACGGTCCAGGTTGTTGAAAATAGCAAAGTAAAAGTGCGGAAAGTTATAACTGGTTTAGTGAGCACGACTGAAATCGAAATTACTGACGGTCTTAAAGAAGGCGAATCTGTTGTTGCACGCGCGGGCACATTTGTGCGCGATGGCGACACAGTGACCGCTGTCAAGACTGCAAACGCCGCGCAATAAGGAGCGCAAATAATGAGTTTTAATTTCTCGGCCTGGTCAATCCGGAATCCCATTCCAGCGGTTGTTCTGTTTATCGTCCTAATTATGCTGGGTATCCAAAGCTTCCGGGCCCTGCCTATTACACGGTTTCCGAACATTGACGTTCCAGTTATCGCAGTCTCAGTGACCCAAGGTGGTGCGGCACCTGTTGAGCTTGAAGCTCAAGTTACCAAACCGATAGAAGACGCGGTTGCGGCTGTGAATGGTGTGAAGCACATCACTTCGACATTGACCGATGGCGTGTCAACTACGGCGATCGAATTTCGCATGGAAAAGCCCACAGCTGATGCCTTGCAAGAAACGAAAGATGCTATCGCCAAAATTCGCGGTAATTTGCCAAGCTCAATTGACGAGCCTGTAATTCAAAAAATCGATGTTGAAGGACAATCGATTCAAACTTTCGCTGCCACTGCACCCGGCATGACGCTGGAACAATTGTCTTGGTATGTTGATGATGTTGTATTGCGTAAATTGCGCGGAATTTCAGGTGTCGGCCGCGTCGAACGTTACGGCGGCGTCAATCGCCAGATCAACGTTGATCTTGATCCAGCGAAACTCCAAGCACTTGGCGTAACAGCAGCTTCGGTAAATGCTCAGCTTGCCGCGGTTAACACCGATCAAGGTGGTGGCCGTGGTGATGTGGGTGGGCGCGAGCAAGCCATCCGCACCATCGGTGGCGCGCGTAGCCTCGAACAATTAGGTGAAACCAAAATTGCCTTGGCAAACGGTACAGTGGTGCGCCTCGATAATTTGGCTAAAATCACGGATGCCTATGAAGAGCCGCGCTCATTCGCGCGCTACAATGGCAACCAAGTTGTTACCTTCTCAGTCTTTCGCGCCAAAGGTTCGAGCGCGACAGCTGTGGGTGACAAGGTATCTGCTGCCGTGGCCACACTTTCGGAAGAAGGCAAAGGTGTAAAATACACGCTTGTTGACGATACTGTGCACTATATTTACGGCAATTACACAGCCGCCATGGAAACCTTGATTGAAGGTGCCGTGCTTGCCGTGTTTGTTGTGTTCTTGTTCTTACGTGATTGGCGAGCGACTCTGGTATCAGCAATTTCGCTTCCTCTCTCGGCAATTCCTGCATTCTGGGCCATGAGCTTGATGGGCTTCTCGCTCAACCTCGTTTCATTCCTGGGTATTACACTGGCAACCGGCATTTTGGTTGACGACGCAATTGTAGAAATTGAAAATATTGCGCGCCACATGCGCATGGGCAAATCGCCTTATCGTGCTGCAATCGAAGGTGCCGACGAAATTGGTCTTGCCGTTATTGCAATTACATTTACGATTGTGGCTGTGTTTGTGCCTGTATCGTTCATGGACGGTGTTCCCGGCCAATATTTCCGCCAATTCGGATTGACAGTCGCAGCAGCTGTGTTGTTCTCGCTGCTGGTAGCTCGCCTGATAACGCCAATGTTAGCGGCCTATTTCCTGCGTGATCACGGCCATGCCGAAGAAGAACCAGGTCTCTTCTCACGGGCCTACAGCCAATTCCTTTATTTCACCAACTGGGGCCCGACGATTAACCGGACACGCACCAATCCGGTTACAGGCGAACAATATGTAAAAAAATCACGCCCTCGCATCATGAGCTACGTAACGGTGATTGTCGCAGGGTTTGTTTTGGTTGGTTCGGTTTCATTGATCAAGTTGTTGCCTACTGGTTTCATTCCTCCCGGTGACGAATCTCGTTTTGTGCTTTCCGTCGAGTTGCCTCCCGGTTCATCACTGGCAGAAACTCTCGCAAAGACTGAAGAGATGGCAGCAGTTGTTCGTAAAAATCCAGAGGTGAAAAATGTGTTTGTCTTGGGTGGCTCTTCACCGACTGGAGACATTGCACCACGACAGGCAGCCATGTTTGTCTCACTTAACACCAAGGCAGATGGACTGATCCCCGGCGTTCTGAATCCTATGATCCGTGGCGTAAACATGATTATGCCAGTTAAAATCCCAACAGTTCCGACAGAAGGCCGCACGAAACCTCAAGTCACCGTCGAATCTGAGATCATGCCCACTTTGGCAGCGATTGCCGATGCTCGCTTCTGGAAAGTAAACGACCGTGGTGCGCGTGACATTCAATATGACATGCTGTCAAACGATCCCGTTGCTCTTTCAAATGCTGTATCTCAGCTGGAAGGCGCTTTACGTAAAGAACCAAAGCTGCGTTCAGTTGCGGCGGTTGGTGCCTTAGATCGCCCAGAAATCAAGGTCGTGCCAAAGCTTGATGAAGCTGCCAAACTTGGCATCACATCTCAGCAAATCAGCCAGGCACTGCGCGTGGCCACGATTGGTGATTTTGGGCCTCTGCTCGCCAAATACAATGCGGGTGATCGGTTGATCCCGATCCGTGTGCAGTATCCGATTTCTGCGCGCGCTAACATCGATGAAATCAATGGCCTAAGGATCATGAATGCAAGAGGTGAATCTGTACCGATTACGACAGTGGCGGATGTTTCATTTAGCACAGGCCCGGCCTCAGTGACGCGTCATGACCGCCAACGTTGGGCCAAGATTGGCGCTGACTTGCAACCCGGTGTTCAGCTCGGCGATGGCCAAGCTAAGTTTGAAGAAGTGGCAAAATCACTCAACTTCCCAAAATCCGTTGAGTTCTCAGCCGGCGGTGACTCGGAAGTGCAAGGCGAAATATTCGCAAGCTTTGGCAAGGCCGCATTACTTGGCGTGGTTATCATGCTCGGCATTTTGATTTTGCTTCTGGGCAATTTCTTCCAACCCTTCGCCATTGTGTTTGCATTGCCATTGTCAATCGGTGGTGTGGTGGGCGCGTTGTTGCTCACCAATCAAGCCATGTCGATGCCAGTCATCATCGGCATGCTTATGCTGATGGGCATTGTAGCCAAGAACGGCATCATGCTGGTCGACTTTGCTGTTGAACGCGTGAAACACGGTATGGAACGTGTGGATGCTATTGTTGATTCCGGCCATAAGCGCGCCCGCCCCATTATCATGACAACATTGGCCATGGGAGCAGGCATGTTGCCATCAGCTTTCGGTATTGGTGAGGGCGGCGAATTCCGCGCACCAATGGCAACTGCGGTGATCGGTGGCTTGATCGCTTCAACCATCCTCAGCCTCGTATTTGTTCCGTCATTTTACATCGTGATGGACGACGTAGCGAAATTCTTCGCATGGTTATTTGGTCGTTTTGTTGGCGCAGCTGATGAAGCAACCAAAGTTGATCATACGCTTGACGAAGTCAAAGCCGCGATTGCCAGATCAGATGCCGCACTCGAACATCTCGATGACCGCATTGATCAAGTTGAAGCTGAAGTTGCAGCGAAACTAACAACGCCAAAAAAGCCAAAGCTCAGATTGGCCGCTGAGTAATTATTGCAATTCAAGAAGGCCTTGCGCAATCCGCGTCAGGGCCTTTTTTAAATCCGCTTCGCTGGCTGCAAAAGAAAGCCGCACAGAACTCGCCGCACCAAACGCTGTGCCCGGCACGATTGACACGCCATGTTTTTCCAACAGCCAATCACAAAGCTGATCTGTTGTTTCAATCAAATGATTGCCAGCGCGCTTGCCCAAGAAAAATTCAACGTCAGGAAACGCATAAAATGTTCCTGGAATGTCAGCAATCTTAACGCCCGGGATCGCACGAAGACCTGCTAAAACCAAATCCCGCCGCGCCTTATATTGGATGCGCATTTTTTCAACTTCATCGCGCGGGCCTTTAAGCGCTGCAATTGCTGCTCGTTGCACAAATTGATTTGCCCCAGCTGAAATAACGCTCTGCATCCGCGCCATAGCTTTGGCGATGGGCTCGGGTGCAGCGGCATAACCCAGTCGCCAACCCGTCATCGCGAAGCCTTTAGAAAATCCGTTCAATGTAATTGTGCGTTCCAACATGCCAAGAAGAGAGCCAAATGAAACCATTTCCCCGTCGAACAAAATATATTCGTAAATTTCGTCAGCCAGCACCATTAATTTCGGGTGTTTGCGCACCAAGGCTGCAATTTCTTCAAGTTCAAATCTCGACCAAACCGCACCAGTCGGATTGCATGGCGAATTGAGCATGATCAATTTTGTGGCGGGGGTGATGGCTTCGGCAATGCGCGATGCCGGTACTTTATAGCCCTCTGAAACATCGGCATGCAAAACGATCGCCTTGCCGCCCGCAAACTTAACCGACCCTTCATAAGAAACCCAATAGGGCGCCAGACAAATCACTTCATCGCCATGGCCAATTAAAGAAAGCACCACGTTGTTTATTGCTTGCTTCGTGCCATTGGCCAAAACCACTTCCGACGCTTTGTAGTTCAGTCCATTTTCGATACGCAATTTTTCCGCTATCGCTTCGCGCAATTCGGGGATTCCGGCAACAGGGGAATAATGAGTAAAGCCCTGATCCATGGCCTGTTTGGCAGCATCCCTTATATTGAGCGGAGTATCAAAATCTGGCTCACCGATTGTAAGTGCCACCACATCATGGCCCAACGCTCGAAGTTCACGAGTACGCTGCGACATTCGGATAATTGCGCCTTCATCGGCTGCATTAGCGCGCGAAGAGAGCAGGGCGGTATGATCAATTTTTTGTGTCATGATTTCGGAGACATATGCCAGCTTCTTCTTGCCGCGTCGAGGCTATCCAGACTAAAACAGGGTTTTATGTGAGGCCAAATGAATCGTATTTTTGTTTTTCTGCCAGTTGCTTTAGTTTTAGTTGCCTGTTCGCAAAACTCGTCAGGCGTTCGCATAACCAAAGATACGCAACAAGCAACAGCCGCTGTTGTTCAGGCGCAATCAAAATCTGAACCAGTTTTTTATAATGGTAAAGTCTATCAGATCGATTTCGCGCCTGATCCCGCAGGTGGATATGCCATGTCCGTTTCGGGCATGTCTGCCTCTCAACAAAAAGATGCAGTGGCAGTTTCAACATCTTCTTTGCGTCAATTTGCTTGCAAAGAAAAGCAAAGCAGCAAACTTTTGACACAGCCGACCTATAGCGACAGCAAATGGCGCATGACTGCGCATTGCATATAAATCCGAGGTTCATCCATGTTATTAGACCGTGTCATTAAATCATTGATCCATAAGGGAGACCTTACAGTCACGGACTGGAATGGGAAAACCAAGCGCTATGGCGATGGCACAACGCCCAAATCTCATGTGAAATTCCAAACCGCAAGCGCAGCGCTCAAAGTGGCCTTGGACCCTGATCTACATTTGGGCGAAGTCATAACCGATGGCGAACTGACCGTTGAGCAAGGAAGCATACGGG
>Ga0209069_10001531_pt1 | contig 11788 bp, 12 predicted proteins | sample Str013_2_FD_187202 | JGI IMG/M metagenome (GOLD analysis project Ga0209069, IMG submission 187202) | Freshwater sediment microbial communities in response to fracking from Pennsylvania, USA - Straight Creek_MetaG_SC_2013 (SPAdes) (version 2) | ecosystem: Environmental > Aquatic > Freshwater >...
TGCAAGCCGAAGGCCGAGCTGGCCGACAGATAGATGTCGGGCGTACCCGACAGAGTGCCGTCGGGCCCGCGCCCGTCATCGAGCGCGATGCCAAAGACCTGGCCGATGTCGCCGGCCTTGGCCTGGAACACGGTGGGCGCGGGCAGCAATTGGCCCTGCGCGGGTTGGCCGCCGGTGGAAATGTCCTGGATGCGCATCGACGCGCCGGTGAGGTCGATGAACAGGCTGTCCACCGGATCGCCGCTTGCCGCCGGAGAGGCTGCCGGCGCGGCGCCCGAAAAGCCGGTGACGACGGCGTTGCCCTTGTTGAGCAGCGGCTGGGCAGTGTCAGCGTGCGCCATACCTGCGCCCAGCAGCACAGCCCCGAGGCTGAACGCCTGGAGCACACGGCCGATGTTCCGTGCAGCGCCAAGAATGCCCGAACCGGACATGATGGAATTGGTGGTCATGGCAGCCCCTTCCGACAGGGAAACGGAAACGCGCCGAACTGGCGTTGCCGATGGTAGATCAATGTTCGCTGGCAAAGCGAGGAAACTACGTAGGTTTCGTTTACGAGGGGTCAAAAACCGGAACGGCATGGTGGGCTCCTGGGTTGGCGTTTTGTCCGGGGTGGCCTGGCAACCGCGCCAGGCGCACCCCTCCGCAGGGTCCGTCGCGCCATAAGCCCAATTGGTTCACCTTGCCCAGCGAACGCTCGCAATCGCCCTTGCGCATGCATGGGGCCATCGCGCATGTTGGCTGCCATTGAACCAAACCCGTTAATGCCGCGACCAACGGATCGGACGAGTGATGCGCCCATGAACGAGCCAGCCTCCGATACCGACCTCATCGCGAGGATGGCCAAGGGCGACCAGCGGGCAATGCCGGTGCTGTTTGCCCGGCACCGCACGCGCGTCCACCGGTTTGTGCTGCGCCGCGTGCGCAGCGATGGCTTGGCGGAGGACATCGTGAACGAGACATTTCTGGCGGTATGGCAGCAGGCGGGCCGGTTCGAGGGCGGGTCATCCGTCACGACCTGGATGCTGTCGATTGCCCACAACAAGGCGGTGAGCGCGCTGCGCAAGCGGCGCGAGGAGACGCTGGAGGAGGGCGTGGCCGAGGCCATCGCCGATGGCGGCGACAGCCCCGAGACCAGCCTTGCCAAGGTTGGCAAGGCCGGCGTGCTCAGGGCGTGCCTCGACCGGCTGCCCGACGAACAGCGCATGGTGATGGATCTCGTTTACTATCACGAGCAGAGCGTCAAGGAGGTGGCCGAGGTGCTCGGCATCCCCGAGGCGACGGTCAAGACCCGCATGTTCTATGCCCGCAAGAAGCTGTCCGACATGCTGATCGCCGCTGGCGTCGACAGGGGCTGGCCATGAGCGACACCAACATGACCATGACCGAGCGCGACGAGATCGAGATGCTGCTGCCCTGGTTCGTCACCGGCAAACTGGACGCCAGCGACCAGCGGCGCGTCGAGAGCTATCTGACCGCCCACCCCGAGATGCGCAGTCAACTGGCGCTGATCGAGGCCGAACAGTCCGAGGTCACCCACAATAATGAGGCGGCGGGCACGCCCAATGCCGATGCGCTGTCCAAGCTGATGGCGCGGATCGAGGTGGGCAGCGCCAGCGCCGCGCCGCTGGCCGCGATCTCGCGCGCCATCCAGACCGCGCTCGATTGGCTGGGCAGCCGTTCGGCATTGGTGCCGGTGGCAGCCGCCGTGGCGGTGGCGCTGCTGGTGCAGGCAGGCGCCATCGGCACGCTGCTGTGGCAGCGCCCCGCGCCCGGCAAATTCCAGACGGCCTCGGCGGTGGCAACCGCCACGGCCGACAAGGGCACTTATGTGCTGGCCGGCTTTGCCCCGGCGGCCACCGCCGAGCAGATCGAGAAGACGCTCGCGCCGCTTGGCATCACCATCGCCGACGGCCCCAAGGCTGGCGGCGTCTACCGGCTGCGGCTGGCCGACAAGGCGCTGGGCGAGACCGAGCGCGATATGCTGCTTACGGCGTTGAAGTCCAACTCAGGAGTGGTGCGTTTCGTCGCGCCAGCAGGCCCATGAAAACACTGGTGCTGGCGGCGGGGCTGCTGGTTCTGACGCAAGCCGCGCCCGCGCTGGCCGGTGACCCTGGCGACACCTTGGCGATCCTGTCGCGTGTGATGGCGCTGCCGGTGGGCGGCGCCCCCGTCACGACAAGCATCGGCGGGGTGACCATTCCCGGCGCACTTCCAGCGCTCGCCACAAGGCCGCCCACCGGACCGTTCCGGCCCAACGAGGTGCTGGTGGTGCTGCCCGCTGGCTCGACGGCTGACACGGCGGCGGCGCTGGCCCAGACATTCAATCTGCAACTCGAAGTCTTCACGCCATCGGCCACCCTCGGCACGCCGCTGGTGCGGATGCGGATCACCGACAACCGGCCCGTCGTCGCGGTGTTGCAGGCCCTGGCGCAAGACCCGCGCGTGCGGGCCTCGCAACCCAATTACGTTTACCGGCTGAGCGCTGGGGCGGGCGCGCCCGCCAGCGGCCTGCCGCAATATGCCCTCGACATGATCCACGCCCGCGATGCGCTGGCCCGGCTCAACGCCACCCGCACGCCGCTGGTTGCGGTCATCGACACCGGCATCGACGAGGGCCATCCCGATCTCGCGGGCGCGGTGCGCGAGCATTTCGATGCGGTGGGAGATGGGCAATGGGACGCCGCCGCCCACGGCACCAGCATTGCCGGCATCATCGGCGCGCGGGGGCAACTCCAGGGCGTTGATCCGCAGGCGTCTCTGCTGTCGGTGCGGGCGTTTCCCGCTGGCGACGGCGCAACTGCCGAGGCGACGTCGCTGGCGCTGGTGCGCGGTATCGACTGGGCGCTGGCGCAAAACGCCGACGTCATCAATATGAGTCTCGCTGGCCCGCCTGACCAGTTTGTCGATGCCGCCGTCGAGCGGGCGATGGCCGCGGGCGTCATTATCGTCGCGGCGGCGGGCAATGGCGGGCCGGACGCGCCGCCGGCGTTTCCGGCTGCGGTCAAGGGCGTGGTGGCGGTGACCGCGACCGATGACAAGGACGCTCTGTTCGCCGGCGCCAATCGCGGCTCCTACATTTCGCTTGCCGCGCCGGGCGTTGACATCATGAGCGATGCGCCCGGCGGCGGCGTGGCGCTGGCCACCGGCACCTCGCAGGCCGCCGCCCATGTCAGCGGCGTGCTGGCGCTGCTGCGCACGGCCAGCCCCCAATTGTCGCCCGCCGACGCCCTCAAGCTGCTGGGCCGCACCGCCAGGGGCCACGGCAAGGACGGCTTTGGCGCGGGCCTGGTGGATGCGGCGGCGGCTGTGGATGCTCTAGGCAAGTAGGGTCAACTTACAAAGCGGTAAGGCTGGCGAAAGACGGAAGCTGCGGCTCTGGTGCGTATGATATGCGCCGCGCCGACTGATCCGGCTGCGTGATGCCGCCTTGCCAAAGGAGCCCACCTTGTCCCTGCGCCACACCGCCCTGATTGCGGGCCTTCTTGTTGTCAGCGCCAGCCTTGCGCAGGCCGCCAACCCCAAGCTCGATGCCGCCATCGGCGCCTTCAACGCGGTTGCCGGCGACGCCGCCAAGCTCAAGTCCTACTGCGACATGACCAAGGCGATGGCCAGCTCCGAGACCGCGCCATCAGGCGACACGCAGAGCGCCGACAAGACAATCGAGGCAAGCATCGCCGCGCTCGGCCCGGACTTCAAGAGCGCCATGGACCTGGAGTCGGAGATCGACCCGGCGTCGGCCGATGGCAAAGTCTACAGCGACGCGCTGGACGTGCTTGACGCCAAGTGCGGGTCGTAGGCCGGGGGAAGTCCGGTTAGATTTTCTGGTTCCACGCGCCGACTTCGGGCAGCTTTGCCAAGTGCGCGTCGATCTCGGCGAAGATCGCGCGCATGTTGGCCTCGCTGGTGGGGCTCTCGACCACGATCACCAGTTCGGGCTTGTTGGACGAGGCGCGGATGAGGCCCCAGGTGCCGTCCGCCAGCGTCACTCTTATGCCGTTGACCGTCACCACGTCGCGCACCGTCTGGCCGCCGACGGTTTCGCCGCGCGCCGCCTTGCCTTGAAAGTGCGCGATCACGCCGTCCACGACCTTGTATTTGACCTCGTCGCCGCAGTGGGGCGACATGGTGGGGGACTGCCAGGTTTTCGGCACCGCGTTCTTGAGGTCCGCCAGCGTCTTGCCGGGGTTGCGGTCGAGCATTTCCAGGATCGACAGGGCGGCGATGAAGCCGTCGTCGTAGCCGCGCCCGAGCGGCGGGGAGAAGAAGAAGTGCCCGGACTTCTCGAAGCCCGCGAGAATGCCGTTTTCGTGCGTGTAGCGCTTGATGTAGGAGTGGCCGGTCTTCCAGTAGTCTGTGCGCGCGCCATTGGCGATCAGCACCGGATCGGTGGTGAACAGGCCGGTGGATTTCACGTCCACCACGAAGCGCGCGTGTCTGTGCAGGGCTGAAATGTCCCGCGCCAGCATCACCCCCACCTTGTCGGCGAAAATCTCGCAGCCGGTATTGTCCACCACGCCGCATCGGTCGCCATCGCCGTCAAAGCCGAGACCCACGTCGGCCTTGTTGACCGTCACGGCTTCGGCGATGGCGTGCAGCATTTTCATGTCTTCAGGGTTGGGATTGTAGCGCGGGAACGAATGATCCAGCGTGCAATCGAGCGGAACCACCTCGCAGCCGATGGCCTCAAGGATGCGCGGCGCGAAGGCTCCCGCCGTGCCATTGCCGCAGGCCGCCACCACCTTGATGCGGCGCTTGAGCTTTGTGCGCGCGATCAGGTCGGCGCAATAGCGGTCCGCCAGTCCGTCCACGAAGCGGTAGCTGCCGCCTTCCCGCACTTCTCCCGCGCCCGAAAGCACGGTCTCCTTCAGCTCGCTCATTTCCTCGGGGCCGAACGTCAGTGGGCGCTGCAAGCCCATCTTGATGCCCGTCCAGCCATTGTCATTGTGGCTGGCCGTCACCATCGCCACGCCTTCGACGCCGAGGTCGAACTGGGCGAAATAGGCCATCGGCGAGAGCGCGAGGCCGATGTCGTGCACCTCCGCGCCGCCCGCCATCAGGCCGTTCATGAGGGCTTGCTTCACCTGGCCGGAATAGGAGCGGTAATCGTGCCCCACCACGAAGCGGGCGGGCACGCTGCGCCGCCGCGCCAGTGTCGCCATGCCAATGCCGACGGCTTGCAGCCCCATCAGGTTGATGTCGCCGGGAAACAGCCAGCGCGCGTCATATTCGCGAAAGCCGGTCGGCTTGACCAGCGGCAGGCGCTCGAAGTCGAGGGTGTTGGGCGTGAGATCGGCGCGCGGCTTTGGGAATGCGGAGGTGGTCATGCGGCAGCGGTTCCGGTTTGGGACGGCCACCACCAAACGGCCTGCGCTGGCAATGTCAAAAGGAAAGTGCTCGCGCCGCCACTGTCACAGGGAAGCTGTTTTTCCCTTCTCCCAGAGTGGGAAGGGGAAAACCGGCATCGCGAAAATCTCGAATTGACTTGCACGGGGGCAAGACAGGCGCCCGCGTCATGACGCGCGAGCGCGCCCAAGAGTCACCAGGCGATGCCCTCATAGCCCGGGCCGCTTCTGCGGCGGCCGAGCGAGCGCGCCAGGTCGATGATGACGGTGTTGGGCCCGAGCGTGCTGAGGGCGCGGCGGAACTCGGCGGTGGCATGGCCAACCACCACCACGCCGCACGATGTCATCATCGCGGCGAGACTGTCCGCCTGGATCCTGTCGAAGGCATCGGTGAACGGCGCAAGCTCCGGGTTCGCGGCCGCCAGCGCATTGAGCTGGCTGCGGACGCGCGGGCAGGCGCGGACATTGGGGTCGTAGACGGACAGCCGCTCGCCCTTGGTCAGCAAGACGGCGGCCAATGCGGCAAGCGGGCTGCCGCGCAGATCGTCTGTTCCCGGTTTGAAGGTGAGGCCCAGCAGGCCGATGTGCTTGCCAGCGTGCGGCGCCAGCAGCTTCAGCGCGAAATCCACTTGCGCCTGGTTGGAGGCCCCAAGGCTGCCGATCAGCGGCAAGTCCAGCCCCATTTCTCCGCCCAGATGCGCCAGCGCGCGAACATCCTTTGGCAGGCACGAGCCGCCATAGGCGAAGCCAGGCGCGAGGTAGGCGGAGGACAGGTTGAGCTTGCTGTCCTTGACGAAGATGTCCATCACCTCGTGGCTGTCGATGTCCATCCCCTTGCACAGCCGCCCGATCTCGTTGGCGAAGGCGGCCTTGGCCGCGTGCCAGGCATTGCTGGCATATTTCGCCATCTCGGCGGCCTCGATCGAGGTGAAGATGGCGTTGGGGTCGATGGCCCGGTAGATGCTCTCGACAGCGGCGCGGGCGCGCACGTCGGATGCGCCGATCACGGTCAATGCCGGGGCAAGGAAGTCGGCGACAGCTGCCCCTTCACGCAGGAATTCCGGGTTGAAGCAGATACCAAAGCCCTCGCCGGGCTTGCGGCCCGAAGTCGCCTCTATCTCGGCGGCCACCACCTTCAACGTGGCGCCCGGCGGCACAGTGCAGCGCACGACCACAACGTGGTAGTCCGGCTTGGCGGCAAGCGCCCGGCCAATGGTTTGGGCGGCCTCGCGCACCTGGTTCAGATCGCAGCTACCGTCCGCCGCGCTGGGGGTGCCGACCGAAATGAACGTGACGTCGGTGCGCATCACCGCGCCGATCAGGCTGTGGGTTGCCGAGACCAGGCCGCGCGCCGCTCCCTCGCGCAGCATCTCGTCAAGCCTCGCCTCGAGCACGGGCGAGGCCCCCCGGTTGATGGCATCGACATGGCGCTCGGAGGTATCGACCCCGATCATGCGGAAGCCGAGATGGGCGAGGCACCCCATCGAGACCGAGCCGGCATAGCCGAGGCCGGCGACGCTGATGGCGGGGCGCAAGGCCGGCGCGGATTTGGCGATCGGCTCGGGCGCGGGCATTTTCGCCATCGCCGCTGGTGCGCTCAGATAGACGATTGCCTGCTTTGGCCCCGGCATGCCCTGGCCTCCCCTGCGACTTGGCCTCTCGGGCCATTGCGGGGTTAGCGCCCCCCGAACAGCCGTAAGCCGCAGTATTGCCGATGGAGTGTCAGGGTTCCGTCTAAGTGCGCGGTGCAATTTGCCGGTAATTTTAGCAAAGCGACTCTAACAGCTGGCTGAAAAACGTCCCGTCGCATTGCGGACAGAGTGATAGCGCAGGGCGCTTTTTATTCCCTCTCCCCCTTCTTCAGGGGGAGAGGGGCAGGGTGAGGGGCGGCGGCGAGTCCTGCCGTTACATCGTTGTGTCAACAGCATTTTCCGCGCTGCCCCTCACCCCGGCCCTCTCCCCCTTGGCGTGAAGAACGCCAAGGGGGAGAGGGGGTTTTCGTCCAAATGCGACAACCCTGGTCAAGGGCATGGGAAATGAGTTCTATCGCGCCGCGTTCTTCAGCGACCTGTCAGACGCGCTGCGCGGCAGGCCGGGGCATCAGGCGGAACAGCATGGGTAGCGCGGCGGCGATGCTAAGGAAGCGGACAAGCTGGTGGACGGTGACGAAGGCCGCGTCGAGCTTGAGCGTCAGCACCAGCACCGCGATGGTGTCGAGGCCGCCCGGCGCGAAGGCGAGCAGCGTCTGTACCATCGGCATCCCAAGCAGGGTTGCCGTCAGTGCACCGGCAATGGCGGCTGTGGCGAAGGTGACGGCGACGCAGGCCAGCGACGGCCAGAGCATCCCGGCAAGCGTTTCCAACCGGCTGCCCGCGAACCGCGACCCCACATTGGCGCCGATGATGACGATCGCGGGCACGGTCAGCCAGGCTGGAACCGGCTTGGTGGCAAAGCCGCCGCTGAAGGCGATGCAACTCACCGCGAGGCCGCCGATCATCGGCGCGGCGGGAATGTTGATCCATTTGAGCAGCAGGCTGGCGGCGACGCCCGCTGCCGCCAGCAGCGCCAGCGCTGGTGGTCCCATGGATGTCGCGGCAATGGCGCCGGGCGCGGTCCGCACACCCGCCGCCTCGGAGAATATCAGCGGAACCAGCAGCACGATCGACAGCAGCCGCACGCTCTGCACGATGGCGATCCTGCGCACGTCGAGATTCTCTGCGGCGGCGATTGCCAGCGTATAGCTCAGCGCGCCGGGGACCGAGGCCAGCAGCGCGTCCTTGCCATCCCAGCCGAAAAATCGCGTGAGCATCCAATGGGCCAGGCCAACGGTCAGCGGCACGCTGATCATCAAGGCCAGGATCGAGGCGGGCCAGCGCCAGACCGCTTCGAGCGAGCCCGGCCCGGTGGCCGCGCCCAGCGACAGGCCGAGCACCAGCAGCGCCAGCTCGAACAGGCGCGGCGGCACCTTGGGCGGCGCGCCGGCCAGCGCGGCAAGGGTTGCGGCCAGCGCCGAGCCGGTCAGCCAGGGCGCGGGCGCGCCCGCCAGCCAGAAGCCGCCGGCCGTCAAGGCGCAGAGCAGCGGCACGGCGCTGGTCCGGCGGAAAATCCGGGCGATGACAGGCGACATGGCGGCGGGTCCCTTCCGCCGCCATGTCTAGTGGGGTTCGAGAGGCTGGTCGAGCACACCTGTTCAGCGCAGGCGCGGCGGCAGCGGTTGCGGGTTGATCATCACCGCAATGCCGGGCGGCAGGGGCTGCGGATTGAGCAAGACGCTCCAGCGCGGCGGCAAGGGTTGGGGGTTGAGGCTGACTTTGCCGCCAAATGTGCCGGCTTCGGCACTGGCGGCCATGGTGAGCAAGGTGGCGGCGGTGAGGCAGATTGAGAGGGTTCGCATGGGAGACTCCAAAAGGGTTTCGCGACGAGGCAGGCAACCATCGGTCGCGGCGCGTCGCCGTGAGGTTCAACGCCGGGGGGCCGCTTGACAGGCCCGCCAGCCTCGCCGCCAATGGCCGAGGCGGTTGACCGGGAAGGAGCACGCATGGCCAAGAATGCCCGTGAGCGGCCCGGCGCGGCGCCAAAACCCGCCGTGAGCATCCGCGCCGCGACACCGGCCGATGCGCAGGAAATCGTCACACTCGTGCGGGCGCTGGCGGCCCATGTCGGCGACGAGGCGCTGGCCAAGGTGACGCCCGGGGCACTGGCCAAGGCGGGCGAAGGGCCGCACCCGCTCTGGCGGGGGGTGATCGCCGAGGCGGGCGGCAAGGCCGTCGGCATGGGCCTCTACTGCCTCCAGTATTCCACCTGGATCGGCGCGCCCGGCCTCTATGTGATTGATCTCTATATCGTGCCGGGGCATCGCCACGGTAAAATGGGGCGGCAGCTGCTCGCCGCCATTGCCCGCCAGGGCCGGGCGCTCGGCTGCCGCTTCATCCGGCTCGACGTCGATCACCGCAATGCGCGCGCCGATGCGTTCTACGAGCGGCTCGGCTTTGAGCGGCGGGGCGGGGACACGATTTTCCTGCTCAAGCCCGAAGGCTTCGATGCGCTGGCGGCGTCTGGCGAGGACTGATCAATTGGTGCCGGATGCGCCCGAGGAGTCGGTCTTGGAATCGGGAACCGGCAGGCCCACCTCGCCGATCATGTCGACATCGCGGCCCGGGTTGGGGTCGGCGCCCTGGCCCTGGATTTCGGGCATGTTCTTCATCTCGACGAATTCAGCGTCGGTCTCGGGGTCCCGCCCGTTCACGGTGGACGGCTTATCGTCAGCCTCGGGCGCGGCTTCGGCCTTGACGGCGACCGGGACAGGCTCGGGAGCCTCGGCCTCGATGGACTGGGCAGCCGCGCCGGCCTGGATGGCGTCATTGTGGAGCGCGCCGGAATTGATCGGCGCCTGCCCGCCAAGCCGCAAGGCGGCGGGACCGCCGAGCGTGCCCGCCTGGGCCGCCTGCGCGCCGCCGCGCTCCAGCAGCAGCGGCTCGATGCGCCCGCCAGCATAGAAGCTGACCGCCGCGACGGCGGCATAGATCACGATACGCGGAACGCTGCTCAACATGACGGTCTCCCCGCGCCGGTCCAGCAGCGCGCACGGGCTGTACCCTATGAAAACTTCGTTGAAATTGCTTTACCATGCTGGACCGGAGGGCACGCGATGGGTGCCAATTGCGGGCGAGATGGCATGACAAGCGGAAGTTACCTTTTCTATGTGGCCGCCTGCCTCGGACTGCTGATTGTGCCGGGGCCGATGGTTTCACTGATCATCGGCAACAGCCTCAAATACGGCACGCGGGCGGGGCTGCTCAATCTGGCCGGCAGCCAGCTTGGCCAGGCGGCGATGCTGGCGGTGCTGCTGCTGGGGCTGGAAACCGTCGTTTCGGTGATGGGGGCCTGGTTCGATTGGGTGCGGCTGGCGGGGGCGGCCTACCTGGTGTGGCTTGGTCTCAAGATGCTGCTGGCGCGCCAGGAGGCGGAAGAGCTGGGCGCGGGTGTTGGGCGGCCGCCAGGGCAAGGCTTCTTCTGGCAGGGCCTCGGCGTGGCGCTGTCCAACCCCAAGCTGCTGCTGTTCTTCAGCGCCTTCATCCCGCAATTCGTCGATACAACCTTGCCCACCACGCCCCAGGTGCTGCGGCTCACCCTCACCTTCATGGCGCTGGCGATGCTGGTTGATGGCGGTTACGCGGTGCTGGCCGGGCAGGCGGGCCGCTGGATCGCGGGCCCCCGGCGGCTGCTGCTGACGCGCATTGGCGGGCTGATCCTGATGGGCGGCGGCGTCTGGCTGGCGCTTTTGCGGCGCTGACTTGCATCGGAAGCGCGCGCGTGCTAGCGTGAACATTAAGTGAACATCGTCCTGCGCCGCGCCTGTGGAGAAGGCTCTGGTTTCGCGCGCCGGGAGGGTGGTTGCCGTTACTCTTTGGCCGATTCGGCACATATCCAGCAACGGGAGCGCGTCATGGCAGGGTCCGTGAACAAAGTCATTCTGGTTGGCAATCTGGGCAAGGATCCCGAGATCCGCCGCACCCAGGACGGCCGGCCCATTGCCACCCTCAACATTGCCACCTCGGAGTCCTGGCGCGACAAGACCAGCGGCGAGCGCAAGGAAAAGACAGAGTGGCACCGGGTGGTGGTTTTCAACGAGGGCCTGTGCAAGGTCGTTGAGCAGTACGTGAAAAAGGGCGCCAAGCTTTACATCGAGGGCGCGTTGCAGACCCGCAAGTGGCAGGACAAGGATGGCGTCGAGAAATACTCGACCGAGGTTGTTCTGCAAGGCTTCAATTCGGTGCTGACCATGCTGGATGGCCGCCAAGGCGCCGGCGCCGGCGCCATGCAGGAGGGCGGCCAGTCCGACTACATCGCCGGCCCCATCGAGCGATCTGGCCCCGGCGGCGGCAACAAGAGCGGCAGCCGCTCAGGCGGCGCTGGCGGCCCCAGCGGCGGCGGCTTCGAGAAGGATCTCGACGACGAGATTCCCTTTTAGATTGCCGCTGGCGACTCCCCTCCGGGGAGCCGGCCGCCATGCGCTGGTAAAGCCAATGAACAGCTGCAAAGTAAATGCGGTCTAGCTTTGGCGTGGCCCCTCATCTGGCCTTCAGCTCCCTTCTCCCCGTAAGGACGGGGAGAAGGGAGAAGACAACTGACGGCCATTGTTTTGCGGCTCTTCATTGGCTTTACCAGCGCCCGCCTGCGCGGCCGAAGCCGCTTCTGCGCGGCGAAGGCCCGGCGGCCGGCTCGCGGAACGCGAGTCGCCGGGCGCAAACCAAAAACCCGAAAGCTACTTCAGCTTTCGGGACAGAGCTGGAAGGCCTTGGTGAGGGCTTCGTTCTGGGTGCCGAACTCGCCGATCTTCTGGCCGCCCTTGGCATAGACGTTGATGAACGCCTTGGCCTGGTTATCGGCTTTGGCCTCGTTGACCGTCAGCGCTGTGAAGCGGGTGTGGTCGCCCTCGATCGACT
>Ga0209069_10001534_pt1 | contig 11779 bp, 11 predicted proteins | sample Str013_2_FD_187202 | JGI IMG/M metagenome (GOLD analysis project Ga0209069, IMG submission 187202) | Freshwater sediment microbial communities in response to fracking from Pennsylvania, USA - Straight Creek_MetaG_SC_2013 (SPAdes) (version 2) | ecosystem: Environmental > Aquatic > Freshwater >...
GCGCATCGAGATCGGCGATCACCGCGTCGCCCGGCACCAGACGCCGGAGATCGGCGACGATGTCGGCGGCGGCGGCGATCACCGCCCGGTCGGGCTCGGGCATGCGCATGGCCAAGCTCCTGCTGCCGGCGCAACCCCTCGGGGCCGGCGCGCCGGGGCGGTACCCGCAGGCACCGGCGTGGCCGACGAGCCCACCGGCGGGACCGGTGTCGCCGACGGTACCGGCGTGGCCGAGGCGCCCCGGGCGGCCGGCGTGGCGGAACCGGCCGCGACCAGGCCGCGGTCGACCAGGCCGGCGCCGCGGACCAGGCTGCCGCCGAGCGGGGCCGCGCCGTCCGGTCGGGGTACCGCGACCAGCCGCTCCGAGCCGGCCCGGCCCGGTACCGCCTGCGCCTCCGGTACCCAGGTGACCCGCTGGCGCAGCGCCCCGACCGGGGCGGTGTCCTCGGCCGACCGGGGCCACCAGGTGACCACGTCCGGACCCGGTACCGGCAGCGCCGGCAGGCCGGCCAGCGCCGGCAGCACCGCGCGCAGCCGGTCCGCCAGCGCCTGCGCGCCCGGGCGCCCGCGCGGGTCCAGCGCCACGCACTGCGCCAGCACCGGCCACAGTTGCGCGGGGAAACCGGGCGGCGGTACCGGTACACAGGTCAGGTGCCGGCGCAGCACCTCGTCCGAGCCGCCGCCGCGGTACGGGGTACGCCCGCACAGCAGTTCGAACAGCAGCATGCCCAGCGCGTACACGTCGGCCGGCGGGCGCGGCGGGTCACCGGAGACGACCTCCGGCGAGACGTACTCGGGCGTGGCGTAGGCCGGCCGCTCCGGCGCGCCCGCGGCCCCCGGTACCGGGATCCGCCGGGCCACCCCGAAGTCGGCCAGCCGTACCGGGCCGCCGTCGGCCGGTACCAGCACGTTGCCGGGCTTGATGTCGCCGTGCACCACGCCGCGGCCGTGCACGTACGCCAGGGCCAGCGCGAGCTGCGCCACCACGTCGGCCGCCGCCGCCGGCGCCAGCGGGCCGTCGGCGTGCAGCCGCCGGCGCAGGTCGGCACCGTCCACATAGTCCAGTACCAGCGCGTACCCGCCCTGCTCCCGCAGCATCTCGCGGACCCGTACCACGCCGGGGTGGTCCAGCCCGGCCAGGATCTCCGCCTCGGCCACGAACGAGGCCACCACGTCCGGGTTGCCGGCCGTGGCCGGCAGCAGCCACTTGACCGCCACCGGGGTACCGGTGCGGGTGTCCAGGGCGCGCCAGACGGTACCGATGGCGCCGCTGGCGATCTCCGTCGCCATCCGGTACCGGCCGCCACCCAGGGTCAGCATCTGCGCCTCCACTTGCGTCCGACCGCCACGGTAGGCGCCCCGCGCACACCGGCCGTGGCCCGGGTCCCGTCGATGGCACGAACCGGGGAGTCCGGTTTGACCCGGCGGCCGGCACTACGGCAGATTGGGCCCGTGGTAACGGGTCTCGCCGCGTGGCTGGCCGCGCACACCCCGGCAAGTCTCGCCGCGCTGCTGGCCCGGCGGCCCGAGGCAACCGTGGCTCCGGCGCCGCGCAACCTGGTCGAGCTGGCGTACCGGCTGGAGCACCCGTACGGGGTGTCGGCCGCGTTCGCCGAGCTGCCGCTGCCGTGCGTACAGCTCATCGAGGCGATCCTCGGCCTCGGCACGCCCGGCCGCGACGACCTGGCCGGGCTCGTCGCCGGTCCCCCGGCGCAGGTCGACCGGCACCTGGCCACGCTGGCCGGGCGGGCCCTGGTGTGGCCGCACGACGGGCGGCTGGAGGTGTCCGGGCCGCTGCGCGAGGGCATCGAGTGCCCGCTGTCGCTGGGCGAGCCGGCCGGGCAGCTGCTGGCCCGGCGGACCGCCGCCGACCTGCGCGCGCTGGCCGTCGCGGTGGGGCTGTCCGGCGCGGCCCGGCTGTCCCGGCGGGCGCAGGTCCAGGCCGCGCTGGTGGACTGGTACGACGACCCGGCCCGGGTACGGGCGCTGTACCAGACCGCGCCGCCGGCCGCCCGTACCCTGCTGGAGCAGGCGGCGTACCACGGGCCCGAGGTGGATACCCCCGGCGGCTGGTACCCCACCACCGGGCCGGTGCGCTCCAGCCCGCTGGACTGGGCGCTGCGGCACGGGCTGCTCGTCCCGAGTACCTGGCAGGCGGCCGAGATGCCACGCGAGGTGGCGCTGGCGCTGCGCGGACCCGGCTGGCACCCGCCGTTCGATCCGGACCCGCCCGCGCTGGCCACGGTCACGGTCGATCCGCGGGCGGTACGGCGGGAGGCGGCCGCCGCGGCGACCGCCGCGCTGGACCAGGTCGCCGGGCTGCTGCACGAGTGCTCCGGCACGCCGGTGGCGCTGCTCAAGGCCGGCGGGGTCGGGGCCCGGGAGCAGCGCCGGCTGGCCCGGGCGCTGGCCCCCGCGGCGCCGGACGAACCGGCGGTACGGCTGTGGCTGGAACTGGCCGCCCAGGCCGGCCTGCTCGTCCCGCAGGACGGGGTGCTGCTGGTCGCCCCGGCGGCGGACGACTGGCTCGCGGCCGAGCCGGCGGTACGGCTGGTGGCACTGCTCACCGCCTGGTGGCGGCTGCCGGCGGTACCGCTGCTGGGTACCGGCACCGCGGTACCGGCGGCGGTACTGCCGGTGGCCGGCGGCCCGGCCCTGGTACGGCTGCGCCAGGCGGTCCTGGGCGCGCTGGTGGAGCTGGCCCCGGACACCGCGCTGGCCGATCCGGCCGCGCTGGCCCCGGTCGTCCGGTGGCGGCTGCCGGTGCTGCTGGTCGCGCTGGACGACGTCGGCGCGGCGGTCGCGCCGCTGCTGCGGGAGGCGGCGCTGCTCGGGGCGGCCGGGCGGGGTACGGCCACCGTGTTCGGCCGGGCGCTGGCCGGCGGCGACGAACCCGGCCTGGCCACGGCCGCCGCGGAACTGCTGGACCGGCCGGTCGGTACCGCGATCTTCCAGGCTGACCTGACCGTGGTGGTACCGGGCAGCCCGGATCCGGCGCTGACCGCGCTGCTGGACGCCGCGGCCCGGCGCGAGTCCCGGGGTACCGCGTCCACCTGGCGGTTCAGCGCCGGTTCGGTACGCCAGGCGCTGGACGGCGGGTACGCCGCCGACGTGCTGGTGACCGCGCTGGCCGCGGTGGCCGCCGGGGGCGAGCTGCCACAGGCGCTGACGTACCTGGTCGCGGACGTGGCCCGCCGGCACGGCCAGGTCCGGGTACGCCCGGCCGGCTGCGTGCTGCGCGGTGAGGATCCGGCCCAGCTGCGCGAGATCGCGGCCGCCACGGCGCTGCGGTCGCTGGGGCTGACCGTGGTCGCGCCGACGGTACTGACCAGTACCGCCGACGTGACGCGGACGCTGGCCGCGCTGCGCGCGGCCGGGTACGCGCCGGTGGCCGAGGACGGCGACGGGGTACCCGTGGTGGAGCTGGCCCCGGTGCGCCGGGCGGCAGTACCGGAACCGCGCGGTACCCGCCCGGCGCGGACCTCCTCGCCCCGCCGGCCGGGTACCGCCGCCGGCCGCGGGTACCCGGCCGCGCCGGCCGACCCCGCCGTGCTGGCCCGGGACCTGCTCGCCGCGGCGGTACCGGTGGCGCCGGCCGGTACCGCCGCGGCCGATCGGGTCCGGGCCGCCGTGGTCAGCGCCGCCACCGCACTGAACCCGGCCGAGCAGGAGCTGCTCGCGTACGCCATCGACGGCGGGTACCCGGTGCGGATCGACTACGTCAACGCGGCCGGCAACCGGACCAGCCGGGTGATCGAGCCGGACACGATCGAGGGCGGGACGCTGGTGGCCTGGTGCCGGCTGCGCGAGGACGAGCGGATGTTCCGGCTGTCCCGGATCAGTGCGGTGGTCCCGGCCTGACCCGGCCTGACCCGGCCTGACCCGGTCGCCGCGCCGGCCGGTCCCGGCGACGGTACCGGTCCGGTACGCCCCGGTCCGGGGTGGCCCGGCCGGGCCGGCGATACTGGTCCGGTGGTACACGGGGTCTACCTGACCGGGCTGGAGCCCGGCGGCGGGAAGTCGACCGTCGCGCTGGGCGTGATGGAGCTGCTGTCCCGCCGGGTCCGGCGGCTGGGCGTGTTCCGGCCGCTGGTACGGCGCGAGCCCGACCCGATCGTGGAGCTGCTGGCCGCCCGGTACCCGCTGGCCGCCGCCGGGCACGGCGTGAGCTACGCCACCGCGGCGGAGCTGGCCGCCGCCGGGCGCGGCGACGAACTGGTGGCCAGGATCGTGGAGCGGTACCGGGAGGCCGTCGCCGGTACCGACGCGGTGGTGGTGATCGGTACCGACTTCGGCCGCGACGGCGGCGGTACCGCGGCCCCCGGCGGGCCGCCGGAGGAGCTGGCGCTGAACGTACGGCTGGCGGCCGAGCTGAGCGCGGTCGTACTGTCCATTGTGGACGGAAAGGACCGGCCGGCGGCGGAGGTGGCCGCGGCCGCCCGGTCGGCGTACCACACGCTGGCCGACCTGCACGCCACCCAGGTGGCCGTGGTGGCCAACCGGGTCGCCCCGGCCGACCGGGACGCCGTGTCCGGCCAGGTCGGGCCGCTGCCGGTACCGGTGTACGCGATCGCGGACTCCCCCGCCATCTCGGCCCCCACGGTGGCCCAGGTGGTCGAGGAACTCGGCGCGGCCCGGCTGGTCGGCGACGACGCCGCGTACGCCCGGGACGTGCTGGGCGTGGTGGTCGGCGGGGCGACCGTACCGACGTTCCTGGACCACCTGTGCGAGGGCTGCCTGGTCATCACCCCGGGCGACCGCGCCGACCTGATCCTGGCCGCGCACGCCGCGCACGTCGCCGGTACGGCCAGCCTCGCCGGCCTGCTGCTCACCCTGGACCTGGACCCGGACCACCGGGTGGTGGCGCTGGCCCGCCGGCTCGGCGGCGGGCTGCCGATGGCCCGGGTGGCGCTGGACAGCTACGCCACGGTCAGCCGGGTCGCCGGCATCGAGGGACGGCTGTCCGCGGCCAACCCGCGCAAGGTGGAGGCCGCGCTGGGCGCGTTCGAGTCCGGAGTGGACACCACCGAACTGGCCACCCGGCTGGACGTCACCCGCTCGCACCGGGTCACCCCGCTGATGTTCGAGTACGAGCTGATCTCGCGGGCCCGCGCGCAGCGCCGGCACGTGGTGCTGCCGGAGGGTACCGAGCCGCGCATCCTGCGCGCGGCGGAGATCCTGGCCCGCCGCGGGGTGTGCGAGCTGACCCTGCTGGGCCAGCCCGACCGGGTCCGGCGCGCGGCCCGGGAACTCGGCCTGGACCTCGCCGGTACGTCCATTGTGGATCCCGCCACCGCACCGTGGCGGGAGGAGTTCGCCAAGGAGTACCTGCGCCAGCGCGCACACAAGGGGGTCACCGCGGAGCGCGCGTACGACCAGATGGCCGACGAGAACTACTTCGGCACCCTGATGGTCCACTGTGGATACGCGGACGCGATGGTGTCCGGGGCGGCCCACCCGACCGCGGACACGATCCGGCCCGCGTTCGAGATCATCAAGCTGGTACCGGAGGTGTCGGTCGCCTCCTCGGTGTTCTTCATGTGCCTGCCCGACCAGGTGCTCGTGTACGGCGACTGCGCCATCAACCCCGACCCCGACGCCGCGGCGCTGGCCGACATCGCGCTGTCCTCGGCCGGTACCGCCGCCGCGTTCGGCGTGCAGCCCCGGGTGGCGATGCTGTCGTACTCCACCGGGGTGTCCGGCCGCGGCGCCGACGTGGACAAGGTCGCCGCGGCCACCGCCCTGGTCCGCGCCCGCCGGCCGGACCTGCCGGTGGCCGGTCCGATCCAGTACGACGCCGCGGTCGATCCGGTGGTGGCGGCGGCCAAACTGCCCGGCAGCGACGTGGCGGGGCGGGCCACCGTGTTCATCTTCCCGGATCTGAACACCGGCAACAACACGTACAAGGCGGTCCAGCGCTCGGCCGGCGCGGTGGCGGTGGGCCCGGTGATGCAGGGCCTGCGCCGGCCGGTCAACGACCTGTCCCGCGGGGCCACCGTGGCGGACATCGTCAACACCGTGGCGATCACGGCGATCCAGGCCGGTACCGCGAGCGGCTGACCGCGGGCGGTCAGGCGCCGTGGTCGATGACCAGCTTGCCGAACGCGTCCCCGCCGGCCAGCCGCTGGAAGGCGCGCGGGATCCCGGCGAAGTCGTACGTCGAGTCGACCACCGGCCGGATCGCGGCCGAGACGCACAGCGCCAGCAGCGCGGCCAGCTCGTCGCGGGTACCCATCGTCGAGCCGACCAGCTCGAGCTGGAGGAAGAACAGCCGGCGCAGGTCCACTGTGGCCAGATGGCCGGAGGTGGCCCCGGAGACCACGATCCGCCCGCCCTGGGCGGCACACTTGAGCGAGTGCTCCAGGGTGGCCACGCCGACGGTCTCGATGACCACGTCCACCCGCTCGGGCAGCCGGGCGCCGGGCTCCAGCGCGGTCGCGCCCAGCGCGGCCACCCGGGCCCGCTTGTCCGCGTCCCGGCTGGTGGCGTAGACCCGCGCGCCCAGCGCCCGGGCCAGTACCACCGCCGCCGTGGCCACCCCGCCACCGGCACCCTGTACCAGCACCGAACCGCCCTGCGGCAGCCGGCCGCGTACCCGCAGCATCCGGTACGCGGTCAGCCATGCGGTCGGCAGGCAGGCGGCCTGCGCGAAGGACAGTTCCGGCGGCTTGGGTACCAGGTTGCGCCGCGGTACCGCGACCCGGTCGGCCAGCGTGCCCGGGTACCGCTCGGACAGCAGTGACCGGTTCGGGTCCAGCGTCTCGTCCCCGGCACCCGGGTCGCCGACGACGGCGTGCACCACCACCTCGTTGCCCTCGGGGTCGACCCCGGCCGCGTCGTTGCCCAGGATCATCGGCAGCCGGTCCGCGCTCAGGCCGACCCCGCGCAGCGACCACAGGTCGTGGTGGTTCAGCGAACTGGCCCGTACGGTCACGGTCACCCAGTCCTCGCCGTGGTGGACCGGCTCCGGCGCCTGCCCGACGACCAGGCCGGCCAGCGGGTCGTCGGGGTGGATGCTCTGGGCGTAGGCGGCGCGCATGCCGCACGCTAACACCGCGCCGGTACCACCGCCGCGCCGGCTCAGTGTGCGGGCGGCGGCCCGGGGATCCGGCCCAGCCGGGGCCACCAGCGCAGCAGCACCCGGCCGACCACGGTGGCGGTACCGAAGCGGCGCGAGTCCGCCGACACCGCCGCGTGGTCGCCCAGTACCCACCAGCCGCCGGGTACCCGGCGCACGGCCCGCTTCACGAACAGCCCGTCCTGCCTGGGGAACCGGACCACCACCACGTCACCGGGGCGTACCCGGCGGGTACGCAGGACCAGGATGGCGTCGCCGTCGTGCAGGGCCGGCGCCATCGAGGGCTCGCGTACCAGCGCGGTGAACAGGGGCAGTCGTACCCGGTCGTCCACGCTGCCACCACCAACCGCCAGGAGTAGGGTTTGCTCTGCATGACCCGCCGTGCGTGCCTGAGGAACCGAGGGTCTGAGGAATCAAAGCACGCCACCCCGCCGACGCGCGTGCGGCAACGTCGGCGTACCACAACTTCCACATCCAGGAGGAGTCCGATGCGACTGCCACGCATGTTGACCCCGCGCACCGTGGTGCTGGCACACTGCGACCTGCCGTGCGGTGTCTACGACCCGGCACAGGCGCGGATCGAGGCCGAGTCGGTCAAGGCGATCTGCGAGAAGTACCAGGCCAACGAGGACGCGGCGTTCCGCACCCGGGCGCTGATCATCAAGGAACAGCGGGCCGAACTGGTCAAGCACCACCTGTGGGTGCTGTGGACCGACTACTTCAAGGCCCCCCACTTCGAGAAGTACCCGCATCTGCACGGGCTGTTCAACGAGGCCACCAAGCTGGCCGGCGCCACCGGCGCCAAGGGCTCGGCCGACCCCGCGCAGGCGCAGGCGCTGCTGGAGAAGATCGACGAGATCGCCAAGATCTTCTGGGAGACCAAGCAGGCGTGAGCCACGGCGGGTACGCGATCCGGCCGGTACGTCCCCAGGACGTGCCGGCCGTCGTCGGCATGGTGCACGAACTGGCCGAGTTCGAGCGGGCGCGACAGCAGTGCGTGCTGACCGCGGCGCAGTTGTCCGCCGCCCTGTTCGCCCCGGCACCGGCCCTGTTCGGCCACGTCGCGCAGGTACCCGGGGACACCGCCGCCCCGGTCGGCATGGCCCTGTGGTACCTCAACTTCTCCACCTGGGAAGGCGTGCACGGCATCTACCTGGAGGACCTGTACGTGCGCCCGGACGCCCGGGGCGGCGGGGCCGGCCGGGCCCTGCTGGCCCACCTGGCCGGGCTCTGCCTGCGCCGGGGGTACCGTCGGCTGGACTGGTGGGTACTGCACTGGAACCCGGCCCGCGAGTTCTACGCCAGCCTGGGCGCGAGCGCCCAGGAGCAGTGGGTACCGTACCGGCTGACCGGGGCGCCGCTGGCCCGGCTGGCGGCACAGGACACCGGCCCGGACGGCGGCTGCCCGCCAATGGCGGGGACCGCCTAGAGTCTGGACCAGGGGGTGGTTGGCGTGACGGCGCTCGTACCCGGTACCGCGGCGTCCCGCCGGGGGGACCTGGTCATGCTGGTCGTACCGGCCGACAGCGGGTACCTCAGCGTGCTGCGTACCGCCACCGCCGGCCTCGCCGTACGGCTGCGGCTGCCCCCGGACGAGATCGAGGACCTGCGCATCGCGGTGGACGAGGCGTGCGCCACCCTGATCACCTTCGCCGCCCCGGACGCGGACGTGACCTGCCAGTTCGACATGTCGGCCGAGGCGCTGACGGTGTCGGTGTCGGTACCGGTGCAGGACGGCACGGTACTGCCCGGCGAGGGCTCGTTCTCCTGGCAGGTGCTCAGCGCGCTGGCCGGCGACGTGAGCGCGCAGTCCGGCTCGGGCCGGGCCACGATCCGGCTGACCAAGCGCCGCGGCGGCGGCTGACCGGCCCGGCCGGGGTCAGCGGATACCCAGTGCCGCCCGGGTGGCCGGGGCGAGCAGGGCGCCGGCACCCAGCACGCCGAGCACGACCACGACGATCCCCGGTACCGTGGCGCCGCCCCGGATCATGCTGAACCCGACCGGTACCAGCAGCATCTCCAGCACGATCGCGGGTCCCCGGGCCGGCCGGCGCCGCTGCGACAGCAGCAGCCCGAGCAGGGCCAGCAGCCCGGCCAGCCCGGCCATGAACACGATCAGCGCGGTGGCGCTGGTACCGCTGGTGGATCTGGTGGTGGCCGCCTCGTAGCCGAGGAACGCCGCCAGCGCGCCGGTACCGGCCGCCTGCACCCACAACACGGCCACCGCGATCCGCAGCGACACCGGCGCGGCCGGCCTGGGCTCCTCCACCCGGCCACGATAGGACATCGGCGGTACCGGGCCGGCGCCGGCCGGTACAGTGCGTGCCATGCGCGCGGTACTGGTGGTCAACCACAAGGCCACCACCACCAGTTCCCGCGTGCGCGACGTGCTGGTACAGGCGCTGGGCAGCGTGGTGGACCTGCGGGTGGAGCACACCACCCGGCGCGGGCACGCGGCCACGCTGGCCCGCGAGGCGACCCTGGCCGGGGTGGACGTGGTGGTCGTGCTGGGCGGCGACGGTACCGTCAACGAGGCCGTCAACGGGCTGCTCAGCGAGGGCGTGGGCCCGGACAACCCGGCCTTCGCGGTGGTACCCGGCGGGTCGACAAACGTGTTCGCGCGCGCGATCGGGCTGCCCAGCGACTGGGTCGAGGCGACCGGGGTACTGCTGGAAGCGTTGCGGGCCAACCGGTCCCGGCTCATCGGGCTGGGCCGGGCGGACGAACGGTACTTCACCTTCTGCGCCGGGATCGGGCTGGACGCACAGGTGGTACGGCGGGTGGAGCAGGCCCGGCTGCACGGGCGCCGGGCGAGCCCGGCGCTGTACCTGCGCTCCACCCTGGGCCAGTACCTGCTGCACACCGACCACCGCAGCGCGCCGATCACGCTGGAGGTACCCGGCCAGGAACCGGAGCACGGCCTCGGTACGGTCATCGTGCAGAACACCCGGCCGTGGACGTACCTGCGCGGGCGCCCGGTCACCGCCTGCCCGCGGGCGTCCTTCGACCTCGGCCTGGACCTGCTGGCGGTGCGGGGGCTGCGGCTGGCCGGTACCACCCGGACGATGGCCCAGCTGATCGGCGGTCGGGACCGGGGCGACCGGACGCGCGGGCCGCACGGTTCGGCCGTGCTGCACCACCACGACCTCACCGAGTTCACGGTCAAGGCGGACGCGCCGCTGGCGTTCCAGATCGACGGCGACTACCTCGGCATGCGAGACGGCATCAAATTCACGAGCAGCCCGCGGGCGTTGCGGGTAATCTGCTAATTGCGAACCCGTACGACCATGCTCACAACCCGTCACTGTGCTCCGACCACCTGGATCGCCGACTACGCACCGTCAACAAATCGGCACCAGCGGTCGCGGGCTACCGCACCCACCGTCACAGGGAGCGACACCGGACACAGGTGAACCCGCTCACCCGGTCGGGCCTTTTCTGGTCCGACCCCTTGACATTGCTGATGTTCGTGAAAGTATTCACAAGCACATCCGAGTTACGGCCACGTTGCCTGCTCACGCGCTGTCGGCCACCCAGCTACACAAAGGGTGACGACCCCGCGGGACGCATAGGAAAGCGCAAACACCGCTATCGATCCGAGGAGTGTTGCCGCCATGGACTGGCGTCACCGTGCTGCCTGCCGCGACGAGGACCCGGAGCTGTTCTTCCCGATCGGGACGTCAGGACCGGCACTCCTCCAGGTGGAACAGGCCAAGGCGGTCTGCCGGCGCTGCTCTGCCGTGGACGAGTGCCTGCAGTGGGCCCTCGACAGCGGTCAGGACGCCGGCGTCTGGGGTGGGATGAGCGAGGAGGAGCGGCGCGTCGTCAAGCGTCGCGGCGGTATCAGGGTCCGCGCCTCGATCTGACCGGTCAACCCGGAACGACCGCGAACACCACGACGCCCCGAGGGATTCGTCCCCCGGGGCGTCCGTCTGTCCGGCCGCGTCAGGCGGGCCGGCCAGCTCAGGCGGTCCGACCGCGTCAGGCGGCGCGACCGGCCGGTACCGCGGTCGGGACCGGTACCGCGGACGCCGCCCGTACCAGCACCGCGTCGACCACCTCCGGCGCGGCCGCCAGGGCCGGCGCCACCGGGCCCGCGCCGGCCCCGGCCGCCTGTGCCACCACCCGGTCGTGCAGCCGGCCCGGCGCGAGGAAGTAGGACGCCACGGCCACCCGCCGGGCGCCGTGGCCGGCCAGCGCCGCCACCGCCGCCGGTACCGACGGTCCGGCCCCGCCGGCGTACCCGGCCCGGCACGGTACCCCGCAGTGCGCCGACAGCGCGGCGGCCACCCGGTCGACGGTACGCAGCGCGGTCGTGTCCGTACTTCCCGCAGCGGCCAGCACCAGCGCGTCCGGCGCCCAGCCGGCCGGCAGCACCTCGCCCAGCCGCCGGCCCAACCCGGCCACGAGCAGCCGGAGCACCGGCTCGTCCAGGCCCGGGTCGGCGGCGGGGCCGAGCACCCCGGCCAGGTCCACCGCCGGCCCGGTACCGTCGGCCGCCGCCCGGGCCAGTTCCGCCGGCAGGTCCACCCGGCCGTGGTACGCGGCGGTGAGCAGCAGCGGTACCGCCACCGCCCGCCGGTACCCCCGCCCGCGTAGCCCGGCCAGCGCCGCCGGCAGCCCGGGCGCGGTGAAGCCCAGGAACGCGGGCTCCACCACCCGGCCCGGTGTGCCGGCCGCGCCGACCGCCCGCGCCAGGGC
>Ga0209069_10001535_pt1 | contig 11775 bp, 14 predicted proteins | sample Str013_2_FD_187202 | JGI IMG/M metagenome (GOLD analysis project Ga0209069, IMG submission 187202) | Freshwater sediment microbial communities in response to fracking from Pennsylvania, USA - Straight Creek_MetaG_SC_2013 (SPAdes) (version 2) | ecosystem: Environmental > Aquatic > Freshwater >...
GGGTACCGGTGTACGGCGGGGTGGGCGACGGCATCGCCGGGGCGGCGGCGCTCGCCGCGCTCGCGGCCACCGCCGCGCTGGCGCTCATGTGCTTCGTCAAGGTGGTGGGGCTGGTCCTGCTCGGGCCGGCCCGCAGCGAACAGCCGCTGGTGGCGGCAGCGCCGTCGATGGCCGGCGCGATGGTGTTCCTCGCCGGCTGCTGCGCGGCCCTGGGCGCCGCGCCGGGCGTGCTGTTCGGGCCGCTGGTACGGCTGGCGCCGTGGCCGGGTACGGCCGGGCCCACCGGTACCGGCCTGCGGCTGCCCGGTACCGGCTCGGTACCGACGGCCGGGCTCGCGCTGGCCCTGGTCGGGCTGACCGGGGTGCTGCTGGCGCTGCGCGGGCGCCGCGCCGCCGCGCCCGCCCCGACCTGGGCCTGCGGCCAGCCGGTCACGCCGGTGCTGAACTGGACCAGCGCCGGGTTCACCAAGCCGGTACGGCTGGTGCTGGAGGTCGTGCTGCGGCCCCGGCGGGAGATCACGGTACGGACCGAGGGTGGTGTCGTGCAGGAGGTCAGCTACCGCGGGTCGGTACCGCACCTGATCGAGGAGCGGCTGTACCGGCCGGTGGCCCGCCGGGCACTGGCCCTGGCCGCGCAGGCCCGGCGGTTGCAGAGCGGCAGCCTCGGCATGTACGTGGGGTACCTGATCGGGCTGGTCGTGGTGCTGCTCGGCGCGGCCCGGATCGGCCTGTTCCGGTGAGCGCCCGTCGGGAGGCTCAGTGAGGGCGAGGAGCGAGCCCCGCTGCACTCAGCGGGAGGCGCGATGAGCGCCGGGGCGCTGGCCGCGGGGGCGGTACAGCTGGCCGGTGGGCTGCTGCTCGCGCCGCTGCTGCCCGGGCTGGTACAGCAGGTCAAGGCGCGGCTGCAGGGCCGGCGCGGACCGGGACCGCTGCAGCCGTACCGGGAACTGCGCCGGCTGTGGCACCGCAGCACCGTCGCCGTCGAGCACACCAGCATCGTGTACCGGCTGGCCCCGGCCGCGATCGCGGCCAGCATGGTGGTGGCGGTGCTGGTGGTACCGGTGGCCGCCCAGGCGCCGCAGTGGGTCGGGCACGACGCGCTGGTACTGGTGGGGCTGCTCGCGCTGGCCCGGTTCCTGGCCGCCGCGGCGGCCTGGGACACCGGCAACGGCTTCGCCCTGATGGGCGCCAGCCGGGACCTGACCCTGGCCGTGTTCGTCGAGGGGACGCTGCTGCTGTCGCTGGCCGTGGTCACCCTCGGTACCGGTACCACCGACCTGCGCGGCATGATCGCCGGGTCGGCCGGCGCGGTGTGGGCCAGCCCGCTGCCGGCGCTGGGCGCGGTCGGGTTCGCCCTGGTGGTACTGGCCGAGACCGGTCGCCAGCCGGTGGACAACCCGGACACGCACCTGGAACTGACGATGATCCACGAGGGGCCGCTGCTGGAGTACGCCGGCCGGGACCTGGCCTACCTGCAGTGGGCGATGGCGGCGCGGCACTGGGTGGTGCTGGTACCGGCGGCGCAGATCTTCCTGCCGCACCCGGCCGGGGTGTGGTGGCAGCTTGCGCTGCTGCCGGTGACCCTGCTGGTGTTGTGCGCGCTGCTGGCAGTGACCGAGACGCTGGCCGCGAAGATGCGGATCCTGCTGGTCCCGCGGTGGCTCGCGGTCGGCGCGCTGGTGGCGCTGCTGGGCATCGGCGCACGGCTGGCGGGGATCGCGTGAGCAGCGCGCTGGGGTGGGTCCTGGTCGGGCTGGGCCTGGCGGTCCTGCTCGTCCGGCGCCGGTCGGTCGCGGTCAGCGCGGTCACCGTACAGGCGCTGGTCCTGGTGGCGCTGGCGGTACACGCCGCCGGCGGCGCGTCGGACCGGCTGGCCGCGGGGGCGCTGGCGGTACGCAGCGTGGGCCTGGCCGCGTTCTTCCTGCTGCTGATCACCCGTACCCGCGAACCAGGGCCGGTCCGCGGCGGCCTGGCCCCGCTGCGCCGCGGCGGCCTCGGGGTCGCGCTCGCACTGGCCCTGACCTGGCTGGTACCGACGGTGGGTTTCGCCTCGCGCAACGCCGGCCGGGTGGTACTGGCCGTGGTGGCCCTCGGTCTCGTGGTCGCGGCCACCCGCCGGGCCACGCTGTTCCAGCTCCTCGGCGTGGTCCTGGTGGAGAACGGGCTGGTGCTGGCGGCGCTGCAACTGCCGCGGACGTCCTGGCTCATCGAGGTCGGGGTCGCGTTCGACCTGACCCTGATCGCCGTGGTCGCCGGGGTCTTCCACCGCCGCATCTTCGCCGAGTTCGGTGCCGGTGACACCGAGGTACTGAGGAGTCTGCGTGACTGACCGGGAGATCCTCGCCGGCGCCCCGATCGCGCTGGCCGCGCTGACCGCCGGCCTGCTGTGGTGTGTCCCGCGCGGCTGGGTGACCCGGGTGGCGCTCGGCGGCGCGGTACCGACCGGGGGGCTGGCCGTCGCGGTCTGCGCGGTGGCCGTGGCCGGCGCGGGCCACCCGTACGTCGGCGACCGGGTCGTCGTGGACGCCGCCGGCGGGCTGCTGGTCGGCGTGATCGGCGCGGTCGGCGTGGTGAGCGTGCTGGCGTCGCCGGGGTACCTGCGTACGCTGACCCGGGCGCTGGTCGGCGAGCCGCGCCGGGCCACCACGTACTTCGCGGTGCTGTACGCGTTCTGGGCGGTCCTGCTGGCGGTACCGCTGGCCGGCAACCTCGGTGCCGCCTGGCTGCTGATCGAGGCGACCACGGCCGCCTCGGCGCTGCTGGTCGGGTTCAGCGGCAAGGCCGGCGCGCTGGAGGCCGGCTGGAAGTACCTGGTGCTGACCTCGGCCGGGCTGGGCATCGCGCTGCTGGGCATCGCGCTGCTGGCCGCGGGCGTGCCGGGTCGGGGACTCGGCGCGCTGTCCTGGCACTCGCTGCCGACGTACGCCTCGGGCCGCGGCCCCGCGCTCGTGGTGTACCTGCTGCTGCTGGCCGGGCTGGCCGCGAAGATCGGCTGGGCGCCGGTACACAACTGGCTCCCCGACGCGCATTCGGAGGCCCCGGCGCCGGTGTCGGCGATGCTGTCGGCCGCGCTGCTGCCGACGGTACTGCTGGTGGCGTGGCGCTGCGCGCAGGGCATGGCGCCGGTGGTCGGTACCGGCGCGGCACACGGGGTGCTGATCGCGTTCGGGCTCACCTCGATGGCCGTGGCGGTACCGTTCCTGTCCCGGCCGCTGGTCTGGAAGCGGCTGCTGGCGTACTCCAGCCTGGAGCACATGGGCGTGATCGCGCTGGGCCTCGGCTTCGCCACGCCGCTGGCGATGGCCGGCGTCGCGGTACACATCGTGGCCCACGCGATCGCCAAGACGCTCGGCTTCGCCGCGGTCACGCCGCTGCTGGGGCACGAGCCCCGCGCGGCCGGGCAGGCGGTCACCGGGATCGGCCGTACCCAGCCGCTGCTCGGCGCCAGTCTCGCGCTGTCGCTGGGTACCCTGTCCGGGGTACCGCCGTCGCCGCTGTTCGTCACCGAGCTGCTGATCATCGCGGGCGGGTTCCGGGCCGGCCGTGGCTGGCCGGCCGCGGCCGCCGCGCTGCTGCTGGCGCTGGCCTTCCTCGGCCTGCTGCGGGCCCTGCTGGAGGTGACGCTGGGCGAGACGGCGGTACGGGACAGCGGCCGTCCGGCCGGGCTGCGTGGCGTGGTGGCGCTGGCCGCCACGTCGGCCGTGCTGCTGCTCGGGCTCGCCGGTGCGGCGGTGTGGCTGCCGGGTACCGCGCTCGTCCAGGCGCTCATCCGGGGGGTGTCGTGACCGTCGAGGCGACCGGCACGGCGGACCCGGTCGAGTCCGGGCCCGGGGCGTACCGCGCCGAGGTACGGCGGCTGCTCGGTACCGGCTGGCGGTTCGCCGGGCTGTACGCGAGCGCGGGCGGCACCGTGGTCCGCACGCTGCTGACCGCCGCGGACGGGTCCACCCGGTTGATCGGCGTGGCCGCCGGTACCGCCCCGGTACCGTCCATTGTGGACCTGGTACCGGCGGCCGGCTGGGACGAGCGGGAGGCGGTCGACCTGTACGGGGTCGCCTTCGCCGGCCACGAGCCGATGCGCCCGCTGGTCGACCACGGGCCGCTGGAGCGCTGGACGGTACCGGTGGACGGGCACGACGCGTACCAGATCGCGGTCGGCCCGATCCACGCCGGCGTGATCGAGTCCGGGCACTTCCGCTTCCACGTCGTCGGCGACCGCATCCTGCACCTGGACGCGCGGCTGTTCTACAAGCACCGCGGGCTGGAGAAGGCCGCCGAGGGGCAGCCGGTACAGCGGGGGATGGCGTACGCGGTACGGGCCTGCGCCGGGTGCGCGGTGGCCAACGCGGTGGCCTACGCGCACGCCTGCGAACAGGCGCTGGGGCTGGTACCGGAGCCGGAGCTGGCCCGGGTACGCACGGTCCTGCTGGAGCTGGAGCGGGTCTGGAACCACCTCAACGACATCGCCGCGGTGTGCGCCGGGGTCGGGCTCGCCGCCGGGAACACCCGCTTCGCGGGGTTGACCGAGCGGGCCCGGCGGCTCAATGCCGCCGTGGGCGGGCACCGGTTCCTGTTCGGTACCGTCCGGGTCGGCGGCAGCGACCTGAGCGCCGGTACCGGTCAGGTGGCGGCCGCCCGTACCGAGCTGGCCGCGCTGCACCGCGAGGCCGCCGCGAGCTGGCGGGAACTGCGCTTCAACATCTCGTTGCAGGACCGGCTGCCCGGCGTCGGGATCGTCACCGCGCCGGACGCCCTGCGGCTGGGCGCCACCGGGCCGGCCGCCCGCGCGGCCGGTCTGGCGCAGGACGTGCGGACCTGCTCGCCCCGGCTGGCGTACCGCGGGTTCGCCCCGGTCGCGGCCGACCCGGCCGGCGGGGACGTGAAGGCACGGTTCGAGCAGCGGGCGGTGGAGCTGTGGCAGTCCTTCGCGCTGCTGGACGCCCTGCTCGACCGGCCGCTGCACCCGGCCACGGCCGGCCCGGCCGGGGTACCCGAGCCGATCGGCATCGCCCGGGTGGAGAGCCCGCGCGGCGCCACCACCTGCGCGGTGGAGCTGGACGGCGGGCGGCTGGCCCGGCTGCACCTGCGTACCGGCTCGTACGCCAACTGGCCGGTGGTGGCGTACGCCGCCGCAGGCAACCTGCTGCCCGACTTCCCGTTGATAAACAAGAGCTTCGAGCTCTGCTACGCCTGTACGGACCGCTGATGATCACTTTGCTGCGCGACCTGCGCCGGCTGCGCCGGCAACTGCGGCTGCCCCGCCCGGACCGGGGGCGCAGCCTGGCCGTCCGGCATGTGGACGCCGGCTCCTGCAACGGCTGCGAGCACGAACTCACGCTGGCTGCCAGCCCGTACCACGACCTCGCCCGGTACGGCCTCGGGATCGTCGCGTCGCCCCGGCACGCCGACGTGCTGCTGGTGACCGGCGCGGTCACCACCCGGATGCGCGAGCCGCTGCTGACCGCGTACGCGGCCATGCCCGAACCGCGCCGGGTGGCCGCGCTCGGCGACTGCGCGCTGGGCCTGGTCCTGCTCGGCACGCCGTACAACCTGGTCGGCGCGGTGGACTCGGTACTGCCGGTGGACGTGCAGATCCCCGGCTGCCCGCCCGGCCCGGACCGGATCGCCGCCGCGTTGCTGCGCCTGATCGACGGGCCGCCCGGCTAGCCGTACCACGCCGGCAGAGTTTGTCTACTAACTCGGACGGAATAGTAGACAAGCTCGGGGCGGGGGCCGACAATCGACGGATGAACCCGGTACTCGCGGTGGCCGGCTTCGGCGTCGGTGTCGTGGTCGGCCTGACCGGCATGGGCGGCGGCGCCCTCATGACGCCGATTCTGGTGCTGCTGTTCGGCGTACCGCCGGTCGCGGCCGTGTCCAGCGACCTGGTCGCCAGCGCGGTGATGAAGCCGTTCGGTGGCCTGGTCCACGCCCGGCGCGGCACGGTGAACTGGCCGCTGGTCGGCTGGCTGTGCCTGGGCAGCGTGCCCAGCGCGTTCGCCGGTGTCGCGGTGCTGCGGCTGCTCGGCCGGGACAGCTCGGTACAGCGGTGGATCCAGCTCGCCCTGGCGGTGGCGCTGGTGCTGGCCGCGGCCGGGCTGGTACTGAAGATGTACACCGCCCGGCGCCGCCCGGCGGCGGGGCCGGCCGCGGTGGTACGGGCCCGGCCGGTACCGACCGTGCTGCTGGGCGTGGCCGGCGGCCTGGTCGTCGGGCTGACCTCGGTCGGCTCCGGGTCGCTGATCATCGTGGTACTGCTGGCGCTGTACCCGCAGCTGCGCGCGAACGACCTCGTCGGTACCGACATCGTGCAGGCCATCCCGCTGGTGACCGCGGCCGCGCTGGGCCACACCCTGTTCGGCGACCTGCACCTGGACATCGCCGGCGCGGTGGTGCTCGGCTCGGTGCCCGGGGTGCTGCTCGGCGCCCGGCTGTCCTCCCGCGCGCCGGGCGGGTTCATCCGGGCCGCCCTGGTCGTGGTGCTGCTGGCGAGTTCGGCGAAGCTGTTCGGCCTGCCGACCCCGGCCGTGGGCGGGCTCGCCGGCGCCGCCGTGCTGGCCGCCGTGGCGGTGGCGCTGCGGCAGCGGTTCGCCGTCCGGGCGGCCGGCCGGTTCGCCGGCCGCGACGGTACCGCGGCCGGTACCGCCGTCCCGGCGCCGCGCGGGTCGCACGGGCCATCCGGCGCCGCCGCCGTCCAGGCCGGCGGCGGCGGCGTACGGGTCGGGCCGGCCTGACCGGCGGTACCGCGGGGCGGTGACAGACTGGTGGGCGTGCCGGTCCAGGTCGTACCCGCCGCTGGCCGGACCCCGGTCCGCGCCGGGTTCCGGGCGCCGCGGCAGCGGCGGGGTACCCGACGGCCGGCGCTGGTACTGGCGGCGGTACTGCTCGCCGCCGGCTGTACCGGTACCGGCGGCGGTACCGGCGGCCACCGGCCGGGCGCGGGCGGTACCGCCGCACCGGCCGCCACGGACCGCCCGCCGTCCCCGGCACCGGCCGCCGCCGGGGATCCGGCCCGGCTGGCCCCGCAGGTGCGCCGGTACGCCGCCGCAGCCGGGATCCACGCCCAGCTGCTGATGGCGATCCTCTACAACGAGTCGTACAAGCCGCACGATCCGGCGCTGGAACGGGCCTGGCTCAAGGTGGACCCGGGCGCGTCGCTGGGGGTGGCCAACATGCACCAGGGCACGTTCGAGGACACCCGGCGCGGCCGGGACTTCGCCGGCCGGGACTGGCACGAGCTGCCCGACGACCCGGGCCTCGCGGTCGAGGCCGCCGCGTGGTACCTGCACGACCTGGCCGGTGCGCTGCCGGCGACCTGGGCCGGCCCGTACACCCGGGACGAGCTGCTCGCCCTGGGGTACAACGCCGGCCCCGGCAGCATGCGGACCTTCGCCGCCGGCGGCCGGCCCGGGCCGGTGGCGCAGTCGTACCTGGACCGGCTGCGCGCCCACTGGGACGCCGCGGCCCGGGCGCTGCGCTAGCCTCCGGCCCGGCCACGCGACACCTCCGGGCGCGCCCGAACCCCGCCGTGCTACACACGTGGCGTGCCACCACCATCAGCACCGGCCGGGGCGGTCCTCGTCACCGGCGTGTACGGCGCCGGCAAGAGCACCGTCGTCGCCGACCTCGCCGACCTGTTGGAGCAGCGCGGGCAGCGGTACGGCGCACTCGACGTGGACTGGCTGAGCTGGTTCGACGCCGGCATCGGCGAGGCGGCGAGTCAGCGGGTCGTGTGGGCCAACGTGGCCTCGGTGTGCGGGGCGTACCAGGCCGCGGGGGTACGGCTGTTCGCGCTGGCGTGGTCGGTCCGCGATCGGGCGCAGCTCGACGCGCTGCGGCAGGCGGTACCGGTACCGATGCGGGTGGTCCGGCTGGAGGTCGACGCGGCGCTGGTCGAGCGGCGGCTGTCCGGCGGCCCCACCGCTGCGCGGCGCGACGACCTGCGGGTGGCCCGCCGGTGGCTGGCCGACGGAGTCGGGGTGGGGCTGGAGGACCTGCGGCTACCCGGGGACCGGCCGGTCCGGGCCACGTCCGAGGCGATCTGCGCCTGGCTGGGCTGGACCTGACCGGTACCGGCTCGGCCGCCGCCGGTCAGCCACGGCGGCGGGGTGGGGAAGTCCTGGTACGGGTGGCTGGCCACCGGGCGCCCGCCGAGGATCGCCGAGACCTCCGGCTGGTACCGGCGCCCGGCCCGCGGCGCGGGTGCGATGATCGCGGGCATGCCACCGTCGCCCGCGCACGTCGCCCTGGTCACCGGCAGCTCCCGGGGGCTGGGCGCGGCCATCGCCCGGCGGCTGGCCCGCGACGGGCTGGCCGTCGCGGTCAACGGGGTACGGCCGGACGGGCCCGCGGCCGAGGTCGCCCGTACCATCGCCGACCTCGGCGGCACCGCCACCGCGTTCCACGCCGACGTCACCGACCAGCTCCAGGTGACCGCCCTGGTGGCGGACATCGCCGCGCGGTTGGGCCCGGTGGACGTGCTGGTACTCAACGCGACCGGGCCGCAGCCGCTGGCCCGGCTGGCCGGTACCACCTGGGCCGACCACCTCGGGCACCTGGACTTCTTCGTCAAGAGCCCGGTGCTGCTCGGGCTCGCGGTGCTGCCCGCGATGCGCGCCGCCGGGTACGGCCGGATCGTGCACGTGGACTCCGAGGTGGTGTACCGGCCGCCGGCGGGGATGTCGGCCTATGCCACGGCCAAGAGCGCACAGGCCGGCCTGGCCCGGAGCTGGGCCCGGGAACTCGCGCCGTACGGGATCACCGTGAACACGGTGGCGCCCGGCTTCGTGCCGGTCGAGCGGCACGCGGACGTCCCGGAGCCGGCCCGGGAGGCGTACCGCGCCACGGTACCGGCGGGCCGCCTGGGTACCCCCGACGACATCGCCCACGCGGTCAGCTTCCTCGCCTCGCCCGGCGCCGGTTTCGTGACCGGTCAGCGCCTTGTGGTCGACGGCGGCCGTGGCCTGGCCCCCTGACCGGTACCCGGTGCGCTACTCGCCGGTCTGCCCGTCGATGCGCTCCCGGATCAGGTCGGCGTGGCCATTGTGCCGGGCGTACTCGCCGACCAGCTTGTGCAGGTTCCAGCGCGCGCTGTACCCGTTGCCCGGCCCGATCGCGTCCAGCCGGTGGCTCCCGCCACCCGGCGCCGGCCCGGGCCGCCGCCGGGCCAGCCGGTACGCCCGTCCCGTGCCATACTCGGGTGCCATCGCACGGCCGTGAAGGGGGAGTGGCCATGCCCACGGACGCATCGAAGCCGGCCGGTCGGGCGACCGGGCCGGCGTCGTACTTCCCGTCGATCGAGGCGAAGTACGGCCGCCCGATCGCCGAGTGGACGGCCCTGATCCGGGCCAGCCCGCTGACCCGGCACGGGGAACTCGTCGCGTGGCTCAAGGCCGAGCACGGGCTCGGGCACGGGCACGCCAACGCCCTGGTCGCGTACACGCTCGCCGGGGACGCGTAGGGACAGCTCTGGACCCGGCGCCGGGCGGTATCGCTCGGCCTCAGCCGCCGAGCGCGGCCCGGAACAGCGCGCGGAACTCGTCGTCGGTGATGCCCGCGGCGGCCGGCGGGCGCAGCCGCACGGTACCCCGGCCGTACCGCAGTTCCGGGTGGCGCGCGGTGAAGCCGCCGTCGCCGTCGCCGCTCCAGCCGTACACCGACAGGCCGTGTCGCCACGCGCCGAGGTACAGCCGGCGGCGGCCGACGCGGTACGTGGGCATCCGGTACGACAGCGTGACCGTGACGTCCGGGCAGGTCTGGAGCACCAGCAGGTGCAGCCGGTCGAACAGTGGGCGATGCGCCGGATCGATCGCGTCGATGTACGCCTGAACAGCCTGGTCCACCCCGACAGTGTCCCGCAGTGTCCCGCCCGTGGCCCGCCAGCCCGGTTGCCGCTCGGGTTGGACGGCTGTCAAGCTACGGACATGCCCTCGCAGTTGCCTGTCCTGGCCGCCGGTCCGGCCGCGCCGTGCTGTACCCCGATGGTGGACGGCGCGCTGACCGCCGCCGATGCGACCGCGCTGGCCCGCGGCTTCAAGGCGCTGGGCGACCCGGTCCGGCTGCGGCTGCTGTCGATGATCGCCGCCCAGGCCGGCGGCGAGGTCTGCGTGTGCGACCTGAGCGACGCGTTCGAGGTCACCGGGCCGACGATCTCGCACCACCTGCGGGTACTGCGCGAGGCGGGGCTGGTCGACTGCGAGCGGCGCGGTACCTGGGTGTACTACCGGGTGGTACCGGCCGCGCTGCAGGCGCTGTCCCATCTGCTTGACGCCTCCGGCGTGGCGGTGGGCCGGTGAGCCAGGCCGGTACGGGCGCGGTACTCCTCGCGCCGATGGCCGACCGGCACGCCGGCGCGGTACTGGCCATCTACCAGGCCGGCATGGACGAGGGCGACGCGACCTTCGAGACCGCGGTACCGGACTGGGACCGCTTCACCGCCGCCCGGCTGCCGGCGTACCGGTTCGTCGCGCTGGACGCCGGCGGTACGGTCCTCGGCTGGACCGCGTGCAGCGGCGTCTCGGACCGGTGTGTGTACGCCGGCGTGGTCGAGCACTCGGTGTACGTGCACCCCGGGTACCGCGGGCGGGGCGCCGGGCGGCTGCTGCTGGGTACCCTCGTGGCCGCCACCGAGGCGGCCGGTGTCTGGACCATCCAGTCCGGGATCTTCCCGGAGAACACGGCCAGCCTCGCGCTGCACCGCTCGGCCGGGTTCCGGGTGGTCGGTACCCGCGAGCGGATCGGCCGGCACCACGGCCGGTGGCGGGACGTGACCCTGGTGGAGCGGCGCAGCCCGCGGCTCTGACCGGCCGGGCCGGTTGCCGGTACTGATGCGTCGATTGTGCTGTTGCCACTATTCGGCAACAAGGGCAGACTGGGGCCGTCGGTACGGGTGTGGGGGAGGCGGCTGTGCACATTCCGGATGGGTACCTGAGCCCACAGACCAGTGCCATGTTCGCGGCCGGAATGCTGCCGCTGTGGTGGCAGTCGGCGCGCCGGGTGCAGAAGGTGGTCAAGAGCCGGTACGTGCCGCTGCTCGCGCTGGGCGCGGCGTTCTCCTTCGTGATCATGATGTTCAACGTGCCGGTCCCGGACGGCACCACCGCGCACGCGGTCGGCGGCGGCCTGATCGCGGTGCTCCTGGGCCCGTGGGCCGCCTGTATCGCGGTGTCCATCGCGCTGCTGATCCAGGCGCTGTTCTTCGGCGACGGCGGGGTGCTCGCGTACCCGGTCAACGCCTTCAACATGGCCATCCTGCTGCCGTTCGTGGCGTACGGGACGTACCGGCTGCTGGCCGGCGCCGCCCCGCTGACCTCCCCCCGGCGGGTCTGGTCCGCCGCGATCGGCGCGTACCTGGGCCTGAACGTGTCCGCCCTGGCCACCGCGGTCGAGTTCGGGCTCCAGCCGGAGCTGTTCCACAAGGCCGACGGCACCCCGCTGTACGCGCCGTTCCACCTGGCCCAGTCGGTACCGGCGATGCTGCTGCCGCACCTGCTGGTGGCCGGACTGGTGGAGGCGGCGGTGACCGCGGGCGTGCTGGCGTACCTGCAGCGGGCCAACCTGCCGGTGCTGCGGATCAACGCGCCGAAGGCGGCGCTGCCCGGCGACCCTGGCCGGCGCCCGGCCAGCCCGGTCCGGGTGGGTCTGGTCACGCTCGGCATCCTGGCCGTGATCAGCCCGCTCGGACTGCTCGCACCCGGTAGCGCCTTCGGCGAGTCCCGCCCGGCCAACCTGGACCTGGCGCGGTACCACCTGGGCGCGGTACCGGCCGGCCCGGGT
>Ga0209069_10001536_pt1 | contig 11775 bp, 8 predicted proteins | sample Str013_2_FD_187202 | JGI IMG/M metagenome (GOLD analysis project Ga0209069, IMG submission 187202) | Freshwater sediment microbial communities in response to fracking from Pennsylvania, USA - Straight Creek_MetaG_SC_2013 (SPAdes) (version 2) | ecosystem: Environmental > Aquatic > Freshwater >...
ATCGGCGCCAACGGGGCTGGCAAGTCGACGCTGCTCGCCGCCGTCGTAGGTGATCTCGCCAGCAGAGGTGCGCACGATCCCGGCGACGGCGGCGAGCAGCGTCGACTTGCCAGCCCCGTTGGCGCCGATGATCGAGACCGCTTCGCCTTCGTCGACGTGCACGGTAAGGCCGAACAACGCCTGGAAGTCGCCGTAGCCGGCGTCCAACGTCGCGACCGACAAGAGGCTCACAGCTCGGCTCCCAGATAGACCTCGCGGACCTCGACCGAGTTCATCACCGCATCCGGCTCACCCTCGATCAGCTTGCGCCCGTAGTCGATGGCCAAGATCCGGTCGACGACGCGCAGCAGCGCGTGGACGATGTGCTCGATCCACACGATCGTCACGCCGCTGGCACGGATCTCCTTGATCGTCGTCACCAACTCATCGACCTCGGCCTCGGTGAGGCCGCCGGCGATCTCGTCAAGCAGCAACAGTCGCGGCTGCACGGCGAGGGCGCGCGCCAGCTCCAACCGCTTGCGTTCGAGTAACGTCAACTGCGCGGCAGGAACGTTCGACTTGAGCAACAGATCGACGCGTTCGAGCGCCGCCATCGCGGCGTGTTCGGGTGTCGTCGTCAACCGACCAGCGGCACCGTGGTTGGCCCCGACGAGCACGTTCTCGAAGACGGTCAAGCCCTCGAACGGTCGGGGCACTTGCGAGGTGCGGCCGATGCCGAGACGGCAACGGCGGTGCGACGCCAACCGGGTGACGTCGCGGCCATCGAGCGCGACGGTTCCCCGAGTCGGCCGGATGTCGCCTGCGACGACGTTCAGCAACGTCGTCTTGCCGGCGCCGTTCGGACCGACGATCCCGAACGCGACTCCCTCTTCGAGCTCGAACGACAAGTCGTCGAGCACGACGAGCGAACCGAACGACTTCGAGAGGTTGCGAACCTCCAGCAGCATCAGGATCGATCAGCGATCAGCCGAGGACCTTGAGCTTGCCACCAAGCGGAATGTTGGTGGCCAGCGCGTTCTCGACGATGATGAGATCGAACTTGCCGCTCGACTGCTTCTGCCACTGCCCGCCGACGAGCGACGTCGGGGCGATGTTCTTCGGCACGCCACCCTTGCCGAAGGTGACGTTGCCGACGATCGTGTCAAGGCTCGTCTTGCCGACGGCCGTGGCGATCGCCTTCTTGTCGGTGCTGCCAGCACGAGCCAGCGCGTCGAGCGTGACTTCGAACAAGCTGTGGACGAAGCCGACGAACTGGGTCCACTGCTTGCCCGTCTCCTTCGTGTACTGATCAGCCAGGTCCTTGGCCGACGTACCGGTGAGGGAGCTCTTGAACGGGTGGTTCGGGCTCCACCACACCTCCGACGAGATGCCGTCGCCGATGTCGGCCAACGCTTCGACCGCAGCCGGGAACAGCACGGCCTTGGCGACGGTGACGAGCTTCGGGTTCCAGCCCTGCTGCTTGGCTTGCTTCCAGAACGTCGAGAAGTCGGGCGGGATCGGGATGCCCACCAACGTGTCGGCCTTGCCGCTCTTGAACTGGCCGATGATCGCCGAGAAGTCGTTCGTGCCGGTGTTGAAACGGCCCGGATCGATGAGCTTCAGCCCTGCGGCCGACACGCCGGCCGGGAAGCCGGTCTTGGCATCGGCGAGGGCGTTGCCGTCGGGATCGTTCGGCGCCAGCAGACCGATGCTCGTTGCGCCAACGGCCTTCCACATGTTGCTGAACACGCCGACGAGTTGGTCGGCACCCCAGAACCAGTGGTACGTCCAGTCGAAGCCCTTCGCCGGATCACCTTTGCGACCAAAGAAGTAGGGCTGCCACGGCGCCAGCGTCGAGATGCACGGCACGCCGTTCGCCTCGCACTGGTCGGCGACCGGATTGATCATCTCCGGCGTGGCGATGGCCATGATCAGGTCGACTTTGTCTTCCGTGATCAGCTTGCCGGCTTGTGCCGCGGCCGTGTCCGAGTTCGACTGCACGTCGCGCTCGATGAGGTCCACCGAGTACGACTTACCGCCAAGCATCACGCCATCGGCCATCAGCTTCTTCATCGCCGCGACGATGAACGCGTTCGCTTCGCCAAAGCCGCCAAGCGCGCCCGACTGCGGGGCGGTGAAGCCGATCTTGAGCTTGCCGTCCTTGCCGCCGCCCCCGAACTTCATCGCGTTGGCGCCCGCCACGGCTGCGGCGCCACCGACGGTTGTCGGGGCGGCAGCACTAGCGGTGGTCGTCGCGGCAGTGCTCTTGGCTGCCGTGGTCGTCGCTCCACCGCTCGTCGCCGCAGTCGTCGCGCCGGCCGAGCCCTTTGAGCTGCTGCCACAGGCAGCGAGCACCGTGGCAGCCACTCCTGCACCGGTGAGTCCGAGGAAGTGCCGCCGCGAGAGCGCGCCGTCGTCGGGCGAGTCGTTCGTAGTCGTCATGATCTTGTCCCCCCTGGTCGGCCCCGTTGTAGCTCGGCACGACGCGTCCGTCCAAAAGTCTCGACATTCCTGGCGATTGGCGAAGATCGCCGCCGAAGGCGTCAGAGCGCGAGATCGTCGAGCCGATCGCGCGACGAGTGCGCGACCGGCGTGTCGGCGTGTTGCGCCGCTGTCAGCTGCGCCAGCGAACGGGTAGCGAACCGATGGCGCCGACGTGGAGGTCGGCATGTCGCGTTGGTTCGCCGGCAAGCTCGAAGTGCGCGAGGTGTGGCGCCAATTCGTGGAACACGGCACGCAACTCCCAACGCGCCAGGTTGGCACCGAGGCAGAAGTGCGGCCCATGACCGAAGGCGAGGTGGAAGTTCGGAGTCCGACCGATGTCGAGACGATAGGGCTCGGGGAACTGGCGCTCGTCGCGGTTCGCCGACGGGTACCACAGCACGACTGTGTCGCCGCCCTTGATCGTCGTACCGGCGAGCTCGAAGTCTTCGGTCGCGGTGCGAGCGAACTGGATCACCGGCGAGGTCCAACGGAGCAGCTCTTCGACGGCGGCTTCGATCATGGCGTCGGGATCGGCGGCAAGCCGGTCTGCCTCGGTGGGATGCTCCAACAACGCCTTCACGCCGCCGGTGATCGCGTTGCGCGTCGTCTCGTTGCCAGCAGCGATGAGCAAGATGAGGTAGCCGTGTAACTGTTGATCGTCGAGCGGTCGACCATCGATCATGGCGTGGACCAACGCGCTGGCCAGGTCGTCGCCTTCGGGTCCCCGGCGACGGCGGTCGGCGATCAGCTCCTCGCGGTACTCGTGGAACTCGCGCCCGAGCCGACGACGGATGTCGCGCAGTGACTCCCCCGGCGCCGTGTTCGCCTCGGCGACTGTCGGGAACATCAACATGTCCGTCCACGCCAAGATGCGTTGCCAATCACGCTCGGGAACACCGATCAGCCCGCAGATCGTCGCCAGCGGCACGCCCACCGAGAGGTTGGCGACAAGATCGATCGGTTCGCCGTTGGCGGCTTTCGCTCGCTCGACGAACTCGGCGACGAAGCGCGCCGCCAAGTCGGCCAGATCTGCTTCAAGCCGGCGCATCGCCGCCGGCGTGAAGCCGCGCATCGTCAACATCCGCAGATCGAGGTGCTCGGACCGGTCGAGGAAGACCATGTCCGCTGGCGCTTGCGGGTCCCATCCGTAGCGCTCGAACTGGCGCCGTTTGAAGCGTTCGACACCGGCCATCGCCTCGTAGGTGTTGATCCGCAGGATCGGTCCGCCGTTGATGAACACGTCGCGATGCGCATGCACCGTGCGCACGTCGTCGTAGCGAGTCACGGCCCAGAACGGTGGGAGGCCTGGTCGCTCGTAGAAGTAGACCGGTGCGTGTGCTCGCAGCGCGTCCCACGCTTCCCACGGGTAGCCATGCGTGACGTAGCGCTCGGTGCTCGTGATGTCGAGCTCGTCGAGCACCGGCATCGCCTGCGTGGACGTCATCGGCATCCCCCCGTGGAGTCGCTTGTCTACATAGCTGTGCTGACGGGTACCTTCAGCCCCACAACGCAGCGGTGGCGAGCGCGGCACCATCGCTGAGCGCTTTGAGCTTCGCCCACGCGATCTGCGGATGGCAACGCAGGCCGAGGCCACAGTCGGTAGAGGCGATCACGTTCTCGCGTCCAACGAGCCTCGCGAAACGCTGGATACGATCGGCGACGAGCTGCGGATGTTCGATCAGCGGTGTCGAATGCGTCACGACACCCGGCGCGAGGATCTTGCCGTCGGGCAGCTTGGTGTGCTCCCACAGCGCGACCTCATGCTCGTGGCGCACGTTCGCCGCCTCGATCGAATAGGTCTGCGCTTTCACCGACAACAAGATGTCGACGATGTCGGGCAGCGGCAGATCGCGCGAGTGCGGCCCATGCCAGCTCCCCCAGCACAAGTGGTAGCGGATCTGCTCCTCGGGAATGTTGCGGAGCGCGTAGTTCAACGCCTCGCAACGCATCTGGCAGAACTTGCGGTAGCCGTCGAGCCCCATCTCGAGTCCGATGCGATCCCACAGCGCGCCGAGCCACGCATCGTCGACCTGCACCTGGAACCCGGCTGCGGCGATCGCCTCGTACTCGACTCGCATCGCATCGGCGATGGCGTAGATGTGCTCCTCGTCGGACTTGTAGAACTGGTTCTTGCGGCCCGGTTCGACGCTGAGCGGAGCAGTCGTGGTCAAGAACGCGTCGGACGCCGGTCGATCGCCGAGCGCAGCCTTCAGCATCGCGATCTCGCGTGCGAGCGCGTCCTGGCCGCGATAGGTGATCGGCCCGGTGCACACCCAGTCCTCCACGAAGGCCACGCTGTCCTCGGCCCCTTCGGGCACGTGCGGAGCCGACCCCGATTGTTCGAACAGCGTCCCGTTCTGCAACACGGCAAGGTAGAAGGCGTCGAAGTCGACCCAGTCGGCGCTCGACATCAACAACTTGACGAGGGCGCCGCGCTCCGCTGCCGGTTCGTAGCCGCCAAGACGTGCGGCGAGGTACTGCGTCCAGTGGCCGCCCTTGGTCAGCTCGCCTTCGTTGATGAAGTCGACGCCGGCGCGCATCTGCATGTTGCACACCTCGGTCACGGCGTCGCCGAGACGTTGATCGGCGACGTCGAGCTGCGCCCACACATCGTCTGGCGCGGGCAAGGCGCCGACGTGGGTGGTGAGAATCCGGTCAGTGCTACGTCGCATGGCTACGAGCCCCCTTGACAACGTCGTGATCGCTGGCGCACACGAGCCGCGCCCCCCGCCGGAGCGTAGATCACCCGATCAGCATGGTGGCCAACGCCCTGACGTCGCGGCACTAGCCAGCCGAGAGCTCGGCGAGAACGTCGATGCTGCGAAAGATGTCGTCGATCGGCACGGGGTGGTAGCGACGTTCCGTCGGCACGTCGAGGCCGGGCAGCACCACGAGGCGGTCCACCCCAAGGTCGGCGTATCCGTCGACGAGCGCGCGATCGAGTCGATTGACCGGCGAGATGACGGTGAACTCGAACGGACCCAACGACGCCGGGCGGTCCAACTCGGCGAGGTCACGATCGATCGCTTGACGCGCATCGCGAGTCCACGACAGGTCACCGTCGGCTGCGCACCAGCCGCGCCCGCTCGTGACCGCCCATCGTCGCGCCCGGTCACTGTTGCCACCCATCACCATCGGTGGACCGTGAGGATCGACAGGTCGCGGATGAGCGTCGACGCCGGCAAAGTCGACATGGCGGCCGTGGTACTCGGGCGCAGGCATCGTCCACAAGGCGCGCAACGTGTCGAGGTACTCGTCGGTTCGGCTTCGCCGCTCGGACAACGGCACACCCATCGCTGCGAACTCCGATGCGAGGTAGCCGACACCGATGCCGACGATCAACCGGCCGTTCGAGATCTGATCGACGCTCGCCAACTGCTTGGCCAACAACACCGGATGGTGCAACGGCAACTCGATGATGCCGCTGGCGATCGTGATCGAGGTCGTGTTCGCGGCAACGAGCGTGAGGGCCACCAGCGCGTCGAGAAACGGGATCGTCGGCGCGATGGCGTAGTCCGCCGGTTGCGGGCTCGGAAGCACGATGTGCTCGCCGGCCCACAGCGATTCGAGACCGGCAGCCTCAGCGTGTTGCGCCACGCGAACCAATGACGCCGGATCGGCGCACGTGCCGTAGTTGATGGCGTATAGCCCGAACTTCATCGCCCGACGGTAGCCCGCCGCGGCGCGCCCTCACGCCGCCACTGCGCCTGCGCAACCGTGACGAACCGAACGCAGCTACCAAACCCCGAGCGACCGCCAGGGAGCGAGGCGCGACCGCTCGAAGGATCGCTCAGCGAAGCGACCGGGACGAGTCGGAGGCGAAGCGGACGGCGAGTCACGCAGAAATCGCGGCGCGCAGCTGACGGGCGGCGTTGGCGAACATCGTCGCGTCGTTGGACACCATCACGAACTGGAAGCCGCGGTCTGCCGCGGCCCGCGCCGACGCTGCGTCTCCGACGGCAGTCCCGCAGGGAACGCCGGCGGCGCGGCAGGCCGAAAGCGTCGCCGCGATGAGGGTGTCGTTGTCCGCATGGCTGGCCGGTTTGCCACTGGACAGCGACAGGTCGCCGGTACCGATGAACAGCGCGTTGAGCCCGTCGACGGCGATGATCTCGTCGATGGCGCGAAGCCCAGCTTGGTCTTCGACCTGAACGCCGCGCACGACGCCCGCATCGCCACCGGCGATGTAATCGGCGGCAGCATCGAGTCCCCAACGACCGGCTCGCGACGTGCTACCCATGCCGCGCAGCCCTGTCGGACTGAAGCGCATCGCTGCGATCGATGCTCGGCACGTCTCGGCGTCGGTCACGCGCGGCACGAGGATCCCGTCGGCGCCCGAATCGAGGAGGCGTTGCAGGTGGCTGTCCGATCGATCGGGCACCCGCACCAGTGCTCCCATGCCCATCGCTTGGGCGAGGACGATCGCCCGGTACGCGCTCTCCAACGTGAGCGGCGCGTGCTCCATGTCGACGACGATGTAGTCGAACCCGGCGTGTCCGAGCAGCTCGACAGTCTCGAGCGTGGGCAGCTTGACCCACGTTCCGAACAGCGTGGGTCCACCACTGGCGAGCCGCTTGGCAAACGTTCCTCGTTGATTCACGACGATGGCACCTCGTTCGACTTCTCAGTGCGCTCAACGTAGCGCTCGACGATCCGAGGATCGCCAAGCCGGTGCCCCGAGTGGCCGGCGACTGCGGATTGCCAATGGCACTCGTGGGCTGCGCGATGCTTGATGCCATGCCCTACGACGTCACCGACTTGCGTTCCCAGCTCTCCTCGTCCGCCGGGGCTGCGGCCCCGCCCGGTGCGGTGTGGCCGCCGCAGTTCCTCACCTTCCCGACGATGGTGCCGACCGAGACGAGCGCCGCCGGAAGCTGCACGTGGCTCGTGCGCAGCCAGACATGCTGCGTCGCGTTCAGCCAGATGCGCGCCGGCGATCAGCTCACCCGCAATGGACAACCCGACGAGTACATCGTGCTCTGCAACGACGACGCCGCGGACCTGTCGGTGTCGTGGTCCGGCGGCGCCGGCGGCGAGCTCCGCGGCGCCGGCATCATCGTCGTACCGCCGGGCGACTCGACGGTCACGGTTCACACCGCCAGCGCGGTGTCCCGGCTGTTCTCGTGTCGGTCTACCGACCTCCTCGATCGATGCGAGAACCGCGCTGTCTTCGAGACGGCAGACCCCAACGTGCCCGCGTTCACCGCCTGGCCCGATCCGCCGAGCGGCCATCGAGTGCGCGTCTACGCGATGGCCGACGTCCCCGCTGATCCCAACCGGTTCGGACGTATCTTCCGCTGCTCGACGATGATGGTCAACATGCTCCCGCCCGAGCCGGCACCACGCAACCCAGCAAAGCTCTCCCCCCACCACCACGACGACTTCGAGCAGCTGTCGCTGACGTTGGCCGGCGACTACGTCCACCACATCCGCACACCGTGGACAGTCGACATCGCCAACTGGCGCGACGACGCCCACGAGCTCGTGACCAGTCCCGCCGTGACGATCATCCCGCCCCCGACCGTTCACACCAGCCAGGCCGTGCACCACATGCCGCACCAACTCATCGACATCTTCTGCCCGCCCCGCGTCGACTTCTCGCGCAAGCCAGGCTGGGTGCTCAACGCTGACGAGTACCCGATGCCCGCTGCCTGAACCAGCAACGCATCGACCGGACGCGTTGCCAGTCGACGCGGTGACACCTCGACCTACCTCAAAGGCATGCGGGACACCAACAGGGAGATCTGGCTCCGCCGGTGAGCGCGTCGACGACGTCGCCGAACACTCGATGCTGCGAGCCGGGGCCGAAGCGATCGCCGCTTACTACGACCTGCAGTCGGCGCGCTCGAACCGGATGACGTGACAGCGAGCCCACTCGACGGCTGCTCGCAAACGAGGCGAGGAGCTGATCACGAAGCTGCTCGATGACGCGCGACACCGGCGCTCGTGAACCGCCAAGCAATGCTCGCGAACTAGCCGTGCTAGCGAGACGTGTGTTGGCCGTGACGGTGATCGAAGCGGTCGTGATGTTGGCGGAGAAGATCCATGCCGTAGTCATTCCCGTTCGGTGTGCGAACCACCGTGTGGACATGGTTCCGTGACGGGACCTGGTTGTCGAACACCACGCCCGGATGGTGATCGAACTCGATCAGCACGACCGGGCTCTGGACGCGGTAGTAGAACGGGTCGTCGCCGTCGGTCGTGCCCATCCAGCTGAACCAGGTCTCATCAAGGTGTGAGACGACCTCGGCCATCTTGATCTGGGCGTGCGGCTCGGGCGCCCAGCCGACGTAGGCGGCAATGAGTGCGAGCAGCCGGCGGCGTTGAGCATCGGAGAGATCGGCTCCTGCGACACCCTCATACGGCACGACGACGTTGTCGTGATAGGCGCCTGCTTGCATGCGACCGTCGAAGGGATGCTGGAGCTCGCGCGGCAGATCGTCGGGATGGATCGAGGGTCGCAGGATCGCTCGAGCTGCCTGGTCGGCGTTGAGGGATCGGATCAGGTCGAGCCCGCCTCGCTCCTCGGCGCTGAACAGCACCGTGCCGGCGAACGGCCCATCGAAGATGCGGCTCGGCTCGGCACCCATGAAGGTCGGCGTCAGCACGACCTGGTCACCGATCACGGTGGAGTTGAGGCAGAGGTGATGGCCATCGATCTGCCAACCCCACGGTTCACCGCCGGCCGGGTCGCCGAAGATCGATACGAAGTACGGCCACTCACCGAACTCGTCATGGCTCTTCGTGATGTCGGCGAGAAGTTGGTTGGTTCGCATGATGTCGCGGGCCTGGGCGAAACCGCGATGTGACAACGTCTGGCGCAGCAGATCGATACCGAGCCGGCGACCTTCGGCATCGAGATCCTCGAGCATCACGCCGTGCCGGAAGATGTACATGTGGACGTTGATCCACCGGCGCCGTTCCTCGGCGTCGAGCGGGAACATCGCCTGCTGCCGTTGCTCCGCGCTGAGGTGCGCCAGGAAGGCCTGGGCCGCCTCGGCGAGCGTCCGGGTATCGCCGCCGGTTTCGATCAGGTTGAACAGATCGTTGCAACGCGAACCATTCGCAGTGATGCCAGCAAACGGCTCGCCGAAATGGACGAGCCGTTCGTCGACCAGGTCCTGGAGCGGCGGTGGGAAGTGCACTTGCCGGCGCGCCGACCAGGGCGGGAAGTGGTTGAGCCCGTAGTCGGTCCAGTACTCCATGCTCGTCCCCCCGGATCCACAAGCGATGAATTGACTCGCGGAGGCTCGCGGAGCAGATGCCGTTCGTCAATTCGAGATGGCCGCTGTCATCGATCGGTGCTGCTGATGTTCTGCGAGCACGACAAGTGGCAGCCAACGTCAGATCCTTGTCGGCGATTGAGGTCTGCTCGCCTACGATCGCTCGCATCACGACTCGCACCACAGGCGCGTTCGGGTTGGCCGGCGCGCCGAGAGCTAGGGAACCTCGCGTCGTAGCGGATGGCGCGTTAGCGGCGATCGGCTGATGGCGTTGGACGCTGCTCGGCACAACCTTCCGGTCCGACTGACGCCGCTCATCGGACGGACATCGGAGGCAACTCGGGCCCGAGCGATGCTCGCGACCGAGCGGCTGGTGACGTTGATTGGTGCCGGCGGCGTCGGGAAGTCGAGCCTGGCGTTGCGGGTCGCGGCCGATGTTGTCGACCACTTCGCAGGCGGCGTCTGGTGGGTCGAGCTCGCGACTGTGCCGACCGGTGGGCCGATCGGTTCGACGGTGCTCAGCGCCGTCGGCGGCGCTGACGTCGCTGGTCGCGCCACCCGCGACGCCGTCGCCGGTCTCATCGGCGGGCGTGCGGTACTGCTCGTCCTCGACAACTGTGAGCATGTCGTCGAAGGTTGCGCCGAGGTCACAGCGTGGCTGCTCGGAAGGTGCGCGGCGTTGACGGTGTTGGCCACGACCCAGGAGCCGCTGCGGATCGATGGTGAGATCACGTTCAACGTGCCGCCCCTCTCGGTCGACGACGCCGTCGAGCTGTTGTTCGATCGGGCCGGTCGCGCCCGCCCCGGCTTCGAGCGCGACGAGGCAACGATCGAAGCCGTGCGCCGCATCTGCGTGCGGCTCGATGGCATCCCGCTGGCGTTGGAGCTGGCCGCCAGCCGGTTGCGCGTCGTTAGCGCGCCGCAGCTCGCTGACGAGCTAGATCGAAGACTGGCGGTCCTCACCGGTGGGGCGCGAACCGGTCTGCCCCGCCATCGCACGTTGCGAGCGTCGATCGAGTGGAGCCACAGCCTGTTGTCCAATGACGAGCGACGAGTGTTGCGCCGGCTGGCCGTGTTCGTCGGGCCCTTCCCGCTCGACGGCGCAGAAGTCGTCGGAGCTGCGGTTGACGATCGCGATCGCGCTGGTGGGTTCGACGTCGTGGCGCGGCTCGTCGATCGTTCCCTCGTCACCGTCGATGATGCAGGCGGCGCGTCGTGGTATCGATTGTTGGAGTCCGTACGGGCGTTCGCCAACGAGCAGCTCGACGTCGCTGATGAGACGATGGAAGTTCAGCGCGCGCTCGCGTCATGGGTTGCGCAATGGTGTGAAGCGCATCCGGGAGCGGCCAATCACACCGACGCCTGGCTCGCCGACCTGCGTCGGCTGGAGCCGACGATCCGCGCCGCGCTGGCGTGGTCGTCGGATCACGACCTCGTCACCGCATCACGACTCATGGCCGCGGCTCGGCCGCTGTGGACGGCAGCCGACGCCGTTGTCACGGGGGACAAGGTGTTGAGCCAGCTAGAGCCGATCGATGAGCTGGCGTGGGCGCGCTGCGTAGCGGCAATCGCAGAGGATCGAGTGTTCGTCGGCGACTTCCCGTTCCTGGATGATGTCGTGCCGCGTGCCCAAGCGATCTGTGAACGTGTCGGCGATCAGGTCGCCGTCACCCGCTGCCGGCTCGCCAGAGTGTGGATGCGGTCGTTGGAGCCCGACACCTTCGTCGAGATCGCCGAGCTGGCGTGGCAGGCGGGAGCGCGGATGGAGTACCACGTCGCGCTCGGCCTCGCCGCGATCGGCGCGGCGCTGCGCGACGCCCGACGCGGGCGCAAGCTGCTCGGGCGGTGGCGCGCAACGGCGATTCCCGAGGATGGGCGCGCCGCCGAAGCCCAGCCCCTGCATGCTGCGGGTGAACAGCAACTGTCCGAAATTCTCGGTGAATCCGGACAGGCCGGTGAACAGCGCGAACCAGATGATGGTGATCTTCATGATCGCCGCGCGGCCGATGCGGTCGGCCAGGATGCCGGCGATCCATCCGCCCAGCGAGGAAAACAGCAGTGCCGTGGTGCTCAGCATCCCGGCCTGGCC
>Ga0209069_10001537_pt1 | contig 11771 bp, 12 predicted proteins | sample Str013_2_FD_187202 | JGI IMG/M metagenome (GOLD analysis project Ga0209069, IMG submission 187202) | Freshwater sediment microbial communities in response to fracking from Pennsylvania, USA - Straight Creek_MetaG_SC_2013 (SPAdes) (version 2) | ecosystem: Environmental > Aquatic > Freshwater >...
GGGCAATACCGATACCGCGCCCTATGGTCTGGGAACCTATGGATCGCGCTCGACGCCGGTTGCCGGCGCCGCCATCGCCATGGCCTCACGCAAGATCAAGGCCAAGGCGCAGATGATCGCGGCCTACCTGCTCGAAGTGCACGAGGGCGATCTGGAATGGGACGTCGACGCATTCCGGGTCAAGGGCCTGCCAGAAAAGCGCAAGACCATGACCGAGATCGCCTGGGCGGCCTACCACTCGCCGCCACCGAACATGGAGGCGGGCCTGGAAGCGGTGAGCTATTATGAGCCGCCCAATATGACCTATCCGTTCGGCGCCTACTTCTGCGTCATGGACATCGACGTCGATACCGGCGTCTATAAGGTGCGCCGCTTCTATGCGCTGGACGATTGCGGCACACGCATCAATCCCATGATCATCGAGGGCCAGGTGCACGGCGGGTTGACGGAGGCGTTCGCCATCGCCATGGGCCAGGAGATCAAATACGACGCCACCGGCAATGTGCTGACCGGCTCATTCATGGACTTCTTCATCCCCACGGCGGTCGAGACGCCGCATTGGGAGACCGACCACACGGTGACGCCGTCGCCGCATCATCCGATCGGCGCCAAAGGCGTCGGCGAAAGTCCGAATGTCGGCGGCGTTCCGGCGTTCTCCAACGCTGTAAACGATGCGTTCGGCTTCCTGGGCGGCACGCATATTGCGATGCCGCATGATTATCACCGCAACTGGGAAGCGGCGAAACGGCTTGGGGCGCACGCGTAAATCCTGGCGCGCGACTGCCTGCTCCTCTCCCCCGCCTTTGGCGGGGGAAAGGATGTCGCCCGAGCGCGATAGCGCCAGGAACAAGCGACAGGTGAGGGGCAGGATCTTGCGCCGGTGTTGTTTTGACCAGGACGGAGCAAGTTCCTGCCCCTCACCGAACGCCCAGCTCTTGGCGCATGAAGAATGCGCCTACGAGGGGCGGTCTCCTCTCCCCCGAAAAGCGGGGGAGAGGGAAGAGCCCTGTCCAGGCCCTCTGCAAGCGGATTGATTTTGTATGACGGCCCCCTCCCTCACCCGTGAAGAAATCACCACCCGCCTCGCCGCCGTCGGCTATATCGCCGACCGCGAAATCGCCATCGCGCTGCAGTTGATGGACATGCTCGGCCGGCCGCTGTTGCTGGAAGGCGAAGCCGGTGTCGGCAAGACCGAGGTTGCCAAGGCGTTGGCGGCGGTCCACGGAACAACGCTGATCCGCCTGCAATGCTACGAGGGCCTGGACCAATCCTCGGCTCTCTACGAGTGGAATTACCAGGCCCAGCTCCTCGCCATCCGCGCCCGCGAGGGCCAAGCGGCTGGTCCTGTCGCCAGCGAGCGCGATATCTTCTCCGAACGGTTCCTGCTCGAACGGCCACTGCTTGCCGCCATCCGCCGCAAGGACAGGCCTGTCCTGCTGATTGACGAAGTGGACCGCGCTGACGAGGAGTTCGAAGCCTTCCTGCTGGAACTCCTCTCCGATTTCCAGGTCTCGATCCCCGAACTCGGCACCATCACCGCCGCCAGCATCCCCCGCGTCGTGCTCACCTCCAACAACACGCGCGAACTCTCCGACGCGCTGCGCCGCCGCTGTCTCTATCACTATGTCGATTTCCCCGACGTTTCCCGCGAAACCAACATTATCCGGGCGCGCGTCCCGGGCATCTCGGCGGCCCTTGCGGTGCAGATCGCCAACATGGTCGAGAGCGTGCGCAAGCAGGACTTGCGCAAGGCGCCCGGCGTCGCCGAGACGCTGGACTGGGCCGCCGCGCTGGTCGGACTCGACGTCAAGAACCTGCACGATGATCCGCAAGCGGTGTTCGATACGCTCCGTTGTCTGCTGAAAACGCAGGAAGACAAATCGCGCCTTCCCCGCGAAGTCGCTGAACGCCTGCTGGGAAAGATTGCCTGATGTGTTGCGTTGCGCTCAGTGCCGAGGACTCCGCGTTGGTCGGCGACGCTGTGCTGGCGCGGCTCACCGCCTTCGTCCACGTGCTGCGCGACAATGCCTTCGCCATCGGGTTGAAGGAAACCGAGGACGCTGCACAGGTGCTTGGTTCCGGACTTGGGGCCCGCATCTGGCCACTGCGTGACGCCCTGAAAATCCTGTTCTGCGCCCGCCGGTCCGACTGGCTGAAGTTCGACGAGATTTTCGACGCCCATTGGTTCGGCCGCGGCATGACCAGCATCTACAAGGTCTCCGGCAACGCCGTCCGAGCCAACGCACCCACGCGAAAAATGCTCAGCGGCGACGACAACCAGACGCAGCAACCCGGTGCGCTCGGCGAGCAGGTGCAAAGCGGCGAAGACGACGACCGTCCGCCGCCATCCGATCAGCTCGGGCGCATGGAGGGCGCCTCGCGCGCGGAGAACCTGGCCGAGACGGATTTCCGCAAGCTTGCCGATCCCGACGCCATCCGCGAGGCCCACGCGCTCGCGGAGCGCCTGGCGCGAAAAATGCGGACACGCCTCAGCCGACGCGAACGTGCGCGCAATAAGGGCCGGCGTATCGATCTGCGGACAACCATTCGCCGCAACATATCGCACGGCGGCGAGTTGATCGACCTCGTCTGGCGCCAGCGTAAACGCAAGCCGCTCCGGCTCGTCCTGCTACTCGACGCTTCAGGATCCATGACCATGTACACCAGCGTGTTCGTGCGCTTCATGCATGGCGTGCTCGATCACTTCCACGAATCCGAAGCCTTCCTGTTCCATACCCGCCTGGTGCACGTCTCTGCCGCCATGCGCGAAAAGGACGTCGGCCGTGCCTTGGATCGCATGTCCTTGCTGGCCCAGGGCGTCGGCGGCGGCACGCGCATCGGGGAGAGTTTGGCCACCTTCAATCGCTGGCACGCCAAGACCGTCATACACTCGCGCACCTGCGTGATGATCATTTCGGACGGCTATGATACCGGTGAACCGGGCGAGATGGACGCCGCCATGCGCGACCTCTCCCGCCGCTGCCGCCGCATCGTCTGGCTCAATCCCATGATCGGTTGGGAGGGGTACGAACCCAGCGCCCGCGGCATGGCGGCCGCGCTGCCTCACATCGATCTGTTCGCCGCCGCTCATAACCTTGCCTCGCTCGCCGCCCTGGAACCCTATCTCGCACGCCTATAGGCCGTACCATGACCGATACCCGCGATATGCTCGATGAAATCTCTGCGATGAAGGCCACGGCCGAACCGTTCGCCGTGGCCACCGTCGTGCGCACCGTTTCGCTCACCGCGGCCAAGGCCGGCGCCAAGGCCATCATCCGCTCCGACGGCTCCATTTCGGCAGGCTGGATCGGCGGCGGCTGCGCCCGGGCAGCGGTGCTGAAGGCCGCGCGCGAGTCGCTCGCCGACGGCGCGCCGCGGCTTATTTCCGTGATGCCCGAGGACGCGCTGCAGGAGCGGCACGTCAAGCCCGGCGAGGCCAGGGATGGCGTGCAGTTCGCGAAAAATTCCTGCCCCAGCCAAGGCACCATGGACGTTTTCATCGAACCCATCCTGCCCAAGCCGGAGTTGCTGATCTGCGGCGCCAGCCCGGTGGCGGTCGCCCTCGCCGACCTCGGCAAGCGGCTCGGCTATCACGTCGCGGTTGCCGCACCCGCCGAAGATCACGGCAAGTTCGCAAGTATCGATCAGGCCCTCATTGGCTACGATCTCGCCAAACTGATGGACGGCGACCGTTACATCGTCGTGGCGACGCAAGGCCGGGGCGATGAGGCGGCGTTGACCGGAGCGCTGGCGGCACGCGCGGTTTACGTCGGCTTTGTCGGCTCGCACAAGAAGGCAGCGGCGTTACGCGCTACCCTGGCGGCCAAGGGCGTTGTCCCGGCCCGACTCGCAGCCTTCAAGTCGCCAGTTGGCCTCAACATCGGCGCCGTCACGCCCGAAGAGATCGCCTTGTCCATCCTGGCCGAAATTGTCGAACTGCGTCGCCGCAACGTCCGTCACATCCCCACGACCTGATTGATCCTTCGCGCATCGCTAAGCGCCAAAAGACCAGCTGGGTCAGCGCCGTCTGCGACCGCTCCATTTGGCTATCCGCCTTCCTGCCGCGGCCGAGCCAACGGATGGAACAGCAGCTGCCAAATGATGATTGGCACACCGATCAAGCTGGGAAGGCTCCAGAAGGCTGCCTGCGGCAGTTGGTTCCAAAGCGGAAGAGTCTTGCCGTTGTCGACATAGAATGCTGTCAGCAGGAGCAGGTATGAAACGCTCATGCCGACGATATGAATTGGCGCCCATCGGCGCCACTCATAGCGGCGGGCGGCGCGGCCCAACAGGGCCGACAGAAACGACCCGGCGCCGAGTAAGAACAGCGGGTAGTTCTCGGCCCAGCGCAGAGCAGACAGCGCCGCCATGGTCAAAAACACGCCGAGGAGTGACCAGACGTAAGTCGTCCCGAGCCACGGGTGCCGGCCAGGTCGCTTGGCGCTGAGCATCGCCGCGAGGCCGGCCAGCACGCACGTCAGGCCAAATATTATGTGCACGCCGATCAGCGCCAGAAACAGCGGCGCATCGGAGGGCAATGGTATGCCGCCAATAGTCGTGGGGTGGTCAGTCATTGGCATCATACGGAACCTCGACGCGCAACGGTCAGCTGTCGGCCGCTTGCCGCAATGGACTGATACCAACCGTCATTGATTTTGACCGATACTGGTATTCTGACCCTCTCAATCGGTTCCTTGAGTTTCGTCATCCCCGCGTAGGCGGGGATCCAGGCCTGTTAGAGTGCGGCACAGCTTCGATACCGCACAAGGTGCTGATAAGGCGTGCGTTTCCGTATTCGCCTCTGAGCGCGCTTCTGACTTGGCTGGATCCCCGCCTGCGCGGGGATGACGATTTGGACCGGTACCTTATGAATGAGTCAGACTCAACGCAGGTTCGTATGATAAGTCGAAATCGTCGCGGATGTCGGCCAGCATCGGCGCTACCACGCCGAGCCGCGCCATTGACGCCCTCGTTACTTGGTCAGATCGCCGTTGATCAGCGCCTTGCCGCTGGCGTCGAACAGATGGCACGCCGCAGCGCTGATCCCGATCGTCATGTCTGCGCCCGGCTTGCCGCTAGCCAGACCATCGGCCTTGACGCTCAGTTCACCACCGTCGGCCAGCGAGGTATAGAACATCGTCTCGGAGCCGAGATATTCGGCCAGCCGCAAGGTCACCGTCACGGTGGCATCGCCTTTGCCGGTGACGGCGAGATGCTCGGGGCGGATGCCGAGTGTCACCGGCTGGTTGGCGCTGACGGCCAACCCCAGGCCCGGCAGCGCAATTGTCCCGCCGCCTGGCAAGGCCACGGCCAGCTTGCCGCCGTTGGAAGCAAGCACTGTCGTCTTGATCACGTTCATTTTCGGTGAGCCGATGAACCCCGCCACGAACAGATTGGCGGGGCGATGGTACAGCTCCAGCGGCGAGCCGACCTGCTCGATGCGACCGGCGTTCAGCACCACAATCTTGTCGGCCATGGTCATGGCTTCCACCTGATCGTGGGTGACATAGATCATGGTCGCCTTCAGGTCCTGATGCAGCTTGCCGATTTCGATGCGCATTTGCACGCGCAGGGCGGCGTCGAGGTTCGACAGCGGCTCGTCGAACAGGAACACCTTTGGTTCGCGGACGATGGCGCGGCCAATCGCGACGCGTTGCCGCTGGCCGCCCGAGAGCTGCGACGGCTTGCGCTTCATCAGCTCGTTCAGCTGCAGCATGTCGGAGGCGATCTTGGTGCGGCGCTCGATCTCGTCCTTGGGGTGGCCCGTCATGCGCAGGCCAAAGCCGATGTTCTGGGCGACCGTCATATGCGGGTAGAGGGCATAGCTTTGGAACACCATGGCCACGCCCCGGTCGGCTGGCTGCACCAAGGTCATGTCCTTGCCGCCGATGGTCAGTTCGCCGGAGGTGATCTCTTCCAGGCCCGCGATCATGCGCAGTAGAGTCGATTTCCCGCAGCCGGACGGCCCCACGAAGACGCAGAACTGGCCGTCGTCGACATCGAGGTCGACGCCCTTGATGACGGCGGTGTCGCCGAACTGCTTTTTTACATTGCGCAAGGAGACTTCGGCCATGGCCAATTACCTGAGGTGTAGCGGCGTATACTTCCTACTCCCATTGGGAGAGGCAAGGATAGCGCGCATCATTGATGGGAGCGTCGATATCATCCTTTGGTCGCTCCGAGCGTGAGACCGGCGATGAAATGCTTTTGCATCAGGAAGAACATGGCGACTGGTGGCAGAGCGGCCACGATAGACCCGGCCGAGACCAAATGCCAAGCCGCCACCCACTGACCGTTAAGGGAATAGAGACCCGCCGTCACCGGCATGGCGTGCTGGCCTTGCACCATCACGGTGGCCCAGAAATAGTCGTTCCACACGAAGGTGAAGATCAGCACCGAGAGCGCCGCGATGGCCGGACGCATCAGCGGCAGCACGATGTGGCGAAAGATTTTCCATTCCGTGACACCGTCCACGCGCGCCGATTCGATCAAGGCGAAAGGCAGGCCTTTGATGAAGTTGCGCATGAAGAGGGTACAGAACCCGGCCTGGAACGCGGTGTGGAACAGGATCAGCCCGTAGATGCTGTCGTACATTCCGGTGCGCACGGAGAAGTCGCGCACCGGCACCATCAGGATCTGGAACGGGATGAAGTTGCCGGCCACGAACAGGAAGAAGATCCACAGATTGGCCTTGAACTTGTAAGTCGCGAGCGCGAAGCCGGACAGGCACGAAATGCCGACGGCGCCGATCACGGTCGGGATGGTGATCTTAAAGGAATTGAGGATATACCAGCCAATCGGACTGTCGCGGAACACCGCCGTGTAATTCTCGACCCCGGCGAAATAGGACGGGACGCCAAAGTAGTTGCCGGCGGCCAGGTCGCCGGCGGGCCGGATCGAGGTGACCGCGACGCCCAGCAGTGGCAGCAGCCAGGCGATCAGCGCAATCGGCAACAGGATCTGGTAGCCGACGCGAACCCAGGGAGCGGCCTTCTGAACCGGCATCGGGAACATCAGGCGTTCCTCTCGTCGCCAAGCATGCGGACAACGAAGGCGGTGATGAAGATCATCATGATCAGAAACAGGACGACCGCGATGGCCGCGCCATAGCCCATGCGATAGCCGTATTCCGACAGCGCCTGTTCATACATGAAGTAGCTGAGCACGCGGGTCGAGCCGTAGGGGCCGCCGCGGGTCATGATCGAGATCAGGTCGAACGACCGCAGGGCGCCGATCACCGTTACCACCACGGCGATGAAGGTGGCCGGGCCAAGCTGGGGAATGATGATGTTCCAGAGCAGATTCCAGCCGCGCGCCCCGTCCATGCGGGCGGCCTCGATCTGCTCGGAGTTGATGGTATTGAGGCCGGTCAAATACAGGATCATGACATAGGCGATCTGCGGCCACAGGCCGGCCGCGATCACACCATAGGTCGCCAGCCGATCGTCGGCGAGTATCGCGACGTTCGAGCCGGTGACGGTCTTGATGATGCCCGACAACAGCCCGAAGTTGGGCGCGTAGAACCAGGTGAAGATCAAACCCACCACCACTTGGCTGATGACGAATGGGAAGAAGAACAGGGATTTATACAGACGGATCCCCGCCACGGTCTGGTTCAGGAACAGCGCAATCGCCAATCCCAGCGGCACCGACAGCATATAGAGCACGAGCCAGGTGATATTGTTCTTGAGCGAGGTATAGAAACTGTCGTCGCTCATCAGTTCGACATAATTGGCGAACCCGATCCATTTCTTGGCGCCAAGTCCATCCCATTCGTAAAAGCTGATGCCGATGGATTGCAGGATCGGCCAGATCACATACAGCCCGAACATAAACATGCCCGGCGCCAGGAACAGCCAGGGCGCAATGGCGAGTTGGTTGCGCTTCCAGAAGCTGGACGGCGCGGATGTGATGGTGGTCATGGCGTGGTCACCATTCGACAAGTTGGCCAATTCGTATGGTGCGAAACGGCCCAGTTGCGTAGGAGCGACCGGTGGGTCGCCCTCTGACTGAACGGCACGCACGACGAGGGCGACCCACGGGTCGCCCCTACGTCATTGACGCCTGCCGCATTTGCCAAAAGGGCCGGAATCCTTTCGGACCCCGGCCAAGTCTAGGGAGGAAACGTCCGTCGTCAGAACCTACTTGTAGACTTTCAAGCGCGTCGCTTCCAGTCGGGCCAGGATCTTGTCCTGGTTCTCAGGGTGCACCATGAACTCCTGGAACCCTTCCATGCCAGCCTTGGCCATGTCGGCAGGCGCGTCCCGATCGAAGAACTGGGCCAGACCTGCTGCGCTCGAGAGCATGGCAAAGCCAGCCTGCAGGAACTTGTCGGTGGGTTTGGCCGAACCGGAGTTGACCGGCAACTGACCGAGGATGGCGTTCAGCTTGGTCTGGGCGTCGGCAGAGGCGACGAAGGCCAGGAACTTCTTGGCGTCGTCCTTGTTCTTGGCGCCCGACGGGATGTGGAAAGTGTCGGTCGGCGCATCTTCCGCCATCGGAATGCCGGCCGTGATTTCCGGGAACTGCATGAAGCCGATCTGGTCTTCCTTCAGTCCGCCAGCCATCATCGGCGCCACGGCGAAGTTGCCCATCAGATACATGGCGGCCTTGCCTTGCACGAACTGCGGCATGGCATCCTGCCAGTCGAGCGCGGCATGGTTCTCGATGTAGTAACCGGGTTTGACCAGCTCAGCCCATTTGTCGAACACGGCCTTGACCTTAGGATCCGTATACGGAATCTTACCGGCGGTCAGGTCCATGTGGAACTGATAGCCGTTGACGCGCAGGTCCATGTAGTCGAACCAGCCGCCGGTCGGCCACAGCGCTTTTGTTCCGATCGCAAATGGCGCAATGCCGGCAGCCTTCAGCTTGGCGCAGGCAGCGACCAGATCGGCCCAGGTCTTGGGAACTTCGACTCCAGCGGTCTTGAACACATCGGGACGATAGTAGATGCCCCACTGATAATACGTGTAGGGCACGCCCCACTTCTTGCCGTCGATGGTCATCGAGGGCGCTGCCGACTTCAGGCTGTCGTTCAGGCCAGCGCTGGCCCACACATCCGACACGTCCTCGAACAGGCCGGCCTTAACCTGCGGCGCCATGCGGTTACCGGCGTACCAGGCGGCAACATCAGGAGGATTGGCCTTCAGGAAGTTGTTGATGGCCGACTTATAGCCTTCATGGTCGAAGTTGTTCCACTTCACCGTGATGCCGGGATTGGCCTTCTGGAAATTGGCGATCAGCTCTTCCATCGCCTTCTTGGGCGCGGGATCGGACTGGTCGGAGTTGAGAACGATTTCGCCGGCCATGGCGGTGGATGTCAACAGCGCGAGGCTGAGTGCGAGCCCGCTCAGGCCCTTGGCAAAACGCATGGTATCCTCCCTAGCTTGCGCGTCAACCAGCTGGCGCGCTTTCCGCCTCATTTGGGTCGGTCGGACCGAAAGCCGATCGAAACTCAAAAGAGCGGTGCAGAAGGCTGCACGTGAACGCTGTTACATTCCAGCGGAAAATGCGCCGGTCGCCCGATGTCGCAGAAATTGGCAGCACTGCGCCGCGACGATCACGGGGAAGCGGCGCGCGCGTTTGGCCCGCGCTCGCTCCCCTCTGGCCAACGAACGGCTCCTCAAGCCCTTGCCAGCGGCCATCCGGAGGGACTCCGAATGGCCGATACTCATGTCCGTCCACAGATTGTCATATCTGGCACCGCCACCGCTCGGCTTGGCGCGCCGCAGATTTACGCGCCGATCTGCCGGCTGAGGGCGTCCAACTGGCCGTTGAGCCGCGACACTTCCGGATCGGTGAGAACGCCGCCGTGGCGTGCGGCGAGATGTACTTCCTCGGACAGAATCCGGTGATCGGCCTGGTGCAATTGCTTGGCCTTTGCCGCCGTCAGCTTGCCTTCTGCAAACTTAGCGTCGATGCGCGCGTCCAGGTTCTGCACGCGATCGAGGATGTGCGCGCGCCGCGGGTGCAGGTCGCCCCATGGCGTGTCGGCCATCGCTGTCGTCACCGAAAACGCGGTCAAAGCCGTCATAACAGTCACGATAAGCGTCAACCTGTTGCCAACGAACATAGTCACCTCCGGGGTCTGGGCGTGAAGTCCTTACATGCTGGAAACGAACGCTGGCCAGCAATCCGTCGGCTCGGTCGCCATACAAATGCGTAAGCATGGCGCAAGGCGATCCTGGGGTGTCAGGTTCCATATTTGGGCGTCACCGGATGCCGCGTGAGCACCGGTGTTGAACCGTCAAGGAGTTCACCATGCTTAAGATTGTCACCGGACTGGTCATCGCCGCAGCGGTCGCGCTCAGCACCCTGCCTGCCAATGCCGACATGATGGACAGCCATCACAAGAAACATCATCATCACAAGAAGCATCATCATCACAAGATGCACGACATGATGCACAAGATGTAGTCAGTCCGACACCATCGGACCAGTCCTGAGGGTACCCTCGCGACCCGCTTGTCGTTGTCGCCGCAGTTTAGGCCCGGGCGCGGCGGCAAGCGACGGTCGGAGCGGCGTTTTCAACCGACCCTCCGTCGCAGCGGGCGCCATGTCGAAAATGACCATCGCCAGCCTTGCCCTTGCAGCCCTGGTGCTGGCGGCGTTGCCCGTGACCAGCGCCGAGGCGCGTGGCAAACATCACGGGCGTGGACATCACGGCCATGGCCATCATGCCCGGCTTGGTCGTCGCCATGGCGGCCATCATGGGCGCAGCCATGGCTCGCCCTGCAAGGTCCGGCAGGGCGTCTTGTCCTGCGTTCCGATGCCACCGAGCTAGGCCAACGTCGGCCCGCGCGGCGACTGCTCACTGGGCAAAGCGCGAGGCCTTCAGTTCAATGCGCGAGGCGAGCGCTGAAAATTGCGCCGGATCGCTCAAGCTCACGCCAGCAGGCAGAAGCGTCTTGACGCTTGCGACCAGCTGCGCCAGATCGGCGGCCAGTGCGTCCGCGGCCCTGGCATCCTGGTCGGCCAGCGCGCCGCGGCCTCGTTCAAAGAGGGCGGCGGCGGCCGACGCATAGGCATGAGCAAACTGATATTCCGGCAGCTGCTTGACAGCGCCATCGCTCAATGCCTCGCCATATTCAGCAGCGGCCCGCTTCGAAAGCGCTCCGATCAGCTTGGCGGCCGCCGCTGCTGACGCACCCGCCGTGCGATCGACAGTGGCAAGTTGCTCTTGCAGTGCCGCCGATGCCGCCTTGAAGCCTGTGTGGTCCGATCCCGCCTGATCGGCCAGGGTCGCCAATGCGCCCGCGACATCCTTCAAGCCGCGCTTTGCCAGACCATCGGCCAGCGGCGGATAGATGGACTCGGCGGCGTGCTGGATGCGCTCGCTCGCCTCCTTGCCGAATTCCTCGGCGACCAGTTCGTCCGCCAATTGCAGGTGAGCTTTCAGTTCGGCGACGCCGATCGGAAAATCGGTGTCCGTAGCGGCCGGGCTCGCCCCCGCCTCGCCGCCCTCCCCGCCTTGTCCGGGCGTCGCGATGCTATCGGCGACGGCGACGTGAACCGTGCGCTGCTCGTTGCGCACCGTCTGCGCGCCGCCCAGGCCCGTCGCGATCATCGTGACCCGCAGCCGGTCCTCCATCGCATCGTCGATCACGGTGCCGACGATCACGAGCGCGTCGTCCGCGGTGAATTCCTTGATCGTGGTCATCACCTCCTGGTATTCGCGCATCTTCAGTCCCGACGACGCCGTGACGTTGACCAGCACGCCGCGCGCGCCCGCGAGGTTCACGTCCTCGAGGAGCGGACTGCGCACTGCC
>Ga0209069_10001538_pt1 | contig 11770 bp, 13 predicted proteins | sample Str013_2_FD_187202 | JGI IMG/M metagenome (GOLD analysis project Ga0209069, IMG submission 187202) | Freshwater sediment microbial communities in response to fracking from Pennsylvania, USA - Straight Creek_MetaG_SC_2013 (SPAdes) (version 2) | ecosystem: Environmental > Aquatic > Freshwater >...
GGTTTCCTAAATCAGTTGTGGATATAAACGCCTTCATGCTTCGACAGGCTCAGCACGAACAGGGGACTTGGTGTCGTTCCAAACCGTTCACCCTGAGCTTGTCGAAGGGTGGTTTGCGCTTCTTGCGTCTCCATTTCAGATAGGATGCCTATATCAGGCACCCGATATTACTCTCTTATCTGTTTTTTCATCGCGAACTAAGTAAATACACTTAGTACTTTGGTACTAGATGGGAAATTTTTTTGCCTCGTGGGGAAATAGGGGACGGATGGGAAATAAGGGACGTTGCAGGGAAATTTGGCTTATCGCCGAACAGGATCCTAAGCCATACGTTCATGCTAGATTTTCTCTATGGAACCCGCCCTGATTTACTGCTGAAGTGGAAAGTGCGGTGGATGTTTGCCAGTCGACACTAATACTCGACGGAGATTAACGACGCCTTCGCGATTCAACTGCAACGTGGCTATCGTTGCTCGACCTGTCGAAGTAAGGCCGACGATGAGCGTACAATCTTCATTCCAAATAAAATGCGTATGCCACGTGTCACGCCGTGGATGAAACAACGATGCGACTTGATGGCTGGCGGGATCGGTCGCGGAAGTCTTGTCGTACTTAAAATTGTTGCAGCCCTGACACGCTAACGCCAGATTGCTGGCGATTGTTTTTCCTTCGGAATGGAGGGGAACAATATGCTCGACTGAAAAGCCTTGCGTAGCATAGGCCTCCTGACTCAAGCAGTATTCGCAACACCCGTGCGCACGTTCCCGGACGAGGAGTCGTACTCGCCTGGGGATGCGACGGTTAGTCATGCGCGACAGGATGCATCCCCAATTGTCGCATCACCTCGTCGAGCGAGACCTGGCGCACTGTCGCTAGTGCCAGCAAATGCTGGAGTCGAGCGGCATCAAGCTGTTCGCTCTGCTCAGTGAGGTGAATAAGTTCTTGATGCTCTGTAGGAGTAAGCGAGTGTGTCTGCCGTTTAGCGATGAGTTCGTCTAGACGCTGTTGGGTCCTTGGGGGAAGCCCTTCACTGATCTTCAGTAGTAACTCCGCTTCGCTGTGGCCAAGTCTCGGTGTATCAGACGGAATGCGAAGAGCAAGGAGTCTGGTCACAAGCTGTTGCAGCTCCACGTGAGGTAACTGAGAAGCTGCGCGGAAGAGTTGTTCTGTGTCAACATCGATAGTCGGCATGGCATGCTGTCCTCTATCGCCTAATGTTAGTCTGATCCATAGAGAAAGAGAAGAGCGCAGCATTGGATGCCCGGATGTATGGGAAATGAGGGATGGTTTTGTCTTCATCATAAAGAGGGCAAGTTCCGTAGGGTGGGTTAGCGAAGCGTAACCCACCTTTAGCCTTGTCGAAGGGTGTACAACAGGAGAGCCGACCCGTGTCGAGTGATTTCCAGAGAGCTTCTTAGTAACCGATCTCTCGCCTTCGTCCGTCCTTAACAACAATCCCCGGTCTGTAATCCACATTGACCTCTATCCTGTGAGCAGAGTATTGTCCCCTCGGGAAACGGATAAATGGATAAAGGATAAGGGATAAAGGAAGACAGGCTCCTTTTTGTCCGGCCATTTCTCCATTTCCCCGTTTATCCATTTATCCCTGATTGTAGAGGTGCTGTATGAAAGAGGGTACACAACGTTCCGATGCGCAAGCGAAAGTCGTCGATGACTATCTGAATGGCTTATCCCAGTTCAATGTTGGTCCGTTGTGGAAGTTTTTACGCCAAGCTTTGACGCCTGAGCCGAAGAGTCAGGCGAAACCGCATTTGTGGCGGTGGCGGGAATTGCGACCACAGCTCTTGCGTGCCGGAGAATTGGTCTCTGCTGCGGAAGCGGAACGTCGAGTGTTAATGCTGCTCAACCCTGGACTCGAAGGCCGAATCGCCACGACGCACACGTTGTACGGTGGGCTGCAACTGATCTTACCTGGGGAAGTCGCAGCGACTCACCGCCATACTCCCAATGCCTTGCGCTTCATTATGGAAGGCGATGGGGCGTATACCGTGGTTGATGGCGAAAAGATGACCATGTCGTTTGGTGACTTCGTTCTCACACCGAACTGGACCTGGCATGACCACGGCAGTGAAGCGAGTGGACCGGTGGTGTGGCTCGATGGGCTTGATATTCCTTTGCTTACTCTGCTTGAAGGGATTTTCTTTGAGCCGTTTGCTCAGGAAGCGCAGTCGCTGACTAAGCCACTGAATAACTCAGTTGGTGAGTATGGCAAGAGTGGCTTACTGCCGTCGTGGCAACGTTCGTCTGGAACGCACTCACCGTTACTAAAGTATGTCTGGAAAGATGCGCGTGAAGCCGTGGCAAGTTTGAGCCGCGATGCGGAGAGTCCGTTTGATGGTGCGATCGTGGAATATGTCAATCCAGTGAATGGTGGTCCATCGTTGCCAACGATGGCAAGCTTTCTACAACGCCTTACGCCAGGCCAGAAGACTGCTCTGCATCGTCACAGTGAGAGTGCAGTGTATCTTGCGGTCGAAGGCAATGGCTGCACTGAGATCAATGGCAAACAGTATGAATGGTCACCAGGTGATGTGTTTGCCCTGCCGACGTGGAGTTCGCATTGTCATGAAAACCTCTCGGCGAGTAAGGATGCCATTCTCTTTTCTTTTACCGATGGTCCGGTCATGAAAGCGTTCAATCTGTTTCGTGAACAGGCAATGTGAGAACGTGGTGCGTGATACGTAGGACCTAAGAAGAATACAGAAGCCAGAATACAGAAGTCAGAATAAAAGAGGCGACAAGTGAGGAAACAGGAAAGTCCTTTTTCTTCTGGATTCTGACTCCTGAATTCTGAATTCCAGGTGTCCATTTTTACATTTCACACATTACGCTTTCAGGAGGTTCCATGCTCCAAACCATGATAGTTGGCAGTTTGCCGCGACCGACGTGGCTGGTTCCGGCGGGACAAATGTACGTCCAATGGAAATTAGACGGCGATGCCCTCTCAGAAGGGCAGGATGACGCGGTGCTATTGGCGCTGGCTGACCAAGAATCGGCAGGACTTGATATTTTCACAGATGGTGAGCAACGTCGTCGTCATTATATCTGGGGTTTTGTCGAAGGGCTTGAAGGAGTTGATTTTAGTCGCTTGGTGAAAATTCCCACCCGTGGCAATCGCTATGGCAGTATGGTTGATGCCGCGCGCGTGGTTGCGCCGCCCCGTCGCAAAGGTGCGATTGTCAGTGATGCCGTCCGTTTCGTGAAACGTCACACCAATAAACCGGTGAAGGTCACGCTTCCCGGTCCCATGACCATAGTCGACACAGTAGCCGACGAATACTATCGAAACCGCCGGACCCTGGCTGCAGAACTGGCGAAGCTGCTGAACGATGAAGCTCACGAATTAGCCGAGGCTGGCGCTGACATCGTGCAGTTCGACGAACCCTGCTTCAACATTTATTTGGATGAAGTCGAAGAGTGGGGCGTACGCACACTCGAAGATGCGGCCAAAGGACTGCGAGCCAAGAAGGCTGTGCATATCTGTTACGGGTATGGGGTCGATATGGTGCTGAAGTGGAAGAAGAGCAACACCGATTGGAGTCATTACTGGCGTTCGTTACCGCTGTTACGCACCAGCGCGATCGATATGATTTCCGTCGAATGTGCGGCGTCAGGCGTCGACCCTGCGGTCCTTGGCGAAGCGAAAGGCAAGGAGTTGATGGTTGGCGTGATCGATGTCGGCTCAGAAGAAGTTGAGACCCCAGAGCTGGTCGCCTCGCGGATTCGCACCGCGCTGCAGTACGTTGATCCAGACCATCTGTATCCCTGCACAGATTGTGGGATGATTCCACGTTCGCGCACCGCGGCTCGTGGCAAAATGAAGGCGCTTGCTGATGGTGCCTGGATAGTGCGCTCTGAACTGGTCAGCGAGCGGCAGCGTGGCACGCTCATGGGCGTACGCTCAACATGACCTGGTAACCCGAGACTCGTATGTCTACCGTGAGAATCGAAGTCCCTCAAGACAAGAATGCGTTGCAGAGTTTTGTTCAACTGTACGAACAGGTTGCTGCGGTCAAGAGTGCATATTGGAAACCTTCCGTACGATTTGAGATGTCGGTTCTCCGCAGCGAGACCCCGTTTAATGAAGAGCGGACCGTACGGCCATTCATGGCATGGGAAGAGGGGAAGGTCGTCGCTCGAGTATTGGCGGTGATGGACGCACGGTATAACCGCCATTGGCATGAGCGTCTTGGGCACCTCTGTTGGTTCGAAGCTTTACCTGGGACACGACAGGCGGTGAAGTCCCTGCTGAATGAAGCATGTGAGTGGTTACGCAGTCAAGGCGCGAATGCGGCCCGTGCTGGCCATGGCATGCTTGAATTTCCCTTCGTGATTGATGCCTATGAGGAGTTACCGCCGCCGGTATTGCGTCACAACCCATCCTATTATCACTCGTTGTTAAAAGATGCCGGATTTGCGACGGAACGAAGTTTTGTTGACTACAAGATCGAGGTTCGTCCAGAGTTATTAGTCCAATGGTTGGGTATGCTTGAAGCCGTGCGACGTGCAGGGTACGCCATCGTTCCCTTACGTGATGTGCCAGAAGAGCGACGAGTGCGTGACTTTGTGGCGACGTTCAATGATACGTTCTCAGCGCATTGGGGGTGGACACCGTATAGTGAAAAGGAAATGGCTGGCCTCATGAAGGCGTTGACGCGCAATGGCATGCTCGACACCTCAGTGCTTGCGTATCGTGATGATCAGCCGGTTGGAATGGTGCTGCTTGTCTCAGAGCACCAGGCTGAAGCGATCCTCAAACTAGGACGTACAGTCCAGGATTCTGAGCGACTCAATGTATTGGCAATTGGTGTGCGAGAATCCGATCGTGGGCGTGGAGTGAACCTGGCAATGGCGAGCTATGGATATTTAGAACTTGTCCGCCGGGGAGCAAAGTATGTGAGTTATACTCTCGTGCTTGATGACAACTGGCCGTCGCGTCGTACGGCGGAGAAACTCGGGGCTTTCGTCTGCGCCAATTATGTGGCGTATCGGCGGGATTTTTCAGGTAGGTAAGGGTAAAGGGAGAAACGGATAAAGGGATAAATGGGTAAAAGAGGAAGACTTAGCTCCACTGTTTTTGTCTCTCTCTAATTTATCCATTTCTCCCTTTCTTTCTTCTGTCTCCTAAGTTTACTTATCGATAAACTCTTTTAATCGCTGCCGTACGTCCTCTGGCCGATCTTCAATCGGGTTATGGCCAGTTTTTAATACAACATATTGTTCCGATCCTGGTATGGTTTTTTTCAGATCTTGACTCATATGGAGCGAAATATACGGATCGGTGTCGCCCCATATAATCAGGGTTGGAACTTGTAGTTTAGATAAGTTATCTCCCCCTTCGCTTTTAAGAGCTGCGTCAAGATTCAATTCTTTCACCTGTTTCACCAGGGCGACCCGAGCACCAGGGTCATTCGTGTAGGGGGCGAGATACTGAGAAAGGAGCGAATTTGGCATGGCTTGTTCTGGCTTGAGGACCGAACCGCGCAGTGCCCTTTGGAGAAACCAGTCTGCCGTTAAGAAGCCATTCGCAAAGGGGACTTTTAACAAACCAAGCCCTGGCGTAGAAAATCCGGGATAAAGGGGGGAGTTCACAACTACGAGCTTGCGAACTTTTCCTGGGTTTCTCACTGCGTATAAGGTCGCTATTGAACCCCCGATGTCATGCCCTACGAGAATAGGATTCTCCAGATGAAAACCGTCGATGAATTTGCCGAGTTGGGTGACATAGGTGTCGATGCTGTACGTCAGGTTCTGCGGTTTTTCTGAAAGTCCTGATCCCATCAGATCGAGACAATAGGTTGTATTCCCATATGTCAAACCTGGAGCGATGGCGCGCCACAGATGAGCAGAGGTCAGCAACCCGTGAAGAAAGATCAACGGTTTGCCGAGTCCGTCCTGGGTATAGTGTAATGAGACGCCATCGATTTGAACGAATTTGGCATCTTTATTTTTTTCCTGAAGTTGTTGCGCGGTTAAGCTTGTGCCTGACGGGCCACAGCCAGCCGTTCCGACCAAAAGTATGCACAGTACGCTAGCAAAAACTCCCCATTGTTTCATATCTTCTCCTTTTTGCGGCCATGTACCTGTCGGAATGGTCATTTGACATGCATACTGACGGTCCGCACAATAGCCAGGCCCTAAATGTGATATCCCGATGTTTTTATGGCTGGTCACTCTAGCGTCCGCATGCTTTTCCCACAAGGGGAACGGCGACTGTGAAAGGAGAGGAGTTATGGCTGAAACTGGACTGTTTGACATTATGTTTTCGACGCGCAGCATGCGTCATTTGAAACCGGACCCAATCCCCGATGACGTGATCTATAAAATTCTTGATGCCGCGATTCGGGCTCCCAGTGGTGGCAATAATCAGCACTGGCGCTTTATGGTTGTCAAAGATCCTGAGATCAAACGACAAATTCAGAAGGTGTACCTCAAAGGATGGGGAGATGCGCAGGCGATGTACCGCAATCGGCCCGCTCCCACGCATTTAGGAGAACAGAAGTTGCGTGGCATTCTTGATGCGGCGACACACTTGGCTGAGCATCTCGCTGAAGCGCCGGTGTTACTCATCCCGTGTCTCAAAGAACGCCCTATGCCTCCGGCTCTTGCTGCGAAGTTGTCCCGCTTATCTGGGTCGAGCATTTATCCAGCCGTACAGAACATCTTGTTAGCTTGTCGTGCCCATGGACTCGGAGCGACATTGACCACGGTCGCATCCCTGTACGAAGATGATCTCAAGCCAATTCTGAAACTGCCGGAAGATGTGAACACCTACGCGCTGATTCCTATTGGTTATCCACGCGGGAAGTTCGGGCCAGTGACCCGGATGTCGGTCGAGGAAGTGACGTGTGTGGATCAGTGGGGAACGGCGTTTACGAAGAAGTAGCCAGTAGTCGGTAGCCAGTAGCCAGCATGGACTTTCTTGTTTTCCCTACTGGCTACTGACTCCTGACTACTTTCTCACGGTAAAAGATCTGCAACTGAGATGCTTCCCTGCGACGTAGCTAATGGCGTGATCGCATCTGCCGCGAGATAATGCGAGCAGGTGCGGTACCCATAACCGTGCGGCTGTTCTGGCATGGCAATCGGATCGCGAAAAACTTCTAGACGACGATTGATTAAGTTCAGCACCCAATAGTCCGGAATGCCAGCACTGGCATAGAGACTCGCTTTGATACTGCGGTCGTACGCGAGGGAAGACTCTGCGACTTCCACGACAAGGAGTGCCGAATTGGGATGCGCCTTGGCGTAATCACGGATGGTCCCACGAACGACAGCAACATCAGGCTCTGGCTGGGAGATCAGGCCCAGGTCTAAAGGACCTTGTACGCGGACCACATATCCAGCAGCAAAGATCTTGCGAAGTTCTTCTTTTGCAAGATCAATAGCAGTGTAGTGTGGACTGTCCTGTGGAACCATTGCAATAACCCCTCCTCCAATAAGCTCTACTCGTTCTCCCAGCCGAAGCACGCCAGTCTCGGCCATTTTGTAATACTCTTCACGAGTCCACAGGCGAGTATGAGGTGCGGAGGGGAGATCGTCGATCCTCGGTGTTTGTGCGATTGCTGCCATAAGCCGTAGCTTATCTCCTTTCCGGATCTCAACAAATAGAACCCAGAAACTTTAAACTTTGAACCTTAAACTTCCCTTACCCGAGCACTTCTTCATACGCTCCGGGTTCAAAGCCGATCAATAATTTTTTGCCTTTGCGTATGGTTGGCGCACGCAGGTTTCCAGAAGGGCCAATCATCACTGCCAGTAACTCTTCACGGCTGGGTTTGTCTTTGTCGAGGCGGAAACGAACGATCTTCTTCCCTTTGGCCGCAATAATTTCTGTGACGTCTTGGGTGAGTTTGAGTGCAGCGTCTGGGCCGATGCGATCTTTGCGCGCATCTACCTGTGTTTTTGCTGAGAGGCTCTTTTTCGCAAGAAACTCTTGCGTTTTGCCACAGGTGACTCAGCCAGGGCGATGATAGTACCAGTCTACGGTTTGGGCCATGATTTCCTCCTCTTTCGTTTCGGGACTCCTAGACTCCCAGACTCTCAGACGTTCAAGGTTTTTTGCGCAAACTGTTGGCAATAATCCACTCATAGCCGTCAACCAGAGCCATCCACGCCGAAGCAAGCAGGTCTCGTGACTTCCGCATTGTACTCCACTGGTGGTGGCCGTCGCTGAATTTCTGTACCGAAACAACTTCGGCTGCCGTTCCTTCGCCACCACGGTGCGTGTACGACTCCATCACGCGGACTCCCTCGATAAAGGGAAAATGTTTGATCAACACGCGTTGCAGGGCCATATCGAGGGCATTGACCCCACCGACACCTTGCGCTGCCCCGAAGTCTTCGCGTCCGTCGACTTCTACCACGACTACCGCGTCGATTGCACTCCGTCCGTTCCATTCTTCATCGACGACGCGCCAGCGAACGACGCGAAAAGGGGGATTGTACAATGTATTGTGCCGCCAGCGCTCCACTTCATGTGAAGCTTGCGGTGCGGTCGACTCGTCAAAAAATTCAGAGGCAGGGATGTGCTTTTCTGCCATGATTTCTCCATTACGGACACACGTTCGTTCAATTAAGAATCGGAACCGGTCGCAGTTTCTACAGTGCAAACCCGAGGTTAATCAGTCCGCTCGTAACGTATCCCAATGAATCTCCCAAAACTGCGGGAGCGGAGGAGCAAACTCGAAATGGCCACCGAAACACTCAAAGCTTGGTTTGTGACTGAGGCGTTCGCGGACAAGGTGAAGATGTTCTTCAACGTTATTTTGCGGCGGAGTGCCAATATCGACCTGCTGGCGGCCGCCACATTTCTTGCAACTGATCTCAACGTGCATTGTTCTCTCTCACCTTCTCCGGTAGCTGCCCCTTTACCTGCCTACCATGATCGCCCTACGGATCGCAAGTTCAGTAATATAAGGAGAGAAGTCTGCTACCCACAACATCTTGTAGGTAGTCTCTGCTGCTTGTCAAATTTGTAGGGGTTTGTTACAAAGAACCATGTTGGTTACCCCCAGGCGAAAGAAGGAATCGCAAGCCCGTCTCTCTTGCAAAGTAGATGGGCTTTTTTGCATCTGCCGTTAAATGAGGACAGAGATATGCTCCCGACCGCAATTCCCGAAGGTCTTACGTTTGACGATGTGTTACTTGTCCCGGCGATGTCGGACTTCATGCCGAAAGACGCCGACGTTTCAACCTTGCTGAGTCGCAATATTCCCCTCAATGTCCCCCTTGTCAGTGCGGCGATGGATACCGTGACCGAAGCGCGCACGGCTATCGTCATGGCCCAGGCTGGTGGGATCGGGATTGTTCACCGGAACCTCAGCATTACTGACCAAGCCGCTGAAGTGGAAAAGGCGAAAAAATTTGAAAGCGGAATGATTGCCGATCCGATCACCATCCCCCCAGATCTCTCGATTGCCGAAGCCCGTGCCATCATGGACCGCTACCGCATCTCGGGATTGCCGGTGACGAAAGACGGCACCTTGGTAGGGATTCTCACCAATCGAGATCTGCGATTTGAGAAACGGCCCGATCGCCTTGTTGCAGAAGTGATGACCAAGGAACGGCTTGTTACTGCGCGTCCCGGCATCAGTCTAGAAGAGGCAAAAGAAATTCTCCACCAGAACCGTATTGAAAAACTGTTAGTCGTCGATGACCGTATGCACCTCAAAGGGTTGATTACGGTCAAAGACATTCAGAAGACGATTCAGTTTCCCCATGCCTGTAAGGATAGTCGAGGGCGCTTGCGTGTCGGTGCAGCCATCGGCACCGGAGATGACTGTGAAGCGCGTGTTGAAGCCTTAGTGCGCGCTGGCGTCGATGTGGTGGTGATTGATACCGCGCATGGCCACTCAGGCAGTGTGATCGAAACGATTCAGGTAGTGAAGAGCACTTTCCGTGATCTCGACGTTGTTGCTGGAAACGTTGCGACCTCAGAGGGAACCGCGGCATTGGTCGAAGCTGGGGCCGACGGTATTAAAGTCGGGATGGGACCAGCTTCGATCTGTACGACACGAGTTGTCTCAGGGGTGGGCGTACCGCAACTGACGGCGATTGCTGACAGCGTGCGGATTGCGTCAGTCGCTGGTGTCCCTGTGATTGCCGACGGTGGTGTTCGTTTCTCCGGCGATATTGTCAAAGCCCTTGCCGCTGGCGCACATACAGTGATGATGGGCAGCATGTTCGCCGGGACAGCCGAGAGCCCAGGCGAAACGATTCTCTACCAGGGACGTACCTATAAAGTCTATCGCGGCATGGGTTCATTAGAAGCGATGCGCGAGCGCGAAGGCAGCCGCAACCGCTATTTTCAGGATGACGAGGACAACGCGGGAAAGCTGGTTCCCGAAGGGATTGAAGGTCGGGTGCCATACAAAGGCAGCCTCGCGGTGATTATTGACCAAATGGTTGGAGGTATCAAAGCCGGGATGGGTTACACTGGGTGTCCGACTTTAGAGGACCTTCGTACCAAAGCGAAGTTTATGCGCGTGACCTCCGCCGGACTGCGTGAGAATCATGTGCACGACGTTATTATTACGAAAGAAGCACCGAACTACAGATTAGAGTAGTCAGAAAGACCAGTAGCCAGTAGTCAGCATTCAGTAGTCAGTAGGGGAAGTACGATGGCGGCGAAAACGTTTGCGGATGTGGAAGTATGGCGAAAAGCCCACGCGTGGGTTCTCGCCGTCTATCGCTTCACCGAACATTTCCCGAAGCACGAGTTGTTCGGATTAACCTCGCAACTCCGACGTGCAGTGGTATCGATTCCCGCAAATTTTGCCGAAGGGTTTAAGAAAAAGAGCAGGGCTGACAAAGCTCGATTCTACAACATTGCCCAGGGGTCGTTGGAAGAATGCCGGTACTATATGATCTTGGCCCAGGACTTGAGCTACGGAAACACAACCGTGCTCTTGGCATCTTTGGAAGAGGTGAGCAAGATGCTGGAAGCGTATTCCCGTTCTATGCTGACTACTGACTACTGACTACTGGCTACTATATGATTTTGATTCTCGATTTCGGCAGCCAATATACGCAGTTGATCGCTCGCCGGGTGCGCGAGGCGAACGTGTACTGTGAAATCCATCCGTATAATCTTTCGTTGGAACGTATCAAACAGTTACAACCGGAAGGGATTATTCTCTCCGGTGGACCGGCGAGTGTATATGCCAAAGACGCACCGATGTTGGATGCGCGTGCGCTGGATGTTCCGGTGCCATTTCTCGGCATCTGCTATGGCATGAATGTCCTCCATCAGCTCGCTGGGGGCGTAGTCACAAAAGCGGATCGTCGTGAATTTGGGTTAGCGCAATTGGTTATTGATGATACGAGCGATCTCTTTGCCGGATTCTCGCTTAGTGCAGAAACCAGAGTGTGGATGAGCCATGGCGACAAAATGGAATCGCTGCCGACTGGCTGGAAAATTCTTGCCCACACGCCGAACTCGCCGATTGCTGCAGGTCGTGATCATTCTGGACGGTTTTATGGCTTGCAGTTTCATCCCGAGGTTGTCCATAGCGAACGTGGCCAAGACATTCTGAAGAACTTTTTGTTTCGTATCTGCCAATGTAAACCTGACTGGACGATGGAAGGGTTCATTGAGCGTGAGACCGATAAGATTCGCAAACGCGTCGGTGATCAGCAGGTTGTTTGTGGTCTCAGTGGTGGCGTGGATTCCGCTGTTGTTGCGTTGCTCATCCACAAAGCGATTGGTGACCAACTCACCTGCGTATTTGTTGATAACGGCTTGTTA
>Ga0209069_10001540_pt1 | contig 11767 bp, 11 predicted proteins | sample Str013_2_FD_187202 | JGI IMG/M metagenome (GOLD analysis project Ga0209069, IMG submission 187202) | Freshwater sediment microbial communities in response to fracking from Pennsylvania, USA - Straight Creek_MetaG_SC_2013 (SPAdes) (version 2) | ecosystem: Environmental > Aquatic > Freshwater >...
CTGTTCGCTCAACGGCGTGAACGCGCACATGGGTTCGCTCGAGTACAACACCGCGAAGGAGGCGCTGCGCAGCGCCACCCGCACGGCCGCGCGCGAGTGGGCGACCACGGGCATCGTGTGCAACGTGATCTGCCCCGGCGCGAAGTCGGCCTCGTTCATGCGGGTGATGGGCGAACACCCGGAACTGCTCGCGGCCGCCGACGCGGGCAACCCGATGGGCCGCATCGGCGACCCCTACGACGACATCTCGCCGGTCGCGCTCTTCCTCGCCAGCGACGACTGTCGCTACATGACCGGCAACACGCTGTTCGTCGACGGCGGCGGCCACATCAACGGCGTGAGTTGGGCGCCCGACCTGCCCGAATGAGCCGGCCGAAGTGGCGAACCGGCGTCAATTCTCCTCGCCATTCGAGGCGGATCGACGCCGGTTCCGATCAGGAAGGCGTGATGCCGTCGGGAGGCCAGGCCTCCGGGCGCTCGCCGTCGAGGGGGACGTCGAGAGCGTCGAGCACCGCCGCCAACCCGGAGTAGAAGCCGGGGATGGCGAGCAATTCCACGTAGGCCTCGTCGCTCCCCGCGGTCTCGCGTGCCCTGGCGAGCAGGTCGTCGTCGCACCGCTCCCCCGCCAGGATCGTGTCGACGACCCGCAGCACCACCCGCACGTCGTCGGACCGACCTGGCCCGTCGGGACCCGCCCTCACCGCGACGATCTCGTCGTCGGTGAGCCCGAGGCGCGCGCAGATCGCGTAGTGCGACGTCCACTCGTACACCGAGCCGCGCAACCACGCGGTGCGCATGATCGCGAGCTCACGCAGGCGCGCGTCGAGCACGCTGTTCAGCACGACAGCCTGCACGAGGTCGGCGACGATCCGCGCGACGGGCGGGTGGCGCAACAACACGCGGAACACGTTCGGTGCGGCGAGCATCTCGGGGATCCCGGCGTCACGCGCCGCGGCCAGCGCCTCGTCGGGCGCGAGCGGCGGCAGCGCCGGGCGCGCCCTCTCGCCGGTCACGAGCCTCAGCCGTTCCCGAAGACGACGTGCTTGGCCTGCTGGAACGCGCGCATGCCGAGCACGCCGCGTTCCCGGCCGACGCCGCTGTTCTTGTAGCCGCCCATCGGTGTGTAACTGTTCGCCAGGCCGGTGTTGACCTGCACGGTGCCGGTGCGGATGCGGCCGACCAACGCGTTGGCGGTGTCGAGGTCGGCGGTGTACACGCCGGCCGACAGGTCGTACTGCGAGTCGTTGGTGATGGCCACCGCCTCGTCGAGATCGCCGTAGCCCTGCACCGTGACGACGGGGCCGAACACCTCGGTCTGGGCGAGCGGGTTGGCGTTGTCGTCGATGTCGACGACGGTGGGCTCGAAGTAGAAGCCCCGCTCCATGTGCGCCGGACGCTTGCCCCCGGTGACGACGCGCCCACCTGCTTCCACGCCGCGGGCGACGAGCCCCTCGATGCGATCGCGGGATCCAGCAGACACGACCGGCCCGAGCGCGGTGGTCGCCTCGAACGGGTCGCCGATCGTGAGGGTGGGTCCCGCCGCGGCGAGCGCGTCGAGCACCGCGGCCTTGTGGGCATGCGGGACGAGCATCCGCGTCTGCAGCGAGCACCCCTGCCCGGCGTGGGCGAAGAACACCGCCATCGCCCCGGCGACCGCCTTCGCGGGGCCGGCCTCCAGCGCGTCGGGCAGGTAGAGCTGCACGCTCTTGCCGCCGAGTTCCAGGATGATCCGCTTCATCGTGGGCGCCGCCTGCGCCGCGATCGCCGCCCCCACCCCGCTCGACCCGGTGAAGCTCACGAGGTCGACGCCCGGGTGGGTGGACAGCCGCGCCGCACCTTCGGGACCCTGCTCGACGATCACGTTCACCACACCGGGCGGCAGGCCGGCCTCTTCGGCGGCCTCTCCGATGGCGAGCGCCTCGAGCGGCGTCTGCGGGCTCGGCCGCAACACCACGGTGCACCCCGCCATCAGCGCGGGCACCAGCTTCCACACGTTCGTGGTGAACGGGAAGTTCGACGGGGTGATTGCGGCGACCACGCCGACCGGCTCCCAACGCCGGGTCGACACCTTCACCGCCCGATTGCCGACGAGGTGGGCGAACGGCACCTCGTTGTGCTCCCACTCGGGCAGGGGCAGGGCGAGGTCGACCATCTCACGCGACGCGGCGAGTCCGAAGCCGATCTGCATCATCTGCGCCATCGTGCGCGTGGCGCCGGCCTCCGTGATCACGGACTCGGCGAGCACGTCGTTGCGCGCGTGCAGTGCATCCGAGAACCGGTGCATCGCCGACGCGCGCTCGGCCATCGACAGCCGCGGCCACGGACCGTCGTCGAAGGCGCGGCGGGCGGCCTCGATGGCCGCGTCGAACTGCGCGACCGACGACGCCTCGACCTCGAACGCGACCTCCTCGGTGGAGGGGGACACCACGCCGAACGATCCGGCATCGCCGGTGACGAACCGGCCGTCGACGAAGGGGCTGCGGGCGGCGACGAGATCGGTCATGCGGGCCTCCGGGCCTTGGCGGTGGAACCCGCGCACATTACCGAGGGCCCGGCACGCCCGACAATGCCCGGAGTATCTGGCGAGCGGAACTGGCTTAGAGGAAAGCGGCGGTGGAGCCGCCCACCGGCATCTCGGCCTGGCCGAGCTTGCGGTGGTCCCACGAACGCACCCGGTCCGGGTCGATCCGCACGATGACGCGCTTGTTCATCATGATCTCGACGAACGGGCGCATCTCCTCGGTGTAGGGCCCCTGGTAGCGCTCGAACACGCTGACCCCGGCGGCCCAGTACTCGTCGTCGGTGGTGTCGTCGATGATGTGCGCGGTGCCCTCGATCGACACGCCGCGCAGCTGGTCGTAGCTGAGGCCCGCCTCGACCATGCCGACGATGCGTGCGTCGCGGCGGAGGTTCGCCGCCTTCTGCGACTTGGCCTTGGTCTCGAAGTAGACCTTGCCGTCAATCAGGCCGTACCACATCGCCACGAGGTGCGGCATGCCGTCGGGGCCGATGGTCGCCATCGTCATCGTGCGCGACTGCTCGAGCATGGTCTCGATCTCGCCATCGGTCATCGTGATCTGGCTGCGCTGGTTGGTGCCCACGGACGTGCTCCCCGGTGCGATCGTGGTTGTCCCTGTACGTTGACGCCGCACGCTACCCCGCAAGCCGTTCACGCCCCGGAGGAAGCTCCCATGGCCCTGGCCGCCGTCTGCACCGCCCTCATCGGCGAGGACTCGATCGAGGTCCGCGAGTGGGACGTCCGCGCGCCGGGACCCGGCGAGGTGAAACTCGCAATGCGGGCCGCGTCGGTGAACTTCCCCGATGTGCTCATGGTGCGTGGCCTCTACCAGCACCGTCCCGACCCCCCGTTCGTGCCCGGCTCCGAGGGCTCCGGGATCATCACCGCCGTGGGCGACGGCGTCACCGACTTCGCGCCCGGCGACCGCGTGCTCTTCATCGGCGGCGCGACCTTCGCCACGGAGGTGGTGACGCGCGTCTCCGTCGGCCTCATGCACCGCATCCCCGACGAGATGCCGTTCGACGAAGCCGCCGCGTTCGCGCTCACCTACGGCACCGCGTACAACGCGCTCGTGACCCGCGGCGCGGTGCGCGCCGGTGAGACGGTGCTCGTCACCGGCGCCGCGGGCGGCGTCGGATCCGCCGCCCTCGAGGTGGCCAAGGCGAGCGGCGCCCGCGTGATCGCAGTCGTCGGCGGCGCCGAGAAGGCGGCGTTGGCCCGGGACCTCGGCGCCGACGCCGTGATCGACCACACCACGGTCGATGCGCTCGCGCCCGTGGTGAAGGAGCTCACCGATGGTCGCGGCGTCGACGTGTTCTGCGACAACGTCGGCGGCGCGGACGCGCGCGACCTGTTGCGCTGCGTCGGCTGGAACGGCCGCTTCCTCGTCGTGGGATTCGCCGGTGGTGACATCCCCGTGTTCAAGGCCAACCAGACGATCCTCAAGTGCATCTCGATCGTGGGCGTCGCCTACGGCATGTCGGCGATCACCGACCCCGACACCGCGCGACGCGAGATCGGCGCACTGTCCGACTGGTACCGCGAAGGCAAGGTGCGCCCCGCGGTGACCGCCCGCTTCCCGTTGGCGCAGGCGGCCGACGCGATGCGCGTGCTGCAGGAGCGGCGCGCGCTGGGCAAGGTCGTCGTGGAGATGCCCACCTGAGCGCGCCGGCCTGACCCCACTCCCCCGACCGCACTGGCGGACGGTGATCCGGGCCCAATAGGGTCCCGCCCCATGGCTCACGAACTGCTCCAGGACAAGATCGTCGTCGTCACCGGCGCCGGCCGCTCGCTCGGCGAGATCACCGCGAAGATCTGCGCCGACGAGGGCGCGACCGTGGTCCGCACCGACATCACGGGCGAGGCCGGCAGCGAAGTCGTCCCCCACGACGTCACCCAGGCCGACGACTGGGCCCGCGTGATCGACGGCGTGATCGCCGCGCACGGTCGCATCGACGGCCTCGTCAACAACGCGGCGATCATCTGGCCGATGCGGCCGTTCCTCGAGGAGCCGCCGGAAGAGTTCCGCCGGCTCATCGACATCAACGTGATGGGCACCGTGCTCGGCATGCAGACCGCGGCGCGGGCGATGATCGCCGGGGGCAACGGCGGTTCGATCGTGAACCTGTCGTCGACCGCGGGCATCACTGCTCACGCCGGCATCTCGAGCTATGGCACGAGCAAGTGGGCGGTGCGCGGCCTCACCAAGTACGGCGCCAACGAACTGGGCCCGTCAGGCATCCGTGTCAACTCGGTGCACCCCGGCGGCATGATGGGCACCACGATGTTCCCCGGCACCTTCGACCAGAAGGCCTACGACATCGCCGCCCGCAAGAACCCGCTGCGGAAGGTGGTCGAGGCGGCCGACGTCGCCAACTCCATCGTCTGGCTGCTCTCCGACCTGTCGCACACCGTCACCGGTCGTGAGATGGTGGTCGACGCGGGTGCCACCGCGGCACACTGAGTTTCGGGCAGCCCGTCAGTCGTCCACACGCGAGTAGTACAGGTTCAGCATCCCGCTGGGGAACGCGCGCACGTCGTCGAGCCGGAGCTGCGCAGGGCGCGCGACCGGGTGGAACAACGGGCGGCCCTCGCCGAGCAGGACCGGCACCTTGGTGAGGGTGAAGTCGTCGATGAGTCCCTCGGCGAGGAACTGACTGATCAGCGTGCCGCCGTCCACGTAGACGCGCGAGTGGCCCTGCGCCTCCCAGTGTGCGAGCGCCTCGCGGGGCGAGGACGCCCAGAACGTGACGCCGGCCCGCGGCGCGGGAGGACGGTGGGTGAACACGTAGATCGCGCGGTCGCCCCACGGCAGCGGGGCATCCTCGCCCAACTGCCGCACGACGAAGTCGTAGGTGCTGCGGCCCATGGCGAGCGCGTCGACGGTGGCGATGAACTCGTCCCAGCCGTAGTCCTCGCCCTCGCCCACCGCGGCGTCGAGCCAGTCGAGGCGGTCGTCGAGCGTGGCGATGTAGCCGTCGGTGCTCGACGCGCAGTACACCGACAAACGCGTCACGTGATCAACCTCCCACCAGGCCCTGCGCGGCGCCGCCGTCGACGGTGAGGCCGCCGCCGGTGATCCACGCCGCCTGTTCCGAGCAGAGAATGGTGATCACCGCGGCCACCTCCTCGGGCGAACCCACGCGCCCCAACGGGAGCGACCGACCCACCACGTCGCGCGCGAACTCGTCGACCCCGGTGCCGGCGCGCTCGGCGCCGTGCGTCAACATCGCGCGGAGTCGTTCCGTCATCGTGGGCCCCGGGTGCACCATCGTGACGGTCACGCCGTCGGGGCCGACCAACTCTGCGGTCGAGCGCGTGAGGTGCACGAGTGCGGCACCGAGCGCCGCGAGCGCGTACCCCGGCGTCGCCCGGAGCACGCCGGTGCCACCGACGTTCACGATGCGCCCGTGACGCTGCTCCCGCATCACCGGGAGCACCGCGCGCATGCAGCGCACGTAGCCCATCACCTTCAGGTCGAACGACTCGTACCACTGCTCGTCGGTGACGTCGTCGAGGTTCCCGCCCGGCGATGCCCCCGCGTTGTTGACGAGGATGTCGACGCCACCCAGCGCGTCGAGACACTGCGCAACGCCCGAGACAACGCCCTCCGCGGTCGCGAGATCGGCGACCACCGGATGCGCGCCGTGCGCCACCGCGACTGCGGCGAGTGCGTCGCGATCGCGCCCGATCACCGCGACCTCGGCGCCCTCGGCGCGCAACGCGGCCGCGGTGGCGGCGCCGATCCCACGCGAACCGCCGGTGACGATGGCACGCCGCCCTCTCAGCCCGAGATCCATCACGTCACCGCGTCGCTCGCGCCGCCGTCGAAACGGAGATGCGCGCCGTCGAGGTGCCAGGCCGCCTCACTCACCACGAACGCCACGAAGCGGCCGACGTCGTCCGGTGTGCACACGCGCCCGCTCCAGTTCGCCATGCCCTCGTCGAGCATGAAGCGCGTGACGCTGTCGGGATCGGTCGGCAGGCCGCGCTTCGCAGCGCGTGCGGTGAACATGTCGATGATCTCGTCGGTGGCGATCATCCCTGGGCTCACGCAGTTCACGGTGACCCCGGAGCCGGCGAGGTGCTTGGCCAGGCCGACGGTCACTGACGGCAACGCGCCCTTCGCCGCGTAGTACTCCGGGATGCGGTCACCCGGTCGCGTCGCGCCGACCGTCGAGACGAACACCACTCGCCCCCAACCCGCGTCGCGCATCGCGGGCACGAATGCCTGCGCGACGCGCACCGCGCTGACCACGTTGACGTCGTAGCTGCCGTGCCAGCTCGCGGTGTCGGAGGAGTCCCAGTCGCTGCCCTCGGGGCGACCCCAGTTGTTCACCACGATGTCGACGCCGGGCGCGGCCCCATCGACGCGGAGGGCCGCGACCTCGGCGACCAGTTGCGCCGTCCCCGACTCCGAGTACAAGTCGCCGGTCACCCCGATGGCACGCCCGCCCGCCGAGGTGATCTCCGCCACCGTGCCGTCGGCCTGGCCGGGTTCGAGCCCGTGCACGAGCACGGTGGCCCGCTCGGCGGCGAGGGCGCGGGCGATGCCGGCACCGGTGCCGCGGTACGAGCCGGTCACGAGGGCGGTACGACCCGCCAGTCCGAGATCCATCGGGACACCTTGCACCGCGGGCGGGAGTCTGGCAACATAGTGATCACTATCTCTCTGATCCGGGGGGCACCACCATGTCAGAAGCACGGGAGCGGCTGATCTCGGCCGACGACCACGCGGACCTCAGCCACGATGCGGTCAAGCGGTTCCTCGACGCCAAGTACCACGACGCCTACGACGCGGGCGTCGCCGAGTTCCGCGCCGGGATGGGCGCGACCGCCTCGGTCGCCTCGAACAACCGCTGGCGCGAGCAGCACCCGGAGCTCGACGACGGCGGCCCGGTGGGGATGGGCGCGAACCGCAACCACGCCGCATTCGGCCGCCCGGGCCACACCGACCCGATCGCGCGCCTCGACGACATGGACACCGACGGCGTCGACGCGTCGGTCACCTTCTGCGAAGTGAGCGCGTTCCGCTACCTGTACCTCATCCAGGACGGATGGGCGGAGTCCACGCGCGCCTTCAACCTGGCGTTGCAGGAGTTCGCCTCACCGGCGCCGCACCGCCTGATCATGAACCCGCAGATCCCGATCCACGACATCGACGTCGCGGTCGCCGAGGTGCAGTGGGCGGCGAGCGAGGGCTTCAAGTCGTTGCAGCTCCCGGTGTTCCCGGGCGAGCTCGGCCTGCCCGACTACTGGGACAGCCGCTACGACCCACTGTGGAGCGCGGTCACCGGAGTCGACCTGCCGGTCACGTTCCACATCGGCATGAACACTGCGCTCGAGGCGATCGCACTGCGCGACCCCACCCCGCAGAAGGGGATCTTCGTACCGCAGGTCGCGATGTCGACCGGCGAGGCCTACGGCCACCTCGTCATGACCGGGCTGCTCGCCCGCTTCCCCGAGTTGCGCATCGTGTTCGTGGAGCCCGGCATCGGTTGGTCGGCGTGGTGGCTGAACATCGCCGACGACTTCGTGCTGCGCCAGGGGTACACCTTCCCGGGCCTCACCGAGCTGCCCAGCCACTACTTCCGCCAGAACATCCACCTCACGTTCGTCGACGAGCCCAACGTGGTGCGCTACGGACGGGAGTGCCTCGGCATCGAGAACGTGATGTGGTCGTCGGACTACCCGCACCCGGTCTCGAGCTGGCCGAAGTCGCGCCACGTCGTCGACGAGATGTTCGCCGACGACACTCCCGACGACCGCAAGCTCGTGGTGAGCGGCAACGCCGAGCGGATCTGGAAGCTCTGACCGCTACACGTGGACGCCGCGGGATGCCGCGTCGCCGCGAATGGCTGCCGCCACCCCGCGCACGAGCAGCACGCGTGCCTTCGTGTCATCAGGGACGTCGGTGATCGACGACGCGATCACGCGCGACGACAGGTAACCGCGCAACGCGGTGAACGCGTACGTGGAGAACTCGGGGTACACCGCCGCGTCGCCGAGCGCCTGCGCGAACAACGGCTGCCAGGCCTGCGACAGCTCCTGACCGTGCCGCTCGATCGCCGCGCGGGTCTCCGCCGACGTCGCGGGGTTCTTGGCGAGGTCGAGCAGGATCTGCACCTGCACGATGTAACTCGGCTGCTCGTAGTACGACGCGAGCACCTCGAGCACCTCATGCAAACGGTCCTCGAGCGTGACACCGGTGATCGCCGCAGTGGCGACGCGCTCGTGGAGCCGTTGCCAGCCGTCGTCGAGCACGTCGAGCATCAGCGCCTCGCGTGAGCCGAACAGGTGCTGGATCGCGCCCCAGGTGACTCCGGCGCGGCGGGCGATCTCGTTGGAGCTGGCCTTGTAGTACCCGACGTCGAGCACGCTCTCCACCACGGCGTCGAGGACCTTGCGGCGGGTGGCCTCACCGTCGCGGCGCCGACGCACCACGGGCGCGCCCGACGATGTGCCCTCGGTGCGCGCCTGTGCCATGGTGGCCACGCTACCGGGCGGGCGCGGTTCCCACTGCGGACCGCGCACCGCTCGACCAGCCCATTTGCAGGAGCGCCTGATGGAATTCCTCCCCGGACGTGAGGTACGCGAGGTCCGCGAGCGCCTCGACCACCCGGTCATCGACAGCGACGGTCACCTCATCGAGTACGTACCCCTCGTGCGGGACTTCCTCGTCGAGGAAGCGGGCGAGAGCGTCGCCCAACGCTTCGACCGTCTGTCGTTCGCGGGCGCGGCGCGCAAGGCGATTCCCGACCCGTTCGAACGTCGCAAGGTCGGGTTGCACGCGGTCGGCGTGTGGGGCATCCCCACCGAGCAGACGCTCGACCGCGCCACGGTGATGATCCCCGAGCTGATGTACCACCGACTCGACGAGCTGGGCATCGACTTCGCGGTGCTCTACCCCACCTACGGCCTCACCGTCACCGCGCTCGGTGACGACGAACTGCGGTGCGCGCTCGCACGCGCCCTCAACCGCTACTACGCCGAGGCCTACGACGGACTGCGCGACCGACTCGAGCCTGTCGCCGCGATCCCGACCTTCACCCCCGAGGAGGCGATCGCCGAGCTCGACTACGCAGTCGGCGAGCTCGGGTTGAAGACGGTGATGATGGGCGGCGCGATCCCCCGTCGCCTCCCCGAGGTCGACCCCGAGCGCGGCAGCAACGTGTGGATCGACACGCTGGGGCACGGCTCGATCCACGACTACGACCCGGTCTGGAAGCGTTGCGAGGAGCTCGGCGTCGCGCCGACCTTCCACGCGGGTGGCCAGGGCTGGGGCACTCGCATGTCGACCACCAACAACTCGTACAACCAGGTCGGCAACTTCGCGGCCGCGGCCGAGGGCACCTGCCGGTCGCTCGTGTTCGGGGGTGTGCCGATGCGGTTCCCGAACCTGCGCTTCGCGTTCCAGGAAGGTGGTGTCGCATGGGCGTCCGCGCTGCTCGGCGGGATCATGGGCCACTTCCAGAAGCGCCGCCGCGACCAGATCACCCACTACGACCCCGCCCGCCTCGACTTCGCGCAGCTCGATGCACTGTTCCGCGAGCACTCGACCGGCGCGATCGCGGAACGGGTCGACCGGCTCGACACCGGATTGCGGATCCTCTCCGACCCCGACGAGATCGAGCGCGACGTCGACATGTTCCGCGAGTCGATGCTGCAGTCGGAGTCGGACCTGCTCGAGATGTTCTCGCAGCGCTTCTTCTACGGCTGCGAGGCCGACGACCCGATGAACGCCCTCGCCTTCTCCGCGGAGCTCAACCCCGGCGGTGTGCGGCTCCCCGCGGTGTTCGCGTCCGACGTGGGCCACTGGGACGTGCCCGATCTGCGCGAGGTCCTGCCCGAGGCGTACGAGTTGGTCGAACACGGCCGTGTCGACGAGGAGCAATTCGCCGACTTCGTGTTCGCCAACCCGGTACGCCTCTGGGCCGGGGGAAACTCTGACTTCTTCGCCGACACCGCGGTGGAGGGCGCCGCCGCCTCGGTCGCTACGGAGTCGTGAGGTCCGTCGAGAACGTGTAGCGGTTCTTCGTCGCGCAGTCGAAGGTGCCGGCCTTCGTCGGGTGCACCCGCTTGAAGGCACCGTTGTTCCACTGCACCAGCACGAAGCAGCTCGACGGCACCTTGGCCCCGATGTCCACCGTGCCCGACATGCCGCCGTTGTCGAAGGAGTGCAGGCCTTGCAACGCGGTGAGGAGTGAGGCCCGGGTCAGCCCCGACGTGCCCTTCGTCGCCGTGTCGGCGGCCTCCTTGAACGCGAGCACGGCCTGCCAGCCGTACACCGCGAAGGCGCTGAGGTTGTCCTTGCCGACGTACTTCACGAAGCTCGCCAACATCTTGTTCGACTTGGTCTCGGTGAACGGCAGGAACCCGAGCGGCACGTACTCGCCGTTCATGACCGAACCCGCGGCGGTCATCTGCTGCTGGTCGTAACACGCGCTCGTGCAACTCCACACGATCTTCGGGTCGGTGATCCCCTGGAGCGCGGCCTCCTGACGGATCAGGACCGCGCCCGGTGCGGCGAGACCGTTGTCGGCGAAGTTCGCACCGTCCTGCTTCATCTGGTTGATGATCGACGTGTACGCGCTCTGCGGGTCACGGTTCGACAGCGACGGCGTGTCGGTGATCTTGATGCCCGCGTTCTCGGCGGCCTTGATCGACACGTCGGTCGAGCGCGTCGCGTCGGGCGAGTCGCTGGTGCGGATGACCGGGCCACTGAGCTTCGAGTTCTTCGAGACGTAGTACGTGTACTGGCCCTGCTGCACGCGGTAGGTCTGCGGCACCTTGCCGACCGTCGCGCAGTCGATCATCGCGGGCGTCACCGGGTACGACACGGCCGCACACGCCTCCGGCGTCCCCAGCACGATGGCGCCGATGTCGGGGAGGCCGGTCGCCGTGCCCGCCTGGTCCTTGCAGCCCACCATGTCCTCGAGGCCACTGAACAGCGCGGTGGCGGTGCCCACCATGGCGATGTCCTGGCCACACGCGGTGATCACCGCGTTGCGGACCTGCGTGGGGTTGAGCTTCGAGTCGATGAAGTCGACGACGAGCTTGCGGCCACCTGAGACGCCACCACTGGCATTGACGTACTTCGCGGCGGCCTGTGCCCCGTCGACGACACCCTTGAACACGCCGGGCGCGATCGGGTTGTCGACGTCGGCGACCACGGCGATGTGCACCGACGAGGCGTCGACGCCGATCTCGGTGGCCTTGCCGCTCGCCGCCGCACCCGCGCCCGGTACG
>Ga0209069_10001543_pt1 | contig 11758 bp, 7 predicted proteins | sample Str013_2_FD_187202 | JGI IMG/M metagenome (GOLD analysis project Ga0209069, IMG submission 187202) | Freshwater sediment microbial communities in response to fracking from Pennsylvania, USA - Straight Creek_MetaG_SC_2013 (SPAdes) (version 2) | ecosystem: Environmental > Aquatic > Freshwater >...
TAATTACACTTACATCAGATATCGGTTTACATGACTACCTGGTGGGTGCTGTAAAGGGCCAGTTGCTGCAGGAAAATCCCGGTTTTTCAATTGTAGACATCACCCATTCCCTGCCACCTTTTAATTACCCGCAGGCTGCCTATGTGTGCAGGAACGCCATCAAAAACTTTCCTCCTTTTTCTTACCATATCGTTCTTGTTAATTTGTTTGAGCGCAAACCTGAGAAGTTGCTGCTTGCTTATCACAGGGAACAGTATATTTTATGTGCCGACAATGGTTTGCTGACCATGATACTGGAAGACAGGCCTGAAATGGTGATTGGCCTGGCGGTGGATAAAACTCAAATAAAAAACACATTGTACTGCATCCAGGTTTTTGCAAAGGCCATTGCCTCGCTGAGCGAAGGAAGCCGTTTGCAGGATATTGGAGAGATGGATACGGAGTTGGTGGAAAAAAATCATTTGCGTCCCCTGCTCACCAATGATGGCATGGAAGGGCAAATCATATTTATCGACAATTTTGAAAACGTGGTGGTAAATATCACCCGGGATGCTTTTGAGGAACAGCGAAAAGGAAGGAGTTTCCGCATCGAGTTCAGGCGCAATGAGCACATTGAACGCATCAGTGAAACCTATGCGGATGTGCCTGAAGGGGAAAAACTGGCCCTGTTCAACTCGGCAGGTTATCTTGAAATCGCCATTAACAAGGGAAATGCGGCTGGTTTATTCGGCCTGCAGGGCTTTGTGGATCAGTCACAGAACGCCTACCTGCAAAACAGGCTGTTTTACCAAACCATCAAAATCTATTTTATGTAACCAATACTGGTAAATACCTATTGCCGCTGAATAACCTGCTGCAGATGCAGTGTGCGACGCAAGGATGCCGGGTCCCGATTCAAATGACCGCCAATAAATTATCCGTTAAAAAAGCCAGTCTATACCAGAGTTTACATTGAGACCGTTATATTTGTCCCACTTTTTCAAAATCAACATTATATGACCTTTAACCGAGTTAACAACATTACAGGTTGGATTATTTGCCTGGTTGCCTGTATTGTGTACCTGATGACCATGGAAGCCACTGCCAGCTTATGGGATTGCGGCGAGTTTATTTCCAGTACGTTTAAAATGCAGATTCCCCACCCTCCCGGGGCTCCTTTGTTCGTCATGTTGGGCCGGTTATTTATTGTTGCTTACCAGGCACTGGGCGGGACCAATCCGCCAATCGGGGTGAATATAATGAGCGCCTTATCCAGCGGTTTTACGATATTATTTCTTTTCTGGAGCATTACCCATTTTGCACGGAAAATAGTTGTGACGGCAGGTACGGAAGCAACCAAAAGCCAGTTATTTGCTATCATGAGTGCAGGTGTAGTGGGCGCACTGGCCTACACTTTTAGCGATTCTTTCTGGTTCAGCGCCGTAGAGGGTGAAGTATACGCCATGTCATCCCTGTTTACCGCAGCTGTATTCTGGGCCATGCTGAAATGGGAACACAATGCGGATAAACCCGGCGCGGATAAGTGGATTATTCTCATCTTTTTCCTGATGGGATTGTCAATTGGTGTTCACTTACTGAACCTGTTAACTATTCCAGCCATTGTAATGATTTATTATTTTAAAAGATACAAGGCAACTCCATGGGGAACTTTCTGGGCTTTCATGATTGGATGCGCCATCACCGGCTTTGTACAGAAGTTTGTGATCCAATATACTGTAGCGTGGGCAGGCTGGTTTGATATCAAGTTTGTAAACAGCCTGGGTATGCCCTTCTTCAGCGGGTTTATATTTTTCTTTGTATTGCTATCGGCCTTGTTGTATATCGGTTTGAGAATTGCCAAAAACAAGAACTGGTCCTACCTATCGTTGGGTATCTGGTGCGGTATATTCATGTTGCTGGGTTATTCTACTTATCTCACAACGATGATTCGTTCCAATGCCAACCCGGCAGTAGATATGTATAATGTGGACAATCCCAATTCCCTGGCAGGATACCTGGGTCGCGATCAGTATGGTGATTTCCCGCTGATATATGGACAGGTGTTTACAGCTTCCCCGGAAAAATGGGAAGATGGGGATATGAAATACTCAAAGGGTATTGTGCATGATGAAAAAACAGGAAAACCAAAAGAGGCTTATATAGAAGTGGGCCGTGACCCCAAACCAAAATATGCGGATGAAAACATGATGTTGTTCCCGCGCGTCTGGGATGCGAGCCAGGACCAGGGTCATGCTGATTATTACGCCGAGTGGCTGGGTATTTCCAAGTATAAAGATCAGCAAACAGGACAACCAAAGTGGGAACGGAATCCGACTCAACTGGATAATGTCAACTTCTTTTTTGGCTACCAGGTCAACTGGATGTATTTCCGCTACTTCATGTGGAACTTTGCAGGCAAACAAAACGATGTGCAGGGCAGCTCACCAGGCAATGTACGTGATGGCAACTGGCTGAGCGGTATTCCATTTATTGATACCTGGCGCCTGGGCGACCAGGACAATATGCCCGACAGCATCAAGAAAAACAAGGCGCACAATACTTTGTTCATGCTCCCCTTCCTGCTGGGATTAATTGGCGCAGTGTTTCATTATTTTAAAACAAAAAAGGACTTCCTGGTAGTGGGATTGCTGTTCTTCTTTACAGGAATGGCGATTGTTCTTTACCTCAACCAGGCAGGCAACCAGCCACGCGAACGTGATTACGCCTATGTGGGTTCCTTCTATGCTTTTGCCATCTGGATTGGATTGGGTGTTTTACAAATAATAGAATGGTTGCGGAATAAATTATCGGTAAGCCTGTCCAATATCATTGGCTTCGCCATTTGTTTACTGGCTGTGCCGATATTAATGGGTCAGCAGGAATGGGATGATCATGACCGCAGTAAGAAAGTACTGGCAAGGGATTTGGCCAAAGATTACCTGGAGAGCTGCGCACCCAATGCGATTCTATTTACATACGGTGATAATGACACTTATCCATTGTGGTATGCACAGGAAGTGGAAGGCATACGCCCGGATATCCGTGTTATCAACAATAGTTTGCTGGGTATTGACTGGTACATCAACCAGCTCCGTTATAAAATAAACAGCAGTGACCCGATTGACGTGATCTGGGATGAAGAAAAAATACAGGGCAATAGCCGCAATATTGCGTATGTGTATCCCAGTAAGGAGCTTGATCAGAATACTTATTTCGATTTGTATACTGTAATGAAGGATTTTGTGGGTAGTGATGACAATAAACAAAAACTGCAGATGGAAGGTGGTGAATGGGTGAACTTCCTCCCTACCCGTCGCTTCAAGGTTCCGGTGGATGAAAAAGCAGTAAGGGCCAATGGCACAGTCAACGCCGCGGATACCGTTACTGAGATGAGGTTTGAAATGCCGCAAAAGAATTATTTGCAGAAGAATGATTTGGCCATCCTCAATATCATCGCGGCGAACAAATGGAAACGTCCTATTTATTTCACCTCTCCGAATACCGCATCGGAACTCGGTTTCCAGCAGTATATGCGCAAAGATGGTATGACCTATCGCCTGGTTCCTGTAAAAAACAATTCAGGTATCAATACCGATTGGGCGGTGGATAAACTGCTGCACAAATTTGCTTTTGCCAGCGCCAATATTAATGGCGTATACTTCGACGAGCAAAACCGTCTGCACCTTAATACCATACGCAGTGCTTATGCCGATGGCGCCGCCGCGCTGGCAGATGCTGGCCGCAAGGATGAGGCAAAGAAACTGCTGGATATGGCAAATAAAGGAATCCTGGAAGAGGATATGCCGTATGCCATGGTAAGCTCGCGCAACCAGCACAATTATTTCAGCTTCCGTTTCCTGGAAGCCTGTTACAAAGCTGGTTACAAGGAATTGGCCGACCATGTGTCGAAAGCATTGCACAAGGACTTTGAACAGCAGATGAAATATTACCAGTTGTTGCCCGATGCCAAACAGGAAAATATGCGCAACGAAGTCCAGGGAGCGCAGCAATTGCAGCAGATGCTAACCATGCTGGATCAGCAATACAATGGCGGCAGTTCCGTTACCAACCCTGAGTTACAACAGCTTATTAATAACAATATTGATACAGGTATAAAGAAAAAAGATACCGGTAAAAAATAAAGGGGAAAAACATTTAGTTTGCCTGCTGAAACCCTGCTTTTAAAAGCAGGGTTTCCTTTTTGCAACCAATCCGTCATTCCATTGTTATTAAATTCATTGCAGCGGATTATCACTTATAAAAAGCCGTAAATTACAGTAAGGAGAAATATATGAAAGGGCATATTTTTACCAAATTTGATCCAAGCGAAGACGGCAAGTCGCCATTCGACAAGCTGATGGAACTATTCATGCAATTGCTTACCTATACCAGTGGTGACGTAAGCGAAGCATTGCAGTGGCTGAATGAGCTGGACCGCCAGTTTGAACTGACCAATCCGGATTATGGAATGGGCGATTTCCTGGATGATTTAAAAGATAAGGGTTACCTGGATGAGAACAAACAAACAGGTGAGATAAAGATTACAGCCAAAACAGAACAGGGCATCCGCAAGCGTTCGCTGGAAGAGATATTTGGCAAACTAAAAAAGACAAAAAAGGGAGACCATACTACCCGAAAACCTGGCCAGGGAGATGAAGTGAGCCCGGATACGAGACCATTCCAGTTTGGGGACATGCTGGAGCAAATTGACTTCACCGAATCCATTCGCAATGCGCAAATCAATCATGGGCTCGACAATTTCAGTATGCAGGAAGATGATTTGCAAATCAGGGAAACCGATTTCAAATCACAAACCTCTACTGTACTGATGATTGATATTTCCCATTCAATGATATTGTATGGCGAGGACAGGATTACACCGGCAAAGAAAGTAGCAATGGCACTGAGTGAACTGATTACCACCAAATATCCCAAGGACACGCTGGACATCGTGGTATTTGGAAATGATGCATGGCCGGTGGAGATAAAAGATTTGCCTTACCTGCAGGTGGGGCCCTATCATACCAATACGGTGGCGGGGCTGGAACTGGCGCTGGATATTCTGCGCAGGAGGAGAAACCCCAATAAACAGATATTCATGATTACGGATGGCAAACCCACCTGTCTGAAGATTGGGAAGAAATATTATAAAAACAGTTTTGGGCTGGACAGGAAGATAACCACCCGTTGCTTAAATTTAGCGGCGCAATGTAAAAAACTAAAGATACCTATCACTACATTTATGATTGCTTCGGATCCTTACCTGCAAAGATTTGTAAATGAATTTACCGAAACCAATAATGGTAAAGCATTCTTTGCATCGTTGGATCATTTGGGTGCATTTATTTTTAAGGACTTTGAAAGTGGCAAGCGGAAAACTGTTTATTAAATAAAGGTGTTCCGGTAATAGCTTTTTTTTGGACCAACAGTTATTTAGAGCCCAACTTTAGTTGCCCGTCCGAACGGCTTCAGCCGGGCGGATGTCACTCACTTCAGCAGCACAAAGTATAGGATCGGAAAATATTGAAAAAAGATTTTAATAATAGAAAAGCACAATGGACATCAAGAAAATAAAAACACTGGGAGAATTAAAGAAAAGCGGGTATAAACCGGTAAGCGTGAAGGAAGAGATACGCAGAAACCTCATTGTGAAACTGCAGAACAAGGAAAGTACTTTTCCCGGTATAGTTGGTTATGAAGATTCTGTCATTCCCGATACAGAAAGGGCCCTGCTGAGTAAACACAATATTTTGTTCCTCGGTTTGCGCGGACAGGCAAAGACACGCATGGCCAGGCAAATGACCGAACTGCTGGATGAATGGATTCCTACTATTACCGGCAGTGAAATCAATGATGATCCATTAAAGCCTGTTTCTAAATATGCGCTGGACCAGATTGGCGCGCATGGCGATGAAACACCCATTCACTGGATACACCGCAGCGAACGTTATGGTGAAAAACTGGCCACCCCTGATGTCAGCGTGGCAGATTTGATTGGCGATATTGATCCCATCAAGGCAGCTAATCTTCGCTTAAGTTTCGCCGATGAAAGAGTGATTCACTATGGTATCATCCCAAAAAGCAACCGTGGCATTTTTGTTATCAATGAAATTCCCGATTTGCAGGCAAGGATACAGGTAGCGCTCTTTAATATCCTGGAAGAGGGAGATATACAAATACGTGGATTCAAATTGCGTTTACCACTGGATATATTATTTGTGTTTACCGCCAATCCGGAAGATTATACCAACCGTGGTTCCATCGTAACCCCTTTAAAGGATCGTATTGAGAGCCAGATACTGACACATTATCCGAAAACACTGGAAACATCGCTGGCGATTACAGAGCAGGAAGCAGAAATTCATGCTGAACAAAAAGAAAGAGTAAAGGTCAGCGATCTGATAAAGCGGCTGATTGAACAGGTGGCATTTGAAGCGCGCGGTAATGAATACGTGGACAAGAAGAGCGGTGTATCCGCCCGCTTAACCATCGCGGCGTTTGAAAACGCCGTAAGCGCCGCAGAAAGAAGGGCCATTATCAACAATGAAAAAAGCACACAGGTCTGGATCAGCGATTTGGCGGGTATTATTCCATCCATTACAGGTAAGATTGAATTGGTATATGAGGGGGAACAGGAAGGCCCCTACCAGGTGGCCATGAATTTGATGGACAAGTCGATACGTACCCAATTTGTACAATATTTTCCCAACCCCGAGACATTTAAAAAGAAAAGAAGCACCGGAAAGGAATCTACCAAGGAACCGGAAAATCCATATAAATCCATCAGCCGGTGGTTCGACAGCGGGCAGGGCGTGGAAATATTGTTCAATCTTACGGATAAACAGAAATTAATGGAGCTTTACAAGGTAGATGGTTTGCATGCCCTCGTAAAAAAATATTTCCCGCACAGCAATGAAATGGAGAATGCTTTGTTAATGGAATTTGTATTACACGGACTGGCATCCTATTCGCTTATCAGCAAGAAGGTGGTTGACAACAAAATCGAGTTTAAGGACCTGATAGGTTCGATGGTGAACCTGGGCACGGGTTCTTACAGCAGTGATACTGATTTTGACAGCGAAGATTTCAGCTGATAAACAATTTTCCGTTCAAAGAAAATGATTGAATTTAACAATAGGGTTTTTACATCCGTTTCCAGTTCGAAGAACGCCGAAGTAAACGGAGAAACCATTTTTTATTACCATCAGGAAGGCGCCAACATTACCGCGCAATATAAAGGCGGTATTATCAGGGATGGGCAAATCGTTGGAACAATTACCGATGAAAGCCGGCTTGAATTCAGGTACCAGCATATGAATATAAGAGGTGAATTCATGACCGGTGTATGTTTTGCTACGCCTGAAGTATTACCCGACGGAAGAATCAGGCTATACGAAAAATGGCAATGGACCTGTGGCGATTACAGCAAAGGAGAATCGGTGGTGGAGGAAATTCAACCTGTTATTGCTATGGAAGAAAAATAAGCGGTCAGTCCCTGCTTCATGGAAACGATTTCCTGTTCATCGGCGATGATGGAGGTTAAGGATTCATTCATGTTATTGTTTACAAACTCCATGGAAGAAGGAAGTGATATTCTCGCGGAGGAATGAAACTCAGTCGCGCCTGTTTGCCTGGCGATAGCTTCTATATTGGACGCCCTGATTCCTGAACCAGGCATGATGATAATTCTATCATTAGCTTGTCTTACGAGTTCGTTCAGCATTTGTATTCCTTCCATGGCAGTTGGAAGCTGCCCTGAAGTGAGTATTCTTTCACAACCTGTTTCTATAATATCCTCCAATGCTTCAAAGGGATGAATGGCCCTGTCGAATGCGCGGTGAAATGTAACACCCATCGGGTAGGCCAGTTGAACCAATCTTTTGCTTCTTTCCTTATCGATGCTGCCATCCCGGTTCAGTAATCCAATTACAACACCCTCGCAACCCAGTTCACGACAAAGCAATACATCACTTTTCATCATTGTGAATTCATCCTCACTATAAAAGAAATCGCCACCCCGTGGCCTGATTATCGGGTATACCTGTATGCCGGTTTTTTCCTTTACCTGTTTAATGGTTCCAAATGCTGGCGTGGTCCCACCATCGGCAGGGTCTGCACAAAGTTCCACACGATCTGCCCCTGCCCTTTCGGCGATAAGACAGGATTCATAATTAAAACAGCATATTTCCAGTTGAAACATCATTACAATTATTTCCTGAAATTAAATTATTTCATCAGGTATTTCGACTTGATGAGTTGTTCGGCCTGGTTACTTTTAACAGCATAGCTAAAGCCCTGCTGTAGAGCATAGGCGCCTACTTCTCCTTTTTTATTAATGGCGATAAATGCTACCTGTATATCCTTCGCCTTTTCCTTTTTTATTTTGAGTATGCGCTCAATGGCCTTTTTGCAGGCTTCTTCCGGGGAGGCACCGTGACGCATGAATTCAACCACCGTATGAGAACCGCTCATCCGTATTACATCCTCACCCTGGCCCGTGGCGGCAACGGCGCCTACTTCATTGTCGACATACAAACCTGCGCCAATAATGGGCGAATCCCCCAGGCGGCCGCGCATTTTAAATCCCATACCACTGGTGGTGCAACTGCCGCTTAAATTTCCCATCGCATCCATTGCCACCATACCAATGGTATCGTGGTTGTATTCACTGGCTTCCATTTGTTCCTCAATCATGGGGCCATGTTGTTTCGTGTTTTCTATATTAATAACGGGTTTGTACTCAGATTTTTTCAACCATGCTTCATAGGCTTTCTTTGCATCATCCGATAACTTTTGCTCTTCCAGGGGAAACCCTTCTGCTACGGCAAATTGCTGGGCGCCATTTCCTACCAGCATCACATGCGGTGTTTTTTCCATTACCCTTCTTGCAACAGAAATAGGATGTTTGATCCTTTCCAGGAAGGCGACGCTGCCACAATTAAAGTTTTCATCCATAATACATGCATCTAGTGTTACAAATCCATCACGATCGGGATTGGCACCCAATCCCACGCAACAACTTTGAGAAGCTTCCGTAATCTTTACACCAGCTTCCACTGCATCCAATGCGCGGCCGCCTTTTTTCAGTATCTCCCAGGCACCTTCATTGGCGGCAACCCCGGCATCCCAGGTTGATATCACTACGGGATGGCCGGTAACCAACGGAGCTTTTGTTGTTTGGGCGGGTAATTTTTTACTAAATAATAAAGCCACTGATCCGAATGCGGATGACTGAAGAAATTTTCTCCTGGTTGTCATGTTCTATGGTTTAGATTCTAAGTTTAATGAAAGCTGCTGGACAGCCATCATTGTTCAGGGTTGGCAAAGTGAGTATTGGTTCGGGGGTATACTGACTTTACTTTTACAAAAGAAAGTCATTGTTTACTCTTTTCGTATAGAATTTTTTCTATGCCCTTACGGGCATTGTTATGAACTTTATTTTGAATATAAGGGCTCCAGCCAAATAAAAGGCCCGGAATGCCGAGTGCCTGGCGGCTCCATTTCCAGAAATCAAATTTGTCGGTGTGTTCTGTGATTTTGCCATCCTGTATCCTCATATAGGCCTTTATGCGGTTGACCACCTTTCTGCCAGTCTTTGAAAAGGTATAGGTAGCTACCCAATGACAGGTGGCATATTCTTCGTCAAGCAATTCAATATTTGAATATTCAAGGGAAAAGTCGCGAGCGCGTTTACATAGGATTTCCCACATTATACCTACTTCTTCGCCCTGAAGAATACCAAAAACCGGGTCATTAAATATAGGGTTGGCGCTGTAGCAATCCTGCATGGTTTTGTAATCAAGTTGCTGAAAAGCTGTGTAAAAACGTTCGATGAGTTGTTTGTTTTCATTCATAAATTGATGAACCAATATGGATTCATATTCAGTAAATTTAGCCCTCCAAATCAAAAACACATGAGAAAATTAATCACATCTGTATTATTTATGTTGATAGCGCTGGTGGTTGCTGCGCAATATTCGCAGGACTCGGCCTGGATAAAAGATCATTATTATAAAATGGAGAAATACATTCCCATGCGTGATGGGGTGAAATTATTTACTTCCATTTATGTTCCCAAAGACAATACGGAAAAACATCCCATCCTTCTTACCCGCACACCCTATTCCTGTGCGCCTTATGGTGAAAAGAATTTCAACCAGGGTTTATGGTCCTCCCATCGTCGTTATTATGCCAGGGAAAATTATATCATCGTTACCCAGGATGTAAGGGGAAGGTGGATGAGTGAAGGTGAGTTTGCAGACATTCGTCCCTTCAACCCTAATAAAAAAGGAACAGAGACCGATGAAGCCAGTGATACCTATGACGCCATTGACTGGCTGGTAAAAAACTTACCCGGCAACAATGGCAATGTAGGAGTGTTTGGTATCTCCTACCCTGGCTTTTATTCTACCATGGCGGCACTGAGCGGCCATCCGGCATTAAAAGCAGTATCACCGCAGGCGCCCGTAACGGATTGGTTCCAGGGTGATGACTTTCATCACAATGGCGCTTATATGGTGATGGATGGATTTAGTTTTTACGCGGGAGGATTTGGTTTTCCAAGACCGCAACCAACAACCGTTGGTCCTGTAGATAAAATGAAATTGCCTTCGGTTGATAACTACACAACCTTTCTAAATATCGGTCCTTTGAAGAATTACCTGAAACTGGCTGGCGACAGCGTTCAATTTCTCAAGGATTTGTATGCGCATCCCAATTATGATGATTTCTGGAAGGCGCGCAACCCAAGAAATTTTGTAGCCAATATCGGTCCCGCCATCATGGTGGTAGGCGGATTGTTTGATGCGGAGGATTGTTTCGGTGCCTGGAACCTGTACAAGGCAATTGAAAGCAAGAATCCTGCTACCCATTTTAATAAACTGGTCATGGGTCCCTGGTACCATGGACAATGGGCCTCTACTGATGGTACACATTTGGGCAACGTGCGTTTTGGTTCGAATACTTCTTTCACCTATCAAAACAATATTGAAATCCCCTTTTTTAATTATTACCTCAAGGGAAAGGGCGATATATCACAACAATCGGAGGCCACCATCTTTTTCAGTGGTGAAAATCAATGGAGGAATTATGCACAATGGCCGCCTGCGGAAAAACAGGACAAGCCCATATACCTCCATGCTAATGGAAAATTATCCTGGGATAAACCTACCGACAAAAACAGTTATACGGAATACATCAGTGACCCGGCGCATCCTGTTCCCTATACGGAGGACGTACATTTTAACCGCACAAGGGAATACATGACCGATGACCAGCGTTTTGCTTCCCGGAGACCCGATGTGATTACTTTCCAAACCGATACACTTACAGAGGATATAACCGTAGGCGGTGTGGTGACTGCCAATATACTGACCAGTATTTCTACCACTGATGCAGATTTTGTGGTAAAAATCATTGATGTATTCCCCGACGATTTTAAATACCCCGGTACCAATACCCAGATGGGAAGAACGGCCGGTAGTGATTATCCCATGGGCGGCTATCAAATGCTGGTGCGTGGTGAAATCATGCGTGGTCGCTTCCGAAATAGTTTTGCAGTACCCGAGGCATTCAAACCAAATAAAGCAGAGAAAGTATCATTTGCATTGCCCGATATAGCCCATACATTCAAGAACGGTCATCGGATAATGATACAGATTCAAAGCAGTTGGTTCCCTTTGGCGGATCGCAACCCGCAGAAGTTTGTAAACATTTATGAAGCATCCGAATCGGACTTCCAGAAAGCGACCATACATGTGCTGCACGACGATACCAATGC
>Ga0209069_10001544_pt1 | contig 11749 bp, 11 predicted proteins | sample Str013_2_FD_187202 | JGI IMG/M metagenome (GOLD analysis project Ga0209069, IMG submission 187202) | Freshwater sediment microbial communities in response to fracking from Pennsylvania, USA - Straight Creek_MetaG_SC_2013 (SPAdes) (version 2) | ecosystem: Environmental > Aquatic > Freshwater >...
CACCGACGGCACTTTCAGTGCGGCGGGCCCGGGCAGCGCCGCCGTTGGCGAGGCGGATGACGAGCTCTACGACCGGGCGGTGGCGATCGTGGTGCGGGAACGCAAGGCTTCGAGCAGCTATTTGCAGCGGCGCCTGCAAATCGGCTACAACCGCGCGGCGGGGATGATCGAGCGGATGGAGCGGGAAGGCCTGCTCGGGCCGGCCAACAACGTCGGCAAGCGACACATCCTGGCGGACGAGGCGTTCCGCGAAGGAACCGACGCGGCCTGAGCCCCGACGTCCCGGCAGCGCCTGCCGCGGCGATTTGCGCACGGGACACACCCCGCGTGCTGCGAGCCACATCGCGGTGGAATGCGGTAAAATCGCCCTTGTCTCGTCTCAATCCTCATAGATGGATTTGCGGCAACATGAATGCATTGCGAAGAGGCAACAATGACGCGGGGGGATAGAATGCGCCGTTTCGTGCTGATCGGTGTCCCGTGCCTGCTGGGCGCGATGGCGGCTCTGAGCCCGCTTCCAGGTGTGGCCCAGCAGCCGCAGGCGGGGCCGGCGGCCGCGCCGAAGGCTCCCGGCCAGAACCCTGTCGGGGTTGGTCCGGGTTGGAGCGCGAAGGTCGACGCGAAGGGCGCCACGGGCACCACGCTGGATACCGCGCAGGTTGAAACGGTTTCCAAAATCAGCGGCTATTTCAATGGGCTGATCGATCTCAAGGGTCAATTCCTGCAGACCGGCTCGGACAACAAGCAGCTCAAGGGCAAGTTTTTCGTCAAGCGGCCGGGCCGGTTCCGGTTCGATTATGCCGCGCCGAGCAAGCTGGTGATCGTTTCCGACGGCGACATTCTGCACATCGAGGACAATGAACTGAAGACCAAGGACGAATATCGCCTGAACGACACACCCTTCCGCATCCTGCTGAAGAAGGACGTCGATCTCATGCGGGACGCACAGATCGCCGATTTGCAGGAAGTGAGCGATCTCGTCACCATCACGCTGGTCGACAAGACCAACGACGGCAGCGGCAAAATCAAGCTGTTCCTGACCAAATCGCCCAGCCTGGAGCTGAAAGAGTGGGTGACCACCGATGCGCAGGGGCTCGATACCCGGATCGAGGTGTCCAACCTCGTGAAGGGCGAGGCGGTGGACGCAAATCTATTCAAGGGCGCCAAGATGCAGTTCCCCAGCAGCGCGAACTGACGGACATTGCGGCCGCTTTGGGAATATTTCGTAACAAATTCGTGATCGGCACAGACTGGGACTTGAAAGACTGCCGCAATCAATTATTTTGGCTGGCAGCAGGCACCGTCAAACTTCATCGGCAGTGCCCCCCGTCTAGCCGATGATGGTGCTTGCAGCGCCGGCTTCCCTCCCGGCGCATGCGCGACACGCGCAGATCTGCGCCCAGTTCCTCCCCGGAGCTGGGCGCTTTCGTTTTTTGGGCCGCGGCACCAAGTCTCAGCAGGGCGTCGCCTCGATTGATGCGGACAGGTGCGCCGATTGCATGGCCAGCAGCTGGTCGATCCGCCGCAATTCCTCGGCGACCGGTGCCAGTCGTGCGGCAATCGCTGAAACGAAATGCTCGGCAATCGCCACATCGTGCTCCATCAACTCGTGCATGGCCGCGCGGGTGAATTTCAGCGTCCGAACCACGGTCCGCGCCCTCACGGTGGCGGCGTAGTCGGTCTCGATCAGCATCGCCATCTCGCCGAGCAGCGTAAACGTCTCCAGCGCCGCGCCATCCGTGGCCGGCAGGTCGGGATCGTGCAGAATGGCGTCCCCCTGCATGATGAGGAAGGCGGCTTGGCCGGCGGTCTCTGCCTCGATGATCGGATCGCCCGGTTGAAACACCACTCTGTGCGCCGCACGCACCAGCGCCATCAGCTGATGCGGCTCGAGGTCGGCGAAAAGTGGGACGCGGCCCAGCGGCGCAACCAGCTCATTGAGCGACATGAATTCTCCATCGGCAATCGACGGCTCGGATCGTTTCGATGCGGATCCGAGCGGTGGCGGGTCATGCCCGTCAGCCGATGAATATGAGATTCGCGGCTCCGCGACGAGCCGGCGCTGCCGAATGTGGAAAGCTTGTGGAGCGCGCCGGCACGGCGTTGGGCTGCGGCGAGGAAACCGTCAAGGCACCAGCTTATAGCCGCCGGTCTCCGTCACCAGCAGCTCGGCACTCGACGGGTCTTTTTCCATTTTCTGGCGCAGGCGGTAGATATGCGTCTCGAGCGTATGCGTCGTGACGCCCGCGTTGTAGCCCCACACCTCGTGCAGCAGCACTTCGCGCGTGACCACCTTCTCGCCGGCCCGATACAGGTATTTCAGGATCGAGGTTTCCTTCTCGGTGAGGCGGATCTTGCTGCCCTTCTCGTCGACCAGCAGCTTGGAGGCCGGCTTGAAGGTGTAGGAGCCGATCTGGAATACCGCGTCCTCGCTCTGCTCGTGCTGGCGCAGCTGGGCGCGCAAGCGTGCGAGCAGCACGGCGAATTTGAATGGCTTGGTGACGTAGTCGTTGGCGCCCGCATCGAGCCCCAGGATCTGATCGCTGTCAGAAATGTGTCCGGTCAGCAGGATGATCGGGCCCTTGTAGCCGGTCTTACGCAAAATCTTGCACGCCTCGCGGCCGTCCATGTCGGGCAATCCGACATCGAGCAGAACCAGATCGGCGCGCTCGGACTTGGCAAGCTCGATGCCCTTGCTCGCCGAGGCGGCGGTAACCGTCTCGAACTCGTCGTGCAGCGCCAGCTGATCACGCAAGGAATCACGCAGGTCGTCATCGTCATCCACAATGAGAACTTTGCGGGTTGTGGTCATCTAACATCCTCAAAACGATTGGGTCGGATGAATTTCCGCGGCACGGTGCAATTTAGCATCGCAGCTGTAGCGTTGTTATAGCGATCGTCACCGTTCAGCGCTACGGCCATACATGGGATTCAACACATGGTAAAATCTGTCCGCAGGGTCGCAAAACCGAGAGTGAGAAGCCGCGTCGCGGTCGTGCGCACGCTTTCCAAGAGTGCCAGCCAGGGGGTGCTGCAACTGGGGCCGCTGATATTCCGCTGCGCGATCGGACGCACCGGCATTTCCGCGCGCAAACGCGAGGGCGACGGGGCGACGCCGGCGGGAGCCTGGCAGGTGCGGCGGGTGCACTACCGGCCGGACCGCGGCCCGCGTCCGCCGATCGGCAGCCGTGCCGTCCCGGTCAAGCCGGAAAGCGGCTGGTGCGATGCCGTCAGCGATGCCAACTACAACCGGCCGATCCGCCATCCCTACCCGGCCAGCGCCGAGCAGCTGTGGCGGGCCGATCACCTCTATGATCTCATCATCGTGCTCGGCTACAACGACCGGCCGCGGATGCAGGGTCGCGGCAGCGCAATCTTTATGCATGTGGCCCGAGAGGGTTATGCGCCGACGGAAGGCTGCATTGCGCTCAGCCGGACGCACCTGCTGCGGTTGTTGCAGCTGCAGCCCAAGCTCAGGGCCGTGCGGATCGTCTGCTGAGTCCTGCCGCCTCGGCGCGCCGGAGCCTGACAGCGCTCGAATTGAACCGCTGTGCTTGCCCCCAGCTTGCCCCACCAGCTACCCGTTACGCCTTTTGTCCGCCAGGTTGCGGTGATAGTTCTTTTTGCAAGGACGGACACAAGCCCCCATCTGAAGGTTATCATCCTCGAATCCGTTACTGTTGGCGTTCGATTGCCGGGCTGGCCCGGAATTCGCTAGGATAAGGACAGGGCAGGCAATGCCTGAGTGGTCGAGACGAAACAGCGAGGATCGCGGAGCTGTGGTGCGATGACGGTTCACAAGATGGCGGGCAAAGGCCCCGGTGCAGGCTCGAACGGCACTGGCAAGAATGGTGATCAAGGCAAGACCGATCTCATTACCAAGACCCGGCCGAAGACGAAGAAGCCAAGTCTTTACAAGGTCTTGCTTCTGAACGACGACTACACCACGATGGAGTTCGTGGTGTACGTGCTGGAGCGGTTCTTCAACAAGCCGCGCGAGGAGGCGATGCGCATCATGCTGCACGTGCATCAGAAAGGGGTCGGTATCTGCGGCGTTTACACATACGAGGTGGCCGAGGCCAAAGTGACGCAGGTCATGGACTGCGCCCGCCAGCACGACCACCCTCTGCAATGCACCATGGAAAAGGAGTAACCCCCCTTGCCCTCCTTCTCGAAGAGCCTCGAGGATGCGCTGCACCAGGCCCTCGAAAATGCCAACGAGCGCAGTCACGAGTACGCAACGCTCGAGCATCTGCTGCTGGCGCTCATCGACGATACCGACGCATCGGCCGTCATGCGCGCCTGCAATGTGAACGTCGATGAGCTGCGCAAGCGTGTCACCACCTATCTCGACACCGAGTTGTCCAATCTCATTGTCAGAGGTTCGACCGAGGCGAGCCCCACCCCATCGTTCCAGCGCGTGATCCACCGCGCCGTCGTTCATGTGCAGTCCTCCGGCCGCGAGGAGGTGACGGGCGCCAACGTGCTCGTGGCCATATTCGCCGAGCGCGAGAGCCATGCCGCCTACTTCCTGCAGGAGCAGGAGATGACCCGCTTCGACGCCGTGCAGTACATCAGCCACGGCATCGCGAAGCGGCCGGGACTATCCGAGCCGCGGCCCGTGCGCGGTGTGGATGAGGACGCAGCGACCGTGGATCCGAAGGAAGAGAAGAAGCAGGGTGCCGACGCGCTGAATACCTACTGCGTCAATCTCAACAAGAAGGCCAAGGACGGGCGGATCGATCCGCTGATAGGCCGCTCCTCCGAGGTGCTGCGGACGATCCAGGTGCTGTGCCGCCGCCAGAAGAACAACCCGCTGTTCGTCGGCGATCCGGGCGTCGGCAAGACCGCCATCGCCGAGGGGCTTGCCCGCAAGATCGAGCAGGAGGACGTCCCCGAGGTGCTGCTGAACGCCACCATTTTCTCGCTCGACATGGGTGCGCTGCTGGCCGGGACGCGCTATCGCGGCGACTTCGAGGAGCGGCTCAAAGCCGTCATGAAGGAGATCGAGAACTATCCGGGCGCGATCCTGTTCATCGACGAGATACATACGGTGATCGGCGCCGGCGCAACCTCGGGCGGCGCCATGGATGCCTCCAACCTGTTGAAGCCGGCGCTGCAGTCGGGCACGGTCCGCTGCATCGGCTCGACCACCTACAAGGAGTACCGCCAGCACTTCGAGAAGGATCGCGCGCTCGTCCGCCGCTTCCAGAAGATCGATGTCAAGGAGCCCTCGGTCGAGGACACGATCGAGATCCTGAAGGGCCTCAAGCCGTATTTCGAGGAGTTCCACAAGCTCAAATACACGGGCGAGGCGATCAAGGCCGCGGTCGAGCTCAGCGCCAAGTACATCAATGACCGCAAGCTGCCGGATAAGGCGATCGACGTGATCGACGAGACCGGGGCCTCGCAGATGCTGGTGCCCGAAGCCAAGCGCAAGAAGAAGATCACCTCGCGCGAGATCGAGGCGACCGTCGCCACCATGGCCCGCATTCCGCCCAAGACCATCACCAAGTCGGACGCGGAGGTGCTGGGCAATCTCGAAAAGGACCTGAAGCGCCTGGTATTCGGCCAGGATGCGGCAATCTCGGCGCTGTCCTCGGCGATCAAGCTGGCACGCGCCGGCCTGCGCGAGCCGGAGAAGCCGATCGGCTGCTACCTGTTCTCGGGGCCGACCGGCGTCGGCAAGACCGAGGTCGCCAAGCAGCTCGCCAACTTGATGGGCGTCGAGCTGTTGCGCTTCGACATGTCGGAATACATGGAGAAGCACACCGTCTCGCGGCTGATCGGCGCGCCGCCGGGCTACGTCGGCTTCGATCAGGGCGGGCTGCTCACCGACGGCATCGACCAGCACCCCCATTGCGTGCTGCTGCTCGACGAGATCGAGAAGGCGCATCCCGACCTGTTCAACATCCTGCTGCAGGTGATGGACCACGGCAAGCTCACCGACCACAACGGCAAGCAGGTCGACTTCCGCAACGTCGTGCTGATCATGACCACCAACGCCGGCGCATCGGACCTCGCACGCCCGCCGATCGGCTTCAACCGCTCGAAGCGCGAGGGCGAGGATACCGAAGCGATCAACCGGCTGTTCACGCCGGAGTTCCGCAACCGGCTCGATGCCGTGATCACGTTCTCGGGCCTGCCGCCCGAGATCATCAAGCAGGTGGTCGAGAAGTTCGTGTTCCAGCTGGAGGCGCAGCTTGCCGACCGCGGCGTCACCATCGAGCTGTCCGACGAGGCGGCGGCGTGGCTCGCCGAGAAGGGCTACGACGAGAAGTTCGGCGCTCGCCCGCTGTCCCGCGTGATCCAGGACCACATCAAGAAGCCGCTCGCCGACGAGCTGCTGTTCGGCAAGCTGGAGCACGGCGGCACGGTCCGCGTGCTCACCGAAGGCAAGGACGAGGACAAAAAGCTCGCGTTCGAGTTCATTGCCGGCGATCCGGCCAAGTCGCCCAAGCGGCGGGCCGAGGAGGAGGAGGCCGAGGAGGACGATGTCGACGAGGAAAAGGCGCTGGTGGAGACGGCGCCGCCGCGCCGGGCCCTGCCCAAGCCCAAGAAGGGCAAGAGCAGCGCTGCGGAGTGACGCCGCCTGAAGGGGGAGCGGGGTGAGTTCCCGAGCCGGCATGATCAGGATCAAGCGGGTCTATGAGCCTGCTGCGCCCGAGGATGGCCATCGCGTGCTGGTGGATCGGCTGTGGCCGCGCGGGCTGAAGCGCGAGCAGGCCGGCATCGACGCCTGGCTCAAGGAGCTTGCGCCGAGCACGGAGCTGCGGCGCTGGTTCGCGAGCGATAGCGCCAGCTGGCCGGAGTTCGCCCGCCGCTATCGTGACGAGCTGGCCGTCCCCGCATTGGCAGCGCCACTCGCCGCATTGCGCGCCAAGTCCCGCGCCGGCACCGTGACCCTGCTCTATGCCAAGCGCGACACCTCGGAGAATAACGCCGTGGTCCTGCGCGACGTGCTGGAGGCCTGAACAGAAATTCCCGCGCCCCCTCCCGCACTCTGCCAGGGCATTCCATTCAGCGTCTGTATCGTCGGCGACAGACCCCTCATCCGCCCCTCCGGTACCCCTTCTCCCGAGGGAGAAGGAAGAAAGACGGGCGCACGTCGCGACCGCCCCCTTTTTTCCTCTCCCTTGGGAGAGGATGTCGCGGCAGCGACAGGTGAGGGGGCTTGCAGTTGCGTCGGTTGCATCGAATCGCCCTGCGCACTCTGCCCCCGCGAGCTCAATCGATCAGCAGCGGCGTTTTCCCGATGAGGCCGCGATCGACGATCTGGCGAACCAGGAAATCGGCGACATCCGCGCGCGAGATGCGGCCGAGCCGCCATTGCGCGGGATCGCACAGCACCTGGTAGCGGTGCCCGGCCGGCCCCTGCGTGAGAACGCCCGGCCGCACGATGGTCCAGGCGAGCCCCGACCCGCGCACGATCATCTCCTGCACGTCCTTGTCGTCATAGCTCCGCTTGAGCAGCAGCGGCAGCACCAGCGCATCGTAAAGCAGGCCGCCCTTGCCGCGGCTGTCGCCGGCACCCAGGCCCGTCACCACGATCAGACGGCTGACCCGCTCGGCCTGCATGGCCTCGACGAGCACGCGGCTGGCGTCCGAGAACAGCGTCACGGCGCCGAGCGTCAACGGCGCGCCCAGCGTCTGGATCACCGCATCGACGCCGGCAACCGCCTGCCGGACCGCCGGCGCATCGAGCGCGCTCGCCGCGATCTTTTCCAGATGGGCATGGTCGAGCAGCATGCGGTCGGCCGAGCGCGCCAGGGCCTTGACACGGTAGCCGGCGCGCAGCGCCTGCTTGACCGTTGCGAAACCGACGCCCTGGCTCGCCCCGCAAACGAGCACGGTGTTCATGGCGCCGCTCCGGCTGCGGCTCGGTCCATCAGGACCTCAGCGCCGCGCGGATGCGGCCCGCGTGCTCGGCCAGCACGTCGCCCTTGGCCATGGTTCCGGGAGGCCGCAGCGCAACCCCCTCGTGCCGCGGCAGCACGTGGAAGTGCAGGTGGAATACCACCTGGCCGCCGGCCGCCTCGTTGAACTGCTGCAGCGTGAGGCCGTCCGCGGCAAACGCCGCCGTTACCGCCCGCGAGACGATCTGCACGGTTTTCATGCAGGCAGCGAGCTGGGCCGGGGAGGCATCGAGCAAGCCCCGCGCGGGCGTCTTGGGGATCACCAGCGTGTGCCCGTCGGCGCGCGGCATGATGTCCATGAACGCCAGCGTCTCGGCGTCCTCGTAAGCCTTCTGCACCGGCAACTCGCCGCGCAGGATCTTGGCGAACACATTGTTGGGATCGTAGGTCACGGTTTCAGTCCCTTGCTGCAAACACCTTTCCAGACACGACGGCCTCAGCCTGGCTTGCGCCGGCTCCCCGCCAGTGCCTCGCTCACCGCGCACACGCTCGCCGGATCGTGATCGCTGTGGCCGGTCGCCATCGCCGAGGCGAACAGCGCCTTGGCCGCATTGAGCATCGGCGTCGGGCAATGCAAATCGTCGGCGAAATCGCCGATGGTGCCGATGTCCTTGACCAGGATCGCGGTCCGCGCCGAGATGTTGGGCCCGTCGTAGCGGTTCTCCACCATCATCGGCCCGCGCAATTGCAGCATCCGCGAGCCCGCCGGCCCCGACGTTGCCAGCTGCAGAACCTGCGCCGGGTCGAGGCCGGCCCTCATGCCGAGCGTCAGCGCCTCGCCGGCCGCCGCCAGATGCACCGCGACCAGATGGTTGGTGACGAGCTTCATGCGCGTGCCGTTGCCGAGCGCGCCGACGTGATGCACCTCGCGCGCGAAATCCGCGAATATCGGCCGGGCCCGCTCGGCGAGCGCCGCCTCGCCGCTGACGAACACCAGCAGATCCTTGTTGCGCGCCTGCGCGCCGGTGCCGCTCACCGGGCAATCCAGCATATCGTGCCCGGCGGCTTTCAGCGTCTCCGCCGCCCGCAGCTTGGTTTCGAGCGAGAACGTGCCCATCTCGATCACCAGCCGCCGCGGAACCTGTGCCGCCGCGATTTCGCCGGCCACCGCATCGAGCGCGCCCGGCGTCGGGACCACGATCAGGATGGTCTCGGCCTGCCGCGCCACCACGCCATTGTTGTCCGTGATCTCGACCCCGCCGGCTGCCGCCCGCGAGCGGCACCCGGCGTCGCTATCGAACCCGATGACGCGCCAGCCCGCCGCCTTCAGGTGTTGAGCGAAGGCGCTGCCCATGATGCCTAGCCCGATCAGTCCAACAGCACCTTTTTCACCCATCGTGTCCCACCCTCCGGCAGCATGATCAACCATTGGAAATGCATAGCATATGCGCCGGCCGACCGCAGCCTCTCGCAACGCGCACTCGGGGTGCTTCAGGCGCGGAAGATCGGCCGTTAACCACCTCAGCCGTTTGCGCTGCTATCGGGTCTCCCGAGCCTTCATGTTCCGTTCAAATCCAATGCCGTCCGGCCGCATCGGCATGGAACGTCATGCCACCGAGCAGGTTTTCGCATCTGCGAGAGCCGGATCCATCTGTGTTAGGATCGGGGCCATCGTCCCGCCGGCCGCCGCGCCGGATCAAACCGGCCAGGTCGCGCGCACCACAGGGACTTTCAGTATGGCTGTTGAAACCAGGTATCAGCGTCCCGACCCGCAACGGCAGCTTTGGGTCACGGCGCCGCTGTTCGTGCATATCAACGGGGAGCCCGCCCGCATCGACCAATGGTGCCTCGACGGGCTCAGGATTGCGGCGTTCGAAGGCACATTGCCGCCCCCCGGCGAGCCGCTCCAGTTGCGGCTGACGCTGCCCTTTCAGGGTTTCGAGGTCGGTTTCGATGCCAACGGCGAGGTCGTCGATCCGGGCGGCAGCGATCGCAACATGCTGATCGGCTTCGTCGATCTGGGCGCGCGCGAGCGCGAGCTGATGGCGCACTTCTTCGAGGAGTTGCTGCGCGGCTCGATGGTGGCGGTTCGCGACACAATTCAGCGCATCGACGTGCCGGTGCTCCCCGTATCGCTCGCCTCCAGCGCCGTCATGGATGGCGGTCGAAGGCCGGCGGGTCCGCTGAAGTCCCTGGCCATGACCGGCTTTTATGGCGTGCTCGGGGCCGCTGTATTCGGCTACCTGGCACTGCTGATCTATTCCAATCTGTTCCGGCTGGAGGTGCCTTCGGCCGTCGTCTCCTCGCCAACCGAGGTCGCGCTGGCCCAGGGTGAGGGCCACGTTTTGTGGGTGGGAGTGAAACCCGGTGACACGGTCAAGGCCGGCGATGTCGTCGTCGAGCTGCATGACAACCTGCTCGAGCGCGAAATCGAGAACGCCGAGATCGGCATCCGCGAGCGCGAGGCCAAGCTGGCCTTCCTTCAGCAGCAATTTGAGCGCGAGAAGGAACGCCTGGAGCGGCTCGGTCTGATCGAGAACCGAACGGCACAGCAGGTGACTTCCCGGGTCGAGTCCCTCAAGGCCCAGTTGAAGATGGCCGAGCTCGAGGTGAAACGCGCCTCCGCCCCCAATATCGCCGCGCGCCTCCCGATGGCACTGCTGCAGGCCAAGCGCAACCTCCTGAACCTGCAGCAACAGATCGACAGCAAGGAGCTCGAGCTCAAGTCCCGCACTACCATGACCCAGGAGAACGCCGGCAGGCGCGTGTATACCGGCCACAATCTCGTTGGCGATCTCGGGCAGATCGAATCCCAGGTCGCGCTGGCCGAGCAGGAGGTCGAGTTCGCCAAGCAACGCTACAAAAGCTTCCTCAATCAGCGCGACGGCCTGGCCGTCCGCGCGCCCTTCGATGGCGTCGTCACCGACCTGCCGCGCGTCGACAAAGGCGGGGTGAGGCGCGGCGATGTGATCGCCGTGATCGAGCAGCCGTCGGCGCATCTGGTCACCGCCTACCTCAGTCAGGATGAAGTTCTGAAAGTCGGCCTCGGCGATCATGCCGTACTGTACGTTCCGGCCATCGGCATCACCGTCAAGGCTGAGGTCAGAGCCATCGACCGAACCGCTGCTTTCATGCGCGAGCAGGGGCATCAATCGGCGAGCAGCGTTGCCTGGCGGGCACCGGCGGAACGCTCGGCCAAGGTCACCCTCGCGATGAGCAATGTCGCCGATGCCGCAGCGACCGGCCACCTTCGGTCAGGATTGCCGGTGGTCGTCATATTCGAAAAGCACACGACCAATGGCATCGTCGGGTCTCTGCGCCGGATCTTTGCCGGTGCATTTGGATTGGCTCCCCTCAAGGCCGCAGGTACGAGCCCGGCGCCGCAACAGCAAGCCGCCAGGGCGTTCTGACCATGAGCCTGGCCGAACATTCCCGCGCGCTCCGGCTGCAGGATCCGAGCCGGCCGTTGCGCTTCGGGGAGAAATGGACGCCGGGCGCGCTGACTAAAGTGCTGTTCTTTTTTGCGATCTGCGTTGCCGGATTCTCGCTGTTGCCGTCGCGGGTCTGGCACGAGCAGGGCAGCGAGGTGTTCTGGCTGCTGGGAGCGTTCGGCGTCTGGCGCTATGCCTGGTGGACGACGCATCTGATTCGCTCGCAAATCTACGGTCGCTGGGTCTATCCGCGACTGGCGGAGCGTGCCGCCCGCGCTTGGAATGACGGCTGGCGTCCCCGCCGCGTGCATGTGCTGCTCACGACCTATCGGGAACACCAGGAGACCGCCGAGGCGGTGGTGCGTAGCATTTGCACCGAGGTCCGGCTGACCGGCCGCCCCGCCACCATCTGGATCGGCGCGCGCGAGGCGCGCGATGAGGCGCTGCTGGCGAACCACTTCA
>Ga0209069_10001545_pt1 | contig 11747 bp, 8 predicted proteins | sample Str013_2_FD_187202 | JGI IMG/M metagenome (GOLD analysis project Ga0209069, IMG submission 187202) | Freshwater sediment microbial communities in response to fracking from Pennsylvania, USA - Straight Creek_MetaG_SC_2013 (SPAdes) (version 2) | ecosystem: Environmental > Aquatic > Freshwater >...
CGTCTGCCGGCAGATCCGCGCCCGCTCGATCGTGCCGATCATCATCGTCACCGCCCAGACCGACACCCACGACCTCGTCGCCGGGCTCGAGGCGGGGGCCGACGACTACGTCACCAAGCCTGTCGTGCCAAAGGAGCTGGCGGCCCGGATCCGTGCCCTGCTCCGGCGGGCCCACCTCCACGAGGTGACGCCGCCCCGGCCGACGACGTTCGGCGAGATCGAGCTGCGCCGCGAGCAGGGCATCGTGTTGAAGGGCGGCGTGCAGATCGCGCTGACGAAGACCGAGTTCTTGTTGCTGTGCGAGTTTGCCGACCATCCCGGCATCGTGCTGTCGCGCGACCAGTTGTTGGAGCGCGTCTGGGGCTATGAGTACCTCGGCGACTCGCGTCTCGTCGACGCCCACATCCGCCGGCTGCGCGTCAAGGTCGAAGATCAGCCCGACGATCCGAAGTTGATCCAGACAGTGCGCGGCATCGGCTACAAGCTGCTGGTCTGAGCGCGCTGCTCGTAGGCGATGGCGTGCAGGAACGCTTCGACTTCGGCGCGGTCACGTGTTCGCTTGAATGGCGGCAGGGCGTTGACGATGTCCCAGCGATAGCGCGCCTTGTTCAACCGCGGATCGAACACGGCGACGACGCCGCGATCGTTGGCGGAGCGGATCAAGCGACCAGCGGCTTGCGCCAGCAACGTTGCGGCGCGGGGGATGTCGATAGTCGCGAACGCCTCGCCCCGTGCTTGCTCGCGACGCGCTTCGAGCAGTGGATCATCCGGTCGCGGGAACGGGATGCGATCGATGGCGACGAGTGACAACGTCGCGCCCGGCACATCGATGCCTTGGAACAGACCGGCGGTAGCGAACAGGCACGCCGACTGCTCGGCCGCGAACGCGTTGACGAGCGCTGTCTTGGGCAGCTCGCGCTGGTCGTAGATCCGGAACGGGACGCGCTCGCGCAACGCCGCGGCGGCAGCATCCATTGCCCGCCACGACGTGAACAACGCCAACGTTCGTCCACCGGCAGCGATGATCAGGGCCGCCAACTCGTCGTGCACCGCGGCCGCGTACGACGCGTGGCGCGGGTCGGGAAGGTGGGTGGCGCAGTACAGCAGGCCGGCGTTCGGGTAGTCGAACGGGCTGCCGACGTCGAGCTGATCGGTGCGCTCGTCGGGCAAGCCGACACGAGTGCGCAGACCGGCGGGGATCGTCGCGCTCGTCAGCACCGCGACGCGTTGCTCCCAGACGCCGCTGCGCAACACGGGCGCAACGTCGATCGGGGCGAGGATCATCGCCGCTCGCTCGCCGTCGCCTTCGACCCAGGTGACGTAGCCCTCGGGCGGTAGCAGGGCACGGTCGATGTCTTCGGCCAGCGAACCGGTTGCCTTCTGGGCGCGCAGCTTGCGTTGCTTGACCTCGTCGAGGTCGTTGTCGATCTGGCGCAGCGCCGACAAGATCTGCTCGACGCTGCCCCGCGCTGCGCTCAACGCTGCGGCGACATCGTCGGGCAGCGGCCGGGGAAGGCGTTTGCCCGTGTGCGGCGCGAGCGCGTTGGCCAACGCCGTGCCGATGCCGATGATCGCCGCCGTCAGCTCTTCGGCGACGAGCACTTGACGCACGGTCCTCGTCAATGCCAGGAACCGTCCGGGGCTGATGGCGACGCCCGTCGTGTCCGAGATCGTATCTTCGAGTTGGTGGGCTTCGTCGAAGATCACGACGTCGTGGTCGGGGAGCACGACACCGCCGGCGGCGACATGCGTGCCGTAGAGGTGGGTGTTGACGACGATCACATCGGCGGCCATCGCCCGTCGCCTCGCCGCTTCGGCGAAGCACGGTTCACCGAGCGGGCAACGGGCCGCGCCGGGGCACTCTTCGGACGAGACCGAGACTGCTTGCCAGGCGCGCGGCGACGGGGCCCAGTCGAGGTCGGCCTGGTCGCCAGTTGCCGTCGTTGCTGCCCACGCGCCGAGCTTGCGGATCTCGGCCTTGATCGCCGGGGCGACGTCGCCGAGGTCGAGTTGGCCGCTCTCGGCACTCGTCGACTCGCGGACGCGTTGCAGGCACAAGTAGTTCGAGCGACCCTTGAGCACTGCCCAATCGAACGGCTGGTCGAGGTGCTCTTCGAGGAACGGCAAGTCCTTGGTGGCGAGCTGGTCTTGCAGCGCCTTGGTCGCCGTCGCGATGACGACCTTGCGGCCCGAGACGATCGCGGGCACGAGGTACGCCAGGCTCTTGCCCGTGCCGGTGCCCGCTTGGATGATCAGATGGCGGCCGCTGTTGATCGATGTGGCGACGGCTTCGGCCATCTCAACTTGACCCGGGCGCGCCTCACCGCCACCGGGCAACGCCGCCACCGCGGCGGCGAGCTGTTCGACGAGAGCCACGACCATCGAGGCTACGTCGGTTCTCGCGCCATGGCGGGGAGGCGTGGTAACCGCAGCTCGGTCCGTGCGAGCACTACCGTGGCGAGTCGTGACATCGCGCCCCTGGCGTCAGCGCCGATCTGCACGTCTTCCGACTCGACGCTCGTCGATGGCGGGGCGATCGTGAGCGAACGGGTCGAGCATGGTCGCGTCCCGACGCACGTCGGCTGCGTCATGGACGGCAACGGACGTTGGGCGACCAAGCGCGGCTTGAAGCGAACCGACGGTCATGCTGCCGGCGAGGAAGCGTTGTTCGACGCCGTCCAAGGCGCGCTCGATCTCGGCATCCGCTGGCTGACGGTGTACGCCTTTTCGACGGAGAACTGGAAGCGGCCGATCGACGAAGTTCGCTTCTTGATGCGCTTCAACGAGGACATCTTGGTGCGCCGTCGCGATGAGCTCGCCGCCCAAGGTGTGCGCATCCGCTTCGCCGGCCGGCGCGATTGGCGCGTGCCGCGACGGCTGCTACGACGCCAGGACGAAGCGGTGGCGATGACGAGTCACAACCGCACGCTGACCTTGACGTTCGCGTTCAACTACGGCGGGCGCGCCGAGCTGGTCGACGCCGTGCGCGACATCGTGCGCGAGGGGATCTCGGCCGACAAGATCGACGAGCGGACCATCGCCCGCCACCTCTACCACCCCGACATGCCCGAACCCGATCTCGTCATCCGAACGTCGGGCGAGTTCCGGATCTCCAACTTCTTGTTGTGGGAGCTGGCCTACTCCGAGCTCGTCTTCACCGACGTCCTGTGGCCCGACTTCCGGCGCGAGCACCTCATCGAAGCAGTGCGCGAGTTCCAGCGCCGCGAGCGCCGTTACGGCGGTGTCGACACATGACTTCGTGCGAGCGCAGCGAGCACGACGCATGAGCGGGAAGACGTACCACGACGCCGGCATCGTCTTGCGGACGCACAAGCTGGCCGAGGCGGACAAGATCCTGGTCTTGCTCACGGCCGAGCACGGCAAGGTCCGCGCCGTGGCGAAGGGTGTGCGCAAGACGATGAGCCGCTTCGGCGGGCGGCTCGAACCGCTCGCCCATGTCTCGTTGTTGATGCGCGAGGGTCGCTCGCTCGATGTCGTCGCCCAAGCCGAGACGATCGACCACTTCCGCCCGCTGCGCGAAGACCTCGGCCGTCTAGCACAGGCGATGGCCTTGGTCGAAGCGATCGATCAGATCGCGCCCGAGCGCGACGTCAACGTCCGCCGCTACCAGATGCTGCTCGGCGCGCTGCGCACGCTCGCCGCACGACCGGCGGTGCTGCTCGTGCCCGCCTTCTTCTTGAAGCTGCTCGCCGCCGAGGGCATGCGTCCAGAGCTCGACAGCTGCGTCAACTGTGGCAGCCCCGAGCCGCTCGTCGCCTACGACGTCGACGCCGGCGGCGCGTTGTGCCGCACATGCCGTCGCGGCGTGCCGCTGTCGACCGAGGCGTTGGATCTCGCCCGCCGGATCCTCGGTGGTGATCTCGTCAACGTGCTCGACACGCCGATCTCGGCCGTCACCCACGAGATCGAGGTGCTGGCGACGCGAGCGATGGAGCACCACCTCGAACGCCGGCTCCGCACCGTCGCGCTGCTCGACCACGCTGACCTCGTGCGCTGACCGCAGGCGGTCCCGAGGCGGGGATCCCCGGATGGCGACGCAGCGCAGCGAGTCGGCGTCGCGACGCCACCGCGGTGAACCCTCCGGCACGATTGGAGCCGGTCCCGGTAGCCTCGCGGGCTTATGCCCGCCACCGAGCTCGATCAGATCGTGAACCTCTGCAAGCGGCGAGGTTTCGTCTACCCGTCGGCAGAGATCTACGGCGGGTTCCGTTCGACCTACGACTACGGTCCGCTCGGCGCGCTGATGTTGCGCAACGTCAAAGAGGCATGGCTGCGGGCGATGGTCCAGCTGCGTGACGACGTCGTGCTGATCGACGCCTCGATCCTTGGCCCGCCGCCGGTGTACGAGGCGTCCGGCCACCTCGCCAACTTCACCGATCCGCTCGTCGATTGCACGAACTGCAAGCAGCGCTTCCGCCAGGACCAGCTCGACGACCCCGACCTGTGCCCGAGCTGCGGCAAGCGGGGCACGTTCACCGATCCGCGCAACTTCAACTTGATGTTCAAGACGTTCGCTGGCCCTGTCGAAGGTGCCGGTGCCGAGGTCTACCTGCGCCCAGAGACGGCGCAGGGCATGTTCTTGAACTTCGCCAACGTCTTGAACACAACGCGCAAGAAGCCGCCGTTCGGCATCGCCCAAGTGGGCAAGAGCTTCCGCAACGAGATCACGCCGGGCAACTTCGTGTTCCGGACGCGCGAGTTCGAGCAGATGGAGATGGAGTTCTTCGTCCCGCCGGCCGATGCCGACCGATGGTATGAGTTCTGGTGCGCCGAGCGCTTGAACTGGTATCGCGCTCTCGGCATCCCCGACGCCATGTTGCGCCTGCGCGCTCACGACGCCGACGAGCTGTCGCACTACTCACGAGGCACGTCCGATGTGGAGTTCGCCTACCCGTGGGGTTGGGGCGAGCTAGAAGGCATCGCCAACCGTGGCGACTTCGACCTGACGCAGCACGCCAACCACTCCGGCGAGAAGCTCGACTACTTCGACCAAGCGACCAACGAGCGCTACCGCCCCTACGTGATCGAGCCGGCGGCCGGTGCGACGCGAGCGATGATGGCGTTCCTGCTCGCCGCCTACGACGAGGACGTGATCAACGACGAACCGCGCACGGTGCTGCGACTGCACCCGCGCCTCGCGCCGTACAAGGTCGCGGTTCTGCCGCTGTCGAAGAAGGACACGCTGACGCCGCTAGCCCGCCAGGTGTACGCGACGTTGGCCGATCGCTACCTCGTCGACTACGACGAGACGCAGGCCATCGGCCGTCGTTACCGCCGTCAGGACGAGGTCGGCACGCCGTTGTGCGTCACCGTCGACTTCGACTCGCTCGACGACGGCGCAGTGACGATCCGCGAGCGCGACTCGACGCAACAGCAACGCGTGCCGATCGCTGACTTGCTCAACGCGATCGGCGACAAGCTCGGCTTCTGAGCTTGCGCGGTCTACCGCTGGTTGGCGTTGTGGCGGTCGGCGCGCTGGGCGATGGTGGCACGCAAACCTTGGAAGTCTGGGCGATCACGGAGCGAGTCGAGCTCGGTGTCATCGTCGAGCAGCGTCGTGTCGTGCGTGTCGCGGTGGGCTTCGGCGAGCCAGGCCATGGCACCGTCGTCGTCACCGAGCAACGCCAGTGAGCGGGCGACCTGATGGGCGACTTCGTTCGCGCCGTGGCGAGCGTGCACTGCCGCGCCGTAGTCGGCCGAGCGACGCAGCAACCCGAGTTGGTGGAGGATTGATTGCAGCGCCCATGCGCCATGCAACCGCTCGACTGGTGGGTCAGGGGGGACGAGATCGACGAGCGCTGCGAGCTCGTCGGTCGGCGCGCCGGACGGCAACGTCCACGCGCCGCTCGGCGCGGTGAGCGAGCGCATCAGGATCGAACGAGCGCCGGCGATGTCACCGGCGTGCAGCCGGCGGCGAGCCTGCAGCCACGGCGACGACGTCCAACCTTGGGGGAACCGCGGCATCTCGCCCGTCGCCCATGCCGTCCGCTCGGCGGCGCGAGCCTCGTCCGCGACATGGGCTTGATGGAGCTCGCCGCGCAACCGGATGGCGCGTCGCTGGGCGCGCATCCCTTGCACGTTCCATGCCGCGACCAGCGCGACGCTGATCGCCCACAGCCACCACCGCGGGTGCGAGACGATGACGAGCGCGGCGACCACGCAGGCGGCGATCGACCACACCTGCACGACCGTGCGGCCGCGTCCCGGCACGACGCGATCGACGCCGAGCGAGACCAGGTTGCCGCCGTCGAGCGGCGTCAGCGGCAGCAGGTTCAACAGGCCGAGCACGGGACCGGTCCAACGGATGGCAGCGGCGACGCGGTCGTCGCCCCCGTTCGTCAGGCTCCAGATCGGCGCCCGTTGAGCGGCGAGGATGGCGACACCGAGCCCGACGGCGGTGAGCGGTCCGGCGGCCGTGATCACTGCTTGCTCCCAACGGGCCAGGGGACGGCGCGGTTGCACGTCGGCGAGCCCGACGAGGAAGTCGAGCGAGATCGTCGTGTCCGCCTCGAAGCAACGCGCCGCCAGGCCATGGCCGAGCTCATGGACGATCGTGAACCCTGCGAACGACACGGCCAACGCCAGCGCGAAGCGGGGATCGGCGATGTTGATCACGAACATCACTGCCATGAACACCACGAACCCGGGGTTGACGGTCAGCGGGAACCCCAAGACCCGGACCGCTCGCCTTCCCACGTCAGGATCGTAGGTCCGTGCGGTCCCGACGGTCATCGGCTCAGCGTCGGTCAGACGCCCTCGCCTTGGCGCCGGCCGTTGATCGCTTAGAGCGACGTCGAGCGCGCCATCTAGGATCGTCTCTCGTGCCTTTCGTCTACGCCTTCGCTCACAAGCACCGTCGCCCGCCGATGGACATGAAAGATCTCCTCGGTGGCAAGGGTGCCAACCTCGCCGAGATGACCAGCGTCCTCGGTCTGCCGGTGCCTCCTGGCTTCACGATCACCACTGACGCCTGCCGTGCGTACATGCACGGTGGCTGGCCTGATGGTCTCAACGCCGAGATCGCCAAGCACGTCACCGCGCTGGAACGCAAGATGGGTCGGGCGTTGGGTGACGCGAAGGACCCGCTGCTCGTCTCGGTCCGTTCCGGTGCCAAGTTCTCGATGCCGGGGATGATGGACACCGTCTTGAACCTCGGTCTCAACGATCGCAGTGTCGCCGGTCTGGCCAAGGTGACGAGCGACGAGCGCTTCGCCTACGACAGCTACCGCCGATTCATCGCCATGTACGGGCGGATCGTGCTCGGGATCGACGGTGAGCCGTTCGAGCACGCGTTGGAGCAAGCGAAGGCCAAGGCCGGCGTGCGCACCGATGCGGAGCTGTCGCCGGCAGCGTTGAAGACGTTGTGCGACCACTACAAGGACGTCGTCAAGACCTCGATAGGCAAGGCGTTCCCGCAGGATCCGGCGCGCCAGCTGCGCGGCGCCGTCGAAGCCGTGTTCAAGTCGTGGAACGGTGCGCGCGCCATCGCCTACCGCGTCCGCGAGAAGATCAGCCACGATCTCGGCACGGCCGTGAACGTGCAAGCGATGGTGTTTGGCAACCGCGACGACACGTCGGGCACCGGCGTCGGGTTCACGCGCAACGCCGCCACCGGTGAGAACAAGCCCTACGGCGATTTCTTGGTCAACGCCCAGGGCGAAGACGTCGTCGCTGGCATCCGCAACACCGAAGACCTCGAAGCGCTGGCGCGCCAGTTCCCCAAGATCCACGTCGAGCTGCTCGATGTCTTCGCCCGGCTCGAACGCCACTACCGCGACATGTGCGACACCGAGTTCACGATCGAGCAAGGCAAGTTGTGGATGCTGCAGACGCGCGTCGGCAAGCGCACCGGTACCGCTGCGCTGCGGATGGCGGTCGACATGACCAAGGGCAACGGCGCGCCGAAGGCGAAGTGGAAGATCTCGAAGGTCGAAGCCATCCAGCGGATCACGTCCGATCATCTCGATCAGGTGTTGCATCCGCAACTGGCCGGCAAGGGCCAGGTCATCGCCAAGGGCCTCGCCGCGTCGCCCGGTGCGGCCGTTGGCAAGGTCTACTTCACCGCCGACGACGCCGCCGATGCCGCCGATCGCGGTGAGCGCGTCGTGCTCGTGCGCAACGAGACGAGCCCCGAAGACGTGCACGGGATGATGGTCTCGGAAGGCATCTTGACCTCGCGTGGTGGGCTCGTCAGCCACGCCGCCGTCGTCGCCCGCGGTTGGGGCACGCCAGCCGTCGTCGGTGCCGAAGGCGTGAAGATCGACGGCAAGTCGTTCGTCGCCGGTGGCGTGACGGTGCGCGAGGGCGAGATCATCTCGCTCGACGGCTCAACCGGTGATGTCTACCTCGGCGAAGTGAAACTGGCGGCCGCCACGCCGCCCGCCGAGTTCGACGTGATCCTCGCCTGGGCTGACGAGATCCGCAAAGGCAAGCTCGCCGTGCGCGCCAACGCCGACACCGGCGAGGACGCCACGAACGCTCGCCGGCTCGGGGCCGAAGGCATCGGCCTGTGTCGCACCGAGCACATGTTCCTCGCGCCCGATCGCTTGCCGGTCGTGCGCCGGATGATCCTCGCCGACTCAGAGCACGAAGAAGCGGCCGCGCTGGAAGAGCTGCGCAAGGTCCAGAAGGAGGACTTCAAGGAGATCCTCCTGGCGATGGATGGCCTGCCGGTGACGATCCGCCTGCTCGATCCGCCGCTGCACGAGTTCCTACCCCGCGTCCACGATCTGGTGATCAAGAAGGCGACCGAAGGGCTCACGCACGAAGAAGAGGCGCTGCTGCGCGCCGCGGAGAGCTGGTCGGAGTTCAACCCGATGCTCGGCACGCGCGGCGTCCGTCTCGGTGTCGTCAAGCCTGGGCTCTACGCCATGCAGGTGCGCGCCTTGATGGAGGCAGCGGCCGAGTTGCGGGCGGAGGGACGCAACCCGATCGTCGAAGTGATGATCCCGCTCACCGTGAACCGCGAAGAGCTGGCGATGGCACGCGGCTGGGTCAGCGATGCGATCAGCGAAGCGACGAAAGGTCTTCGCAAGAAGCCCGACGTGACGATCGGCACGATGATCGAGACGCCTCGCGCTGCGCTGCGCGCCGACGAGCTGGCCGAGGCCGCCGACTTCTTCAGCTTCGGCACCAACGACCTGACGCAGATGACGTTCGGCTTCAGCCGCGACGACGTCGAGAGCCGGATGATGCCCGCGTACTTGGAGCATGGGCTGTTGAAGCGCAACCCGTTCGAGACGATTGATCGCGGTGGCGTCGGCGAGCTCGTCAAGATGGCCGCCAAGGCCGGACGTGCGGCCAAGAAGGGCCTGAAGTTGGGCGTTTGCGGCGAGCATGGCGGCGATCCCGAGTCGATCCAGCTCTTCTGGGAAGCGGGCCTCGACTACGTCTCCTGCTCGCCGTTCCGCGTCCCCATCGCTCGGCTCTCAGCAGCCCAGGCGGTGCTCGGCGGGAAGTCCACCGACACGAAGTAGGCCCAGTCCCGCCCTAGGCTCGGTGCATGCAGATCACGACGCGACAGACCCCCTCGTTCGGCGTCGCTCGGCTGACCCTCGCGCCATCGGAACAGGTGCGCGCCGAAGCTGGGGCGATGATGGCGATGTCGGCCGGCACGATGCTCGAGTCGAAGATGGAAGGCGGGCTGATGCGCTCGCTGAAGCGGGCCGCGCTTGGCGGCGAGAGCTTCTTCGTCAACACCTTCACGGCGCCAGCGACCGGCGGTTGGGTCGATGTCGCCGCCCGGCTGCCGGGCGACCTGACATCGCTCGACGTCGCTCCGGGGCGAGCGTTGTTCATCCAGAAGGGCTCGTGGTTGGCGTCGGCGACCACGGTCGAGCTCGACGCCAAGTGGGGCGGCTTCAAGAACCTGTTCGGCTCCGAAGGTGGCTTCATCGTTCGTGCCGGCGGCCAGGGTCCCGTCGTCGTCGCCTGCTACGGCGCGCTCGAGACGTGGACCTTGGAGGTGGGTCAGACGATCACGCTCGACACTGGCCACATGGTCGCCTACGACGACACCGTGACGATGGCGATACGCAAGGCGACGGGGGGACTGGTGCAGACGTTCAAGTCTGGTGAGGGTCTCGTGTTCGACTTCACCGGCCCGGGCCGCGTCCTGTCACAGACGCGCAACCCAAACGAGCTCCTCGGCTGGATCCAGGCCGCCGTCGGCACGTCGAACTCCGGCACCACCGGTGTTGGCGGCGCGCTCGGCGGCCTGTTCGGTCGCGACTGATGATCAGCGCCGGCGTGTTGGCATCGTCGACGCGGGGGCAGTTCGTCGACATCGACGTGAGGTGGTGGGCGTGGGTCGCGTTGGCGCTCGGCGTCGCCGTGTTGCTCGTCCTCGACGTCGCCGTCATCAACCGCGAAGCGCGTGTCCCGTCGACTCGTCGTGCTCTGGTCGAGACCGCTTGCTGGGTCGCGGTCGGTCTCGGCTTCGGTCTCGTCGTGCTCGCCGCGTTCGGCGGCCGAGCGAGCGGGGAGTACTACTCGGGCTACCTCGTCGAGCTGTCGCTCAGCACCGACAACGTCTTCGTGTGGGCGCTGATCATGGCGTACTTCGTCGTTCCCCGGCCCTACCAGCATCGCGTGTTGTACTGGGGCATCCTCGGCGCAGTGGTGCTGCGGGCGCTGTTCATCTTCGCCGGTGTGGCGTTGGTCAACCGAGCGGAGTGGGTGCTCGTCGCATTCGGTGTCTTCTTGCTGTACACGGCGTTCCGCTTGCTTCGCCAAGGGGACGAGTCCGAGATCGACCCGAACCACAACATCTTCTTGCGACTCGTCCGGCGCGTCGTGCCGTCGACCGACGCCTACGACGGTCAGCGCTTGTGGACCAAGCAAGGCGCTCGGCACGTTGCCACGCCGCTGTTCGCGGTGGTGATGATGGTCGGGACCACCGATGTGCTGTTCGCCGTCGACTCGGTCCCGGCGGTACTTGGCGTCAGCCGTGAGCAGTTCATCGTGCTGACCTCGAACGCGTTCGCGATCATGGGCCTGCGCGCCCTCTACTTCTTGATCGCCGAACTCCACGAGCGTTTCGAATACCTCCAGTTCGGCCTCGCCGTGATCCTCGCCTTCGTCGGGGTGAAGATGATCATCGCCCACTGGGTCAACATGCCGACGTCGGCATCGCTGCTCGTCATCGTCGTCGTGCTCGCGCTCGCGGTGGCGGCATCGGTTCGTCGCGATCGGGGCCGGGCGCGCGCCGGCGGGCTTGGCGACGGCGCCGAGTCGCATGCCGCGCTCGACCGCGCCTCGCCCGTCGCTGATCACGATCGCTGAGCCGGCACGACGCGATGCACCGGTAGCCTCCCGGCGATGGGGATCGTCGACGAGGACATCGAGCGTTTGCGTGGCGCGATCTCGATAGTCGACGTCGTCACGCCCTACACCCAGCTGCGCAAGACCGGGCAGAACTGGGTTGGGTTGTGCCCCTTTCACGCCGAGAAGACCGGTTCGTTCAACGTCCGCGAGTCGACCGGGCGCTACCGCTGCTTCGGTTGCAACGTGTCGGGCGACGCGATCACCTTCGTGCAAGAGATCGAGCACCTCGACTTCGTCGCCGCCGTCGAGCACCTGGCGGCCAAGGCCGGCATCCAGCTGCGCTACACGACGGGCGGCGAGGGTCGTGATCGTCAGCGGCGCAAGGGCCTCGTCGACGCCGTCGAGCGCGCCGCGCAGTGGTACCACCAGCGCCTCCTCGATGCGCCCGATGCCGGGCCGGC